>Ga0116184_10000704_pt1 | contig 36755 bp, 32 predicted proteins | sample AD_JPNNA5_MetaG_FD_89886 | JGI IMG/M metagenome (GOLD analysis project Ga0116184, IMG submission 89886) | Active sludge microbial communities of municipal wastewater-treating anaerobic digesters from Japan - AD_JPNNA5_MetaG | ecosystem: Engineered > Bioreactor > Anaerobic > Digestate | place... | reverse complement strand
GGAAATACGCCATATAGGCGCTAAAATGGCATAAAATAGGGTCGTATGGGGGCTCAATCTCGAAAATAGTATCGTTTTGCTGCTTCAAGGTTCAAATGGGTTCTTTAATCAGCGGTTCCTTAATATAATTACATCAAAATTACCACTGCCGGCCGCCGCCGGCAAAAGGCGGAACGGCGGCCTTGAACGTTGAATGGCGTCGGGGAATACAATTTGACATCATTTATTTACCGTGATAATGTTTATGACGGTAACAATATTTCGGGGGGATTCTTTTGAATTACGGCGACGAAGCATGTCTCATGATCGATATGCTGATGCAGAAAGCGTCATCCAACTTCGCAAAAGCAAAAAGCCAGCAGTTCGCTTCGCAGGGATTAACCTCTCAACAGGTCAGCATCCTGCTGTTCCTTGATAAAAATGGCTCCGCAAAAGTCAGCGAAATAGCAGACGCTTTAAAAATGGTGGACAGCAACGTCTCCAATATCTGTTCCAGACTGCAGAAAGCGGGGCTTGTCACCAGAAAGCGGCCCGATGACGACAAGAGGGTTGTGTATATCGAATTAACCGGGGCCGCGGAAATCAAAATGGAAAAGATAAAGAATAAAGTATATGACTTCCGCCGCAGAATCAGCGAGCGGCTGTCAAAGCAGGACCTGGCGGACGTCTGCAAAGGTTTGAGTATCTTGAACGATATGCTTGATATGTTTGACGACGCACAGGAAGACAAGCCGTCAGGCCATACGGGCTGACCTTTCTTGAAGATGGACCGATACTGATAAAGGCGGTAACGGCATGGAGCATATGAGCAGCATTATCCGGCCTTTCGGCATGCGCGATAAAATCGGCTATGCCCTGGGCGATTTCAGCTGCACCGTCAGTTTTTCGTTCACTACCAACTACGCCATGCTCTTTTTCGTTACCTGCATGGGCGTCAAGCCGGAGCATTTTGCCGCCATTATTATGTTTATCAAGGTGTGGGACGCGCTGACTACGCCCGTGATTGGCCATCTCAGCGATAGGAGGGCTCCGGGCAAAACCGGCAAATTCAAACCGTGGATAAAATGGGGCAGCATTCCGCTGCTTGTGACAAGCGCCGCGATGTTCCTGTATGTGCCGAACGCGCCGTATGCGGTGAAGATTACGCTTTTTACAAGCATGTATATGATTTGGAGCGTCGCATTCGCCAGTGTGAATGTACCCTACGGGTCGATGAATTCGCTGATTACCCAGGATCCCGTCCAGCGCGCCGAATTATCCACTTTCAGAAGCATCGGGGCTATGGCCGCCGACGCGCCGGTCATGGTGCTTGTGCCGCTGCTCATTTATGACAGCAATGACAATCCGAAAGGCGGCTCGTTCTTCCCCGTTATCCTTGTAATGAGCCTGGCCGGCTTTGCCGCGATTCAGCTGCTGGGAGCGCTTGTAACCGAAAGAGTACAGGTGAAACAATCCGCCCGCCGTTCATCCGATTATCTGAAGACGCTGAAAGATTTTTTTAAAAACCGCTCGATGATGGGCCTGACAATTTCATCGATGTCCTATCTCGCTTTTATAGGGACCACTTTATGGGCTATGCAGTATTTGTTTATGTGTTATTTCAGGAACGCCAAGCTGCTTTCGCTGGGCATGATTATCGGCGGATTTCCCGTTCTGTTTGCGCTGCTGGCCTCGAAACCGCTGGTGAAGAAATACGGCAAGAAAACGGCCGTCACCTATCCTTTCCTGCTGGGTATCGCGGCCTCGGGAATCATGACGTTTGTCAAAATAAAAAACCCCTATGTCTGGCTGGCGCTGCTGGGCGTTGTCATGCTCTCATCGGGAATGCACATGATATTGACCTGGGCGCTGGCGGCAGACTGTATTGATTACCAGCAGCTCATAACAGGGCGCAGCGAGGAAGGCTCGATTTTCGGGACGTTCTCGCTGTTCAGGAAACTGTCGCAGGGCATCGGCGGCGCGGCTGTCGCTTTGGCGCTGAAATGGGCCCGTTACGCCGCCGAAAACGGCGCCGACCAGCTGTCGGGCGTCGCGGAAAGGATACGCTTTGCGACGGGGCTGATTCCTTTGACGGGCTGCATCATCTGCTTTTTATCCATGGCGCTTCTTTATAATATCAATGAAACACAGTTAACCCGGAAGGAACCGTCGGAAATCCCCGCTTCATCACTCGACGAGCATAATGAAAGCCATAAAAGGTTATGAACGAAAGAGGAGGTTTATCCATGGGTCCGTATTTGCTGGGTATCGACATTGGCGGAGGGTCCGTCAAATGCATGGTATATTCGCCGGCTGACAAAGCCGCCGCCGTTTCATCTGTCGCCATGCCCGCCAAAGCGCTGTTCGCCGTCGGCGAGTTCGGTTACGGCATGAACCTGGATGAAATGACGCTTGCCGTGAAAGACTGCGCGGCGCAATGCCTGCGCAAAGGCGGCATCGCCGCCGCCGATATCGCCGCGGTCTCCTTCTCCACCCTGCGGCATACGCTGGTCGCCCTCGACACGCAGGGTGATGTCCTATTCGCTTCGCCCAACAGGGATGCGCGCGCCGTAGACCAGACGATGCGGCTGATTGATACCTGCGCGGATGAGATCTATCGGATCAGCGGCCACCGCCCCATGCCGAACCTGATGGCGTGCAAATTGCAATGGCTCAGGGATACGCAGCCGGACTTGTATGAAAAAACAACCACCGTGTTTACCGTCGAAGATTACTTTAACTTCAAATTGACAGGCGTTGCCAGGGCAGAACGAACCAACGCCGGCGAAACCATGCTGTATGATTTGGCTTCGAACCGCTGGTCGGACGAATTGATCGAAAAACTGGCCTTGAAAAGGACCATGTTTCCGGTGCTTGTCGATTCCGGCGTTGTGCTCGGCCATATTACGCAGAAAGCGGCTGCGGAACTCGGCCTGAACCCGGCAACGCTTGTGGTGACCGGAGCGGGGGACACGCAAAGCGCGCTGCTGGGCATGGGCGTGTTGAACACCGGCGAAACAGGTGTTTCAGCAGGCACAACGGCGCCGATTCAGATGCTGGTCGACCGCCCCTGTATCGATTCAAAGGGAAGAACGTGGGCGGGGGTTTCCGCATTGCCGGGCAAATATGTGGCCGAATGCAACGGCGGCGGCATGGGCATCGCGCTGGAATGGATTGCGGGCCTGCTGTTCGGCGATATGCCCAAACCGGTGGCCTCCCTTATGGCGGCGGCCGAAAAAACAGGAGCCGGCGCGGGCGGCGCGGTTTCCACCATCGGCGCGCAGATATTCAACCATTCGGTTCTTTCTTTGCCCATCGACCAGCTGATGTTCTCGACGACCAACTACACGCCGAACGCCGCGGACCGCAGCAAAGTGTCCCGCGCGGTGCTTGAAGGCATGGCTTTGGCCATACGGGCCAATGTGGAACAGCTGACAGAAATCAGCGGCCTGAAACCATCCCGGCTCCATATCAGCGGCGGCATTTCACAAGCCGCCGTATTCAACGAAATTGTATCAGACGCCCTTTCGCTGCCTGTCGTGAACCCGAAGTATTCCGAAGCTTCCGCTCTCGGCGCGGTCATCTGCGCGTCCATGGCGCTCGGCGGTTATGCGGCGCTGGCGGACGCTTCTGCTTCATTGGCCGAAAACAAGCCGGAAATCAGCTGCTGCGGCGGAAGTTATGAAAGAATCTATGAAGAGTGGAGAGAGATGTATGCCTCGTCCTTCGAGGCCACCATGCCGCTGGGCGCGTTGATCAACGAGCTGCGTTCCGACGCGAAGGGCGATGCGGGTCAGGCGCCGGCTGAAACGGTGCGGCTGAGAATCTATGCGGACGCCGACCTGTCGGAAGAAAGCGTGAACATGCTGCGTGAATTCGGTACGGTGACCTATAAAAATTACCGCGACGGGGATATGCTTGAAGGCGACGATATGGTCGCTGCGCTCAAGGACTATGATGTTTTTATCACCGAGGTCGATATCGTTGACGCGCCTATCATTAAGCAACTGCCGAACCTGCGGATGATCGGGGTATGCCGCGGCAATCCGACCAATGTGGATGTCGAGGCCTGTTCCAGCGCGGGGATCCCGGTGGTTTATACACCCGGCCGCAATGCCGACGGCGTGGCAGACCTGACGGTTGCTTTCATCTTATCCGCGGCCAGAATGATCCCGCAGGCGAGCGCTTTTCTCAAAGAAGAAGGCGCGGCGGGCGATATGGGGCGCATGGGAGCGGCGTACTTCCGCTACCAGGGTACGGAACTTTGGCGCCAGAACATCGGCATCATCGGCGGCGGCGCCATCGGTAGAAAAGTTGCCAGGCGTTTGCTGGGCTTCGAGGCGAACCTGCTCGTTTACGATCCGTACTTAAGCGACGCTGACGCCGCTCTCATGGGTGCGCGGAAGGTGGAACTTGACGAACTGCTCTCGCAAAGCGCCATCATTACCATCCATGCGCCTGTTACCGACGAAACCACCGGCATGATCGGCCGGGAACAGTTTGCCAAGATGAAAAAAGGCGCCTGGTTCATCAACACCGCGCGCGCGGCGCTGGCGGATTACGATGCCCTGCTTGAAGCGCTGAAAACCGGTAGACTAGCCGGCGCGGCACTAGATGTATTCCCGGTGGAACCGCCCGCGTCCGATGATCCGCTTTTGCTGATGGAAAATGTCATCGCCACTCCGCATATTGCCGGCAACACCAAACAGGTCAGCATTCACCAGGGCATCATCATGGCGGAAAACATCGAAAAACTGCTCAGGGGCGAAATGGGCGGCGATGTCATCAACAGAAAGGATATCAAAAACTTTTCTTTCAGCGGTGAAAAGACGATTGACGAGGCGGCGCTGGACCGTCTTTCGGCCAATGTTGTGGGCGTTAGCGATTTGGATGCATCCAAACAGGAGAAAACGAAACCGGCCGCAGCGGACGCTCCTGCCGCGGTTCGGCAGGCAGCGCCGGCAACGGCATCGCCCTCTGCGGATGCGTGCGGCTCAGGCGGCTATGCGCAATATATGGCGCTTATCAAGCAGTTCCTTGACAACCTTTCCGCCGATGAAGAGGTCAGGGTGAAGACGGCGGGCAAAGACATCAGTTTCCAAATCACCTTCAAAGACAATGAAGAATCCTGCTATATGTATTTCAACAAAGGTGATATCGACGCAGGCCTCGGTGTTTTCCCGTATGGCGCTGCCGAGGTCAACCTCAGGATGCCCATCGAAATTTTTGACGGAATGATGAGGGGAAACGTCAACGGTGCCAACGCCGCGATGACAGGAAAAATGAGTTTCACCGGCAATGTGCGCAAAGCGATGAGCATGCAGTCGATTTTAAAATTGATGATGAGTTCCTACGAAAAGGCCATCAAAACCGTGGGCGATGTGGATGTGGCACACTTTTCTCAGGTCGCCGCGCCGGCACAGCCCGCCGCATCCACGGCGTCCGGCGCCTCTGCTTCGCCGAAAACCTCCGGCGGCGCCGCTGGGTATGCGAAATACATGCAGCTGGTCAAAGAATTTTTGCGCGTCATGGCCAACGATGAAGAAGTCAAGGCAAAAACCGCGGCGAAGGACATCAGCTTCCAAATCACCTTCAAAGACAATGAGGAATCCTGCTATATCATTTTCAATAAAGGCGAAATCGACGCCGGGCTCGGCCTCATAGCGGGCGGGCAGGCGGAAGTCAACCTGCGCATGCCCATGGAAATTTTCGACGGCATGATGAAAGGCACCATCAACGGCGCCAACGCCGCGATGACGGGGAAAATGAGCTTCACCGGCAACGTGCGCAAAGCCATGAGCATGCAGTCCATTCTGAAACTGATGATGGGCGCTTACGAACAGGCTGTCAAAATTGTCGGCGAGGTGGATGTAGCTGCCCTGGGCACGCAAGCTCCCGGCCCAAGCACGGCGCAACCGTCCGCACCCGCTGCGGCGGAGTTGCCGCAGACGACACCTCCACTGCCCAAACAGGGATTCCTTGGCAGACTGTTCGGCAAAAAAGGTCCGGCAGAACCGGAGCGGGCCGCACCGGCTTGCGCACCGCAGGTTGTTGCGGCCGCCCTGCCGGAAAAACCGAAAACCGGCGACGTGCGCGACGATATTCTGCAGATTACCAACGAGTTATACGAGAAAGGGCTTTTAACCGGCATCGGCGGCAACATCAGCGCCCGCTGCGAGGATAATCCGAATCATATATGGATTACGCCCAGTTCGGTGTTCAAAGGCGACCTGCGCGCCGATATGATGGTTCGCGTGGATCTGGATGGCAACAATGTCGGCGACTCGGAGCTTTCCGCCTCGTCGGAAAAGATGGTCCACCTCGCCATTTACAAGCGCCGGCCGGAGATTATGTCCGTCATCCATTCCCACGCGCCCAAGGCGACCTTGATGGCGTTGACCGGTTTGAAGTTTCTGCCTATTTCCACGGACGCCGCGTTTATCGGGGATATTCCGGTGGTGCCGTTTGTCATTCCCGGCTCGCCGGAACTCGGCGATATGGTTGGGGAGGCCATCGGCGAACACGGCTCGGCGGTCATCATGCAAAACCACGGCCTTGTCGTAGCCGGCGCCAGCTGCCGAAGGGCCGCCGACAACACGGAAGTTGTCGAATTGACAGCCGAAAAAATCATCGAATGCCACATGATGGGTATCGAACCCGCGCTGCTGCCGAAAGAGGCACAGGAGGAACTGGCGGAACTGGGCAAAATGCTGGTATGACGGAGGGATTGCTGTGTCAAAAACTGTATTGGTAACAGGCGCGTCCAAAGGCATCGGATTCGCGCTCGCGAAAAAACTGCTCGAAGAAGGCTATAACGTCTATTGCGCCGCGCGCTCGCTGAAAAAAATGGAACCCCTGCGCACGCTCGGCGGCAAAATCCTCGCACTCGATTGCGGCAGCCCCGCGAGCATCGAGCAGTGCGCGCAAACCATTCTCGAGGAAAGCGGCAGCGTGGACATCCTTGTCAACAACGCCGGCTACGGCCTGTACGGCGCGGTTGAAAACGTTGCCATGACGGACGGCCGCGAACAGATGGAAGTCAACTTTTTCGCTCCCGTCTACCTGTCCCAACTTTTGCTTCCGGCCATGAGGGCGCGCGGCGGCGGCAGAATCATCAATATTTCCAGCGTTGCGGGAAGGGTTTATTCTCCCGCGAGCGGTTGGTACTGCGCTTCCAAGTTCGCGCTTGAGGGCATCACCGACTGCATGCGCCTTGAACTTGCGCCTTTCAATATCAGGGCGGTGCTCATCGAACCAGGTCCCGTTAAAACCGACTGGTCGGACGGCGCGAAAAGTTCGCTGCTGAAAAACAGCGACGGCACCGCTTATGAAGATTTCGGAAAAAGGAGTTACAAACTGCTCAGCGGCGCGACCGGCTCTATGGCGGCCGAACCCTCGGCCGTTGTCAAAGCCGTTATGAAAGCCGTCAACGCGAAAAACCCGAAACCGCGCTACCTTTGCGGCAGGATGTCGCGGCTGTCGGTTATCAGCAAAAAAATCATGGGCGACCGCCTTTTTGACAAGGCTATCGGTTCACAGATGAAATAAAATATATAGCGCCCGATGACACTTTGCTGTAATCAATACTTTATCCGGCTTTCAGCAGACAAATTTTTAGCGAAAGTACAGGCGCCAGCCGATTTTTTTCTTGACTTTGACAGACACTTCATTTATCATATCAAGGTGCCGAAACGAACCGGTATGATCCATTAGCTCAGTCGGTAGAGCACTTGACTTTTAATCAAGGTGTCCGGAGTTCGAATCTCCGATGGATCACCACATGAGCCGCGGAGACCCGCTTGCGGGGCAACGGGGCTTTTTTATTTAGTATCCGGCCACAGGTGTTTGCTCAAATCGACACGTCCGTCGGGCAGAAACGTAACACCCTCTTCTTCGAGCAGAATGCGCTGCATATTGACGCCGCCGAAGGCGAAGGCCTCCGACAATCCGCCGAAACGGTTGACCACCCGATGGCAGGGGATGGCGCCAGGCTCGGGATTGACATGCAGGGCGAAGCCCACGACCCTCGGCCATCTCGGGTTGCCCGCCATCGCCGCGACCGCGCCGTAAGTCGATACCCTGCCCCTTGGTATTTTGCGCACCTGTTCGTAGATTAAATCGAAAGTGTCCGCCATGGATTTGCCTCTTTCATGATTATTGTGAGCGTGATGTTTTGTGAGACTCTTTATCGCCCTGCGTTTCAATGATGAAGTTACCGCGAAACTGCAGGCGGCTGTGGACGCGTTGCGCTCGCAGAGTATCCGCGGGAACTTTACAAGACCGGAAAATCTGCACCTGACGCTTGTATTTCTCGGCGAACAACCCGATCCGGCCAACTATATCCGCGCCCTGGAAACGCTGGAGGCGTATTGCTTAAAAATACAACTTGCTAAAACAGGGCGTTTCAAACACGAAGGCGGGGATATTGTGTTCGCGGGTTTTCAAGGCGGCGATGAATTAAAAACGCTCTATCGGGCAGTATGCCGGGCGCTCGAACGGGCAGGTTTCGCCTGCGGCGGGAGTGAATATATTCCCCACGTGACGCTTGGCAGAGAAGTCGTGTTCAAACAATCAGCGGGCATGGCGTATGTTGACCGTTTGTTAAGGGGCATAACCATACCGGCAAACGCCGTCAGTTTGATGTGTTCGGAAAGGACCGGCGGGCAACTCGTGTACAGCGAACTATATGCCGTGCCGTTGAAAAAAAGATGAAAAGACGCATCAGCCATATTTTTTGGGACTGGAACGGGACGCTGCTCGACGATGTCGGCGCGGCGTTAGCTTCCGTTAACGATATGCTGGCGGCCAGGGGATTGAGCCCTATTACCCTTGAGGTTTACCGTCGATGCGTGGATACGCCGATTATCCGCTTCTACGAACAGCTGTTCGACTTGGAAAAAGAGGATTACAACGATCTGCTGGCCGGCTACAACGACGGATATGAAAAGCACCTGGCTGAGTGCGGTTTATCGCCCGGAGCGCTGCATACGCTTCAAGCGATTCGGGAAACCGGCGCGAGGCAAATTGTCGTTTCATCGTGCGAACAGACGCAGCTTGACAAATATGTCTCCCTTTTCGGCGCAGCGCCCTATTTCGACGCGGTGCTCGGTGCGGCAAATTTTTATGCGGAAAACAAAACGGGCCGCGCACTGTCCTATATGCAGACGCACGCAATCGACGGCGCAGCGGTGCTGGTGATCGGCGACCTGACCGGCGACTTCGAGATGGCGAGGCGCCTGGGCGCCTCCTGCATTCTGATCAGCACGGGGCATCATCCGTCAGAGGTACTATCGCGGTGCAGGGTGCCCTTGGCAGGCTGCTTTGACGATATCGAGCGGTTGCTTAAAGAGAATTACCGTATCGCCGCGCCTTAACGATAGGCGGCGACACCGTTGACGACGTTGATATAACGCCCCTCAAAAAATGCGCGCAGATTTTCGCGGCACATATTCATCAGCCGCTGCCTTGTTTCGAACGCCGCCCATGCGATGTGCGGCGTAATATTGCATTTGTCGCACCGCAGCAGGGGATTATCCGGTTTTGGCGGCTCGGAGGAGAGGACATCGACGCCCGCTCCGGCAATCCGGCCGGTATCAAGCGCCTCGGCCAGCGCGGTTTCGTCCACGACGCCGCCGCGCGAAGTATTGATAAAGAAAGCGTTCGGTTTCATTTTTTCAAAAAAAGAGCGGTTGGCCATTTTATCGGTCGCCGGCGTCAGCGGGCAGTGCATCGTCACGATATCCGAGTTGCGCAGCAGTTCGTCAAGACTGACCTGCTGGTATCCGCTGCCCTCCGGCGGCTGTTTCAGCGACGGGCTGAAGAACAAAACACGCATGCCGAACGCCTGCGCGAGCACTGCCACAGCAGAACCGATTTTTCCGAAGCCGACGATGCCGATGGTCTTGCCGTTGAGTTCCATCAGCGGGGCGTTCCAAAAGCAGAAGTCGCGGCTGGCCGCCCATTTGCCTTCTTTGACCGCCATTGTATGAGCGCCGACACGGCTCCCCAGTTCGAGGATATGGGCGAACGTCATCTGCGCGACGGCTTGCGACGCATAATCGGGGATGTTGGTTACCGGGATCTCTCTGCGCGCGGCCGCTTCGATGTCCACCACATTGTAGCCGGTGCTCAAAAGGCCGATATAACGCAGCTTTTCCGCGCCGCCGATAAGTTCGGCGTTCAGAACCGTTTTGTTCGACAAGACGATTTCGCAACCGGCTATCCGCTTCTCCGTTTCATCCGGCTTGGTGAAGTCGTAAACGCTGTACTCGCCGTATTCGGCCAGCCAGTCCCACGAAAGGTCGCCGGGGTTGGTGGTGTAGCCGTCTAAAATTACGATTTTCATCGATTCTCCTCCGTTGCCTTGTTTTTATCCAGCAGTTCGCTTTCGGTGAATTCGGCGGCGTTCAGAATCGCGCTGCAGCAAAACAGCGCCGCGCAGAAGCAGTCGGGTACGATGGCCGAGACCGCCCAAAGCCAGCGCTTGCGCCTGAGTTCGAGCCGTTCCTCCAGCAGCAGCTGCAAGCAAAAGCCCAGCAAAAGCTTTTTATCCAACTGCGCGACCAGGCTTCTGACCAGTTCAAGGCTCAGGCCTTTATCCAGCAGCCGGGTCATTTTACCCAGCGATTCGCTGGTATTTTCCGAAAGCAGCGCTTTCGAACGTTCAATAAGCAGGGAACACATGGAAGCGAGGGTATAGATTTCCGTCTGGTCCAGATCGAATATCTCCGCCGCCGTTTCAGCGCAGTGCAGGACATTGCTGTTGAAAGCGAGCGGGTCGGTGCCAAACTGCGCGAAAAACACGCTGACGTTTTTCAGCGCAGTTTTTTCCAGCATGCTGGAGCTGGTGAAATCGGAAAACACACTCTTGTACTTTTCACTGCACGTGGTATCAAAATAGCAGATTTTATATTTCTCATAGCGTTCAAAGGCATACACATGGCCGTCAAGCAGCCCGAACGCTTTTTTGGCGTCGAGAGTGCCCTGCCGGATATTCCTTCGGGAATGCTCGCTGGTAAATTCCTTCAGTTTCCCGATATTGCTTGGGCTCAAAGGCCGCCGGTTGTGGATAAAATGAATGCGGGCATCGTTTGCGGGGATTTCTTTGACAGCCATCTTGCCGATATTGACCGCCACAATTTCGCCGGCGCCGCGCTCAAGCGCCATTTTGACGGGTAAATTATCCGCGTATCCGCCGTCGATATAAGTACGGTCGCCGATCTTTCTGGATTTCAGGAAAGGATAGGCCGAAGCGCTTGCGAAAATATAATCATGCAGCTGGCCTTGCGGGATGTTTTCCAGAAAAAGTTCGATCGGTTTGCGCGCCGGCAGGGTCGTCGTTACCAGACCGTAATCCACATTGGAGGAGCGAAGCTGCGCCTCGTCGACCAGCGCGGCAATCTTCCGGAACATCGGAGAACAGTCGACTCCGCCTTCCAGCACAATCTGGCGGAAAAATTTCGGCGACCGCTCCTCGCGGTTCTCAGCGCCTGCGGATGCGTTTCCCTCGAATATCTGCAGCGAATTTTCCAAATCGATGTTTTCCCACAACTCGAGGGCTTCGTCGTACTTCCCGAGCGCCAGCAGCGCGCCGTTGATGGCGCCGATAGAGGTACCCGTCACGATATCCGGTATATAACCGATTTCATTGAGGACCTGCCAGACGCCGATTTGATACCCGCCTTTGGCACCGCCTCCGCTAAAGACGACCGCGCGTTTGACCATCACACACACTCCTTTTCGGACGGCTTGTCTATTCGGAATTATAACATAACCCGCAACGATTAATAAAGATTCCGCAGGCGAAAGCGATTTGACCTTGAGCCCCGAATAACATATAATTGAGCCCGTACATAAGCCGGCGAAGGAGTACTCTTTTTGCCAAAGAAAAACATCTGGAAAAAAATGATGACGGCTGCCGGCGCCTCCTCGCTGCTGCTTTCTTTCCTGGTCATCGGCGTTATCTTTGTCAGCCGCATCGAAATCGTTAAAAATTGGTATGCCGGCGTTCAGGCAATACTGCTGGATATTGAAATGAAGATCGCTTCCATTGACGATATCTGGCTGTTCGTGTTCGTCATCATCCTACTTTATGTACTAAAAAGCCTCGCGCCCGGCCTGACCGTTTCAGCCATGTGTATGATATGCGGCCTTGTATTCCCGGTATGGGAAGCGCTTGCCCTCAACGTGTCCGGAATCCTGATTCTTTTTTCGGTGAAATACTATATCGGCCGCCGTTTTGGAGGCGGCAGAGCCGTGCGGCTGATTGCGAAAAACGAAAAAGTCCGTTCGGTATTCGAACATTCCGGCAAGGGGAACCCCTGGCTGCTGCTTGTATTCAGAACCATTCCGAGTTTTCCGCTTAACGGCGTCAGCCGCCTTTACGGGGGCATGGGTTTTCGGTACTGGCTTTTTCTGCTGCTTTCTCTTCTCGGCTACGCGCCGCGGCTGATATCATATACCTTTATCGGCAAAAACGCCTTCGACCCGCTGTCGCCGGCGTTTCTGACGCCGCTGGCCGCCGTGCTGATGCTCTCGGGCCTTTCCCTGCTTTTTGCCAACGTGCTTTGGGCCCTTGCAGAAAAAATCGCCGCGGGTTCCGGCAGGCGGGGAGGCCGCCGTAAAAGGAAGTTAGGGAGTGTTCATGATGCTTGACGTGGAAACATTGAAAAAGGAACTGGGCGCAGGAGGTTTGGGCGGCGAACTGGGCCGGGTATATCCGGACGAGGCGGAAAACCTTTACCGGCGCGCGCGCTTGGCAAGGGTGCTTGACTCATTCACGCAGCTGTTCCCTCAACACGGACGTGCGGCCCTGTTCAGCGCGCCGGGCCGGAGCGAAATCGGCGGCAACCACACCGACCACAACAACGGACGGGTCCTTGCGGCTGCAGTCAACCTTGATGCGGTTGCCGCAGCGTCTGAAAACGGTCTCGACGAGGTGCGCGTCAAATCGGAAAACTACAGCTTGGATACGGTCGACCTGGCGCGCCTGCATCCGGTCCGCGGCGAGAAGGGAAGGTCGCAGTCGCTTATCCGCGGCATCTGCGCCGGTTTCGTTGCGAGGGGATACCGTATTGGCGGTTTCGACGCTGCGACGGCTTCCGATGTTATCGCCGGGTCCGGCCTTTCCTCGTCCGCTGCTTTCGAGGTACTGATCTGTACGGTAATCAATCATCTTTTTAACGCAGGCAGAGCCGGCGCCTTGGAGATGGCGATGATCGCCCAGCAGGCAGAGAACGAGTTTTTCGGAAAGCCCTGCGGCCTGATGGACCAGACAGCCTGCGCCGTGGGAGGTTTCGTCGCGATTGATTTCGAGGACCTTGCCCATCCTGTCATTGAGAAAATCGATTTTGACTTCGCAGCCTGCGGTCACGCCCTTTGCATCGTTGACACCGGTGGGAGCCATTCAGGCCTGACGGGGGAATATGCCGCCGTACGCGGCGAAATGCAGGCCGTCGCGCATGAATTGGGCAAGAGCGTTTTGCGGCAGGTGAACCCGGTCGATTTTGCTCGCGCGCTGCCTATTTTGAGACAAGCCGTGGGCGACAGGGCCCTTCTGCGGGCGATTCATTTCTTCGGCGAAAACGAACGGGTACTTCGGCAGACGGCGCTGCTGTCGCGGGGCGATTTCGAGGCATTTAAAGAGGAAGTCGTTGCGGGCGGCCGCTCGTCGTATATGTTCAATCAAAACGTCTACACAACGGCCGACTCGAAACAACAGCCGCTTGCCCTCGCCCTTGCGCTGAGCGAAAGCCTTTTAGCCGGACGGGGCGCATGGAGGCTCCACGGCGGCGGCTTTGCGGGAACAATACAGGCCTTTGTACCCTTCGGTATGCTGGAAGAATACAAGGCCCGTATGGAAAGCGTATTCGGGGAGGGCCGATGCCACGTCCTGTCCGTGCGAAGCGCCGGCGGGGTGAGAATCTGCTGAAGGCCTTAATCGGCGGGCGGCTCCTTCGGCTCAATACCCGGATAGAGGATGGCGTGAATGTCTGTTTTAACGACATCCCAGTTGAGGATGAGCACCTCTTGTTTGCCCACCATAATCAGCGAAGGCGCGACGCTCGGGATAATCGCCTGGCTGATCGGCCAGCGCACATAGGACAGCGCCGCGACCAGCTGTCCGGTCAGACCGGCTTTGGTAAAATCTGTTGAAACCAGAGGGAGGAATTCATTCAAAAGGCGCAGCGCCTGCGAGGCGGACATATTCCTGGCCTTCTGCGCGATTTTTGTCAGGACGGTCCGCTGACGCGCGGTCCTGGCGCGGTCGGTATCAATCGCCCTGGTACGCACATAGGCCAGCGCCATCGTGCCGTTGAGATGGTAAGTTCCGGCCCCTTTTGATACGCTGACCCCTTCGGCGGCAAAGACTGTATCCAGGTAAGCCACTTCCGCCGCGGTTAGATGGACGTCTATACCGCCGAGCAAATCGATGATGTTCTTAAATCCGTCGAAATCGACGCTGGCGAAGTGGTCGATACGTACCTTGTAGTTGAGTTCAATGGTGTCAATCAGCAGCGCGGGTCCGCCGTAAGCGTAAGCGGCGTTGAGCCTTGCCCTGCCGTGGCCTGGGATGGAAACATACGCCGCCCTTGACAGCGAAACGATGTTGACTTTTTTATTGATTTTGTTGAGGGAAACGATGATCATCGCATCCGAACGCGGATAATACAGTTTTTGGCTGCCCTGGTCGCAGCCGATGAGAAGAACGTTGATGATTTTATCATGGTACCAAAGGCGGTTGTCGCTGATATTTTTGTCAATTCCCTCGTCGGCCGAGGCATCCTCGCCGGTCAACGAAAAGTCGTCGGTCAGATCAGGGTCGACGCCGAGCGTGGTCGTCTCGTTCCCGATAAAATTGATTTTGCTCAGATAATAGTTGTAAATGAGCCCGAGACTTCCCAGCGGCACGGCGAAAGCGAGCACAATAATCAATATCGTTTTCAGCGCTTTGCGTTTTTTAGACTGTTTTTCCTTTTTCATCGTTCACCCCGGCGCGGCAATATCGCCACCATTATAAAACCGGCCGTTCTAAAAATCAAATCAAAGCCGGCATCATGAAAGAAGGTATCCGTATCAAAAAATATGACAAACTGGAACGCCTGCTCGGCGAACTGGCATGCGGCTGCGGCTGCGGCGTCACCGGCGCCGAGAACGGGGCGGCGCAGGCGGCGGCCGGGATACTGTCCGCCTTGATGCCCGCGCAGATAGACGCGCTGGGCAACGTGCGCGGAGAGGCGGAGGGCGAAGGCCCCCGCATTTTGCTCGATGCCCATATCGACTCCATCGGCATGGTGGTGACAGCCGTCGGCGAAGACGGTTTCCTGAAGGCGGATAAATGCGGCGGCGTCGATATCCGGGTGCTGCCCGCGTCGGAAGTCAACGTATGGGGCAAGGAAAGGCTTTTCGGCGTGATCACCTCGGTGCCGCCGCATCTGTCCGGCGATAAGGACGGGCAAGCCCCGGGCTTCGATCAATTAACGATTGATACCGGCCTGGGCTCCCGGGCAAAGGAACTCGTGGAACCGGGCGACAGAATCTCCTTGGCCGGCAAAGGAATGCAGATGACGGGCAAGCTGTACTGTGCACCCGCGCTCGACGATCGGGCCGGCGTGGCCTGTATCCTCCGCTGTCTTGAACTGCTCAAAAAAAGCGGCCGTTCATACAACCTTTCCGTCCTCTTTTCCGTCCAGGAGGAATCCGGCGGCAGCGGGGCGGCGGTCGGCGCCTTCTCGAGCCAGGCCGAAGAAGGAATCTCGGTGGATGTCAGTTTCGCTTGCGCGCCGGGCATCCCGCGTGAAAAATGCGGCGAACTGGGCAAAGGCCCGATGATCGGCATCGCCGCCCCGCTCGACGGGGAAACAGGAGTTCGGTTAAGAACAACCGCAAAATCCAAAGGGATTCCCTACCAGCTCGAAGCAATGGGCGGTAAAACGGGCACCAACGCCGACGAACTGTCTGTCAGCGGCGAAGGGATGAAAATCGGGCTCATTTCCATACCGTTGCGCAATATGCACACGGCGGCGGAAATCGTCAGCCTGGAGGATATCGAGAATGCCGCTGCGCTGATGGCTGCCTATATCGCCGAAAGGGGGCGTAACGATGCTTGACGATATGTTGAGGCTCTGCTCGATTCCCGGGGTTTCCGGTTGCGAGCATGCTGTGCGCGAATACATCGTTTCGGCCGTCGGCGGCTGCGGCGCCTGCTCGACGGACGCGCTTGGCAACCTGATTGTCTTCAAAAAAGGCAAAAAGAGCCGGCAGAAAAAATTGATGCTTGCGGCGCATATGGATGAGGTCGGCTTGATTGTCGTCTATATCACCGACGAAGGCTTCCTGAAGTTTACCACGGTCGGCGGCATCGTTACCGGCATTCTGCCCGGCAAACGCGTACTCGTCGGCGACGGGAAAGTACCCGGCGTCATCGGCATCAAACCGGTTCACCTGGCCGACAAAAAAGAGGCATCCGAAGTCCCGGGAGCGGATTCGCTGTATATCGATATCGGCGCGTCCTCGCGGGAGCAGGCGGAAAAAGCCGTCGGCGTGGGCGACTGCGCCGTGTTTGACTCCGATCCCGTCGAGTTCGGCGACGGCCTGCTCAAGGCGCGCGCGCTCGACGACCGCTGCGGCTGCGCCGTCCTCTTGGACCTGATCCGGTCCGAAATTCCCTACGACACCTGGTTTGCCTTCACCGTTCAGGAAGAGATCGGCCTGCGCGGCGCTTCGGCGGCCGCTTTCCGCATCGAACCGGATTTTGCAGTCGTTGTCGAAACGACGACGGCCGCGGACCTTCCCGGCGTCGAGGGAGAAAAGCGGGTCTGCGCGCTCGGCGGCGGCGCCGTCGTTTCCTTCATGGATAAAACAACCTTGTACGACCGTAAACTGTACGATATGGCGTTCCGCCTGGGCAAAGCCGAAGCAATCAAAATGCAGACAAAAACCCTTGTGGCGGGAGGCAATGATGCAGGTTCGATTCATCGAAGCCGGGGCGGGGTGAAAACCCTTACCGTCTCGGTGCCTTGCCGCTATCTTCATTCGCCCGCCTGCGTCGTCAGTCTGTCCGACGTACGGGAAGTCCGCAAACTTGTTTATGCCCTTATCGGCGGGATGACAGATGATCAGGCTCATTGAAAACGTAAGAGATACCGCTCCGATACGCGGCAGCGACAATGCGATGTGCGCGCGTGTTGATTCGCTGTTCCGCACTTATGCCGGCGCAGGCTGTTTCGCCGAATTTTATATCCAAGAAAACGTCGGCGGCCCATCGGCGCTCGTTGCTTCGGTCGACAAAGACGTGACGGCTTTCTGCCGTGAAACGGCTGATTTTGAAGAACTCGGGCGTTTTCTGGCGTTGCGTGGTTTTCGCTCCCTTCTTTGCGAAACGCGATACTGCGGGCCCCTCGGAATCAAAGCCGACAAGACGGGCCCCTTGCTGAAAAGGCGCGCTGCATTTGATTTCAAGCAAGTACCCGCAGCCTGCAGGCAGGCCGGCCGATTTGAACTTGAAAGTGTTTTCGGTGTTCTCGCCGCAAGCGGTATGGTACGGCCTGAGCAGAAAAAGCAGTGGCTGGCGGACGTGACGGCAAAGTATATCAAAGACGCTGCTTCGGTTTTCGCGGCGTTTAACGGCGGCGAGGCGTTTGCGTGCGCGATGATTCTCCACACATCCGCCGCGGCTGCTGTCGTCGGCGCTGTGGCGACGCTTCCGGAATACCGCGGCAGAGGATTCGCCAAAGCGCTTGTCGGTATGGCTTCAGAGAGGGCGGCCGACCGGGGCAGGAGCGTTTATCTAATGTGCGAGAGCGCGGATTTGCAGCAATTTTACAGCGGATGCGGTTTCGAACCATACGGCTTCTGGTCGTCCGCGGAAAGGTCCTGCGATTGAATATGGCATCTGATTGGTTTCGTTTTGACGAGAAAATCGAGCGCGCGGCTCAAAAGGCGCGCGGCAGCATCGCCGGCAGTATTGCGCGTGTGGAGGAAATCGCCCGCTTCAATCAGCATAAAGTTCTGTCAGCTTTCATCCATAACAGGGTCGGCGAGCATTGTTTCACCGAAAGCACCGGTTACGGTTACAACGACAGGGGCAGGGAAACGCTTGAAAAAGTGTTCGCCGAGGTGTTTCACGCTCAAGCGGCGCTGGTCCGCCACAGTTTCACCTGCGGCACGCATACTTTGGCGGTTGCGCTCAACGCCCTGCTCAGGCCCGGCGACAAGATGCTTTGCGTCACCGGCACGCCTTATGACACCCTGCTGCCTGTCATCGGCCTGAAAGGCAACGGGATGGGTTCGCTCATTGAATACGGTGTCCGATATGTGCAAACCGATATGGACCCGTCAGGCAACCCGGATATGGCGGCAATCGAACAGGCGCTTGACGATACAATCCGCTTGGTTTATATCCAGCGCTCGAGCGGTTACGCGCGCCGCAACAGCCTTTCCGTCGACCAAATCGGCCAAATCGCACGGCTAGTCAGGTTGAAATGCTCCGCGCCGGTGATGGTGGACAACTGCTACGGCGAGTTCGTGCAGAAAAGCGAGCCGCTTGAGGCGGGCGCGGATATCATCGCTGGGTCGCTGATCAAAAACCCCGGCGGCGGCATCGCAAAAACCGGCGGCTATATCGCAGGCAGGCGCGACCTCGTCGAACGATGCGCCTACCGCATGACCGCTCCCGGAATCGGGGGAGAGGTCGGCGCGACGCTCGGCCACAGCCGCGAGATGTTCCTGGGTTTTTTCAACGCGCCGCATGTGACGGGCGAAGCGCTGAAGACAGCTGTTTTTGCCGCCGCTTTTCTGGAACAACTCGGCTACCGTGCCCGCCCGCGCTTTGACGAAGAACGGTTTGATATTGTGCAAAGCGTCGAAGTCGGCGACCCCCGTCTGTTGCAGGCGTTTTGCAGAGGCATCCAGCAGGGCTCTCCCGTGGACTCCTTCGCCGTGCCCGAAGCCTGGGATATGCCCGGTTACGACTCGAAAGTGATGATGGCGGCCGGCGCCTTCACGCTCGGCGCTTCTATCGAATTGTCTGCCGACGCTCCGCTGAGGCCTCCTTATACCGTATGGCTGCAGGGCTCGCTTAACTATGACAGCGGCTCTTTGGGCGTGATGCTCGGCGCGCAGGCAATGGCTGATTCGGAGGTCTGCCATGAGTGATTTCAAAGGCATCACGCCGGATGCTTTCTGGCTGCTGGCGCAAAACAGATTCTATAATTCGAAGGAGTTCTATGAAGCCAACAAGCCGAAAATACGCGAAACGGTCATCGAACCGCTGAGAAACATCGCGTTGCTGCTGGCAGACGACATGGCGAAAATAGATCCGGAAATGAATCTGGAACCGTCGAAGATGATTTCAAGAATCCGCCGGGATACCAGATTTTCGCGCGATAAAACCCTCTATCGCGAAAATGTCTGGATATCGTTCATGCGGCCCAAAACGCTTTGGAGCCATTATCCCGGTATGTGGTTTGAGGCAGGCCCCGGCTTTTACTCTTATGGCATCGGGATTCTCGATTCGGAGCCGGCGTATATGGCGTTTTTCCGCGCGCGCGTTTTGGCCCGAAGCGAAGCGTTTTTGGCCGCGGTGGAAAGCACGCGGTCCTGCGGCGCCCGCGCCGAACTGGCCGCTTATAAAAAGGAGAAAATAACGGGGGCGCCAGAGCCGTTAAAACCTTTTGTCAATGCCAGGGAGTTTTATTTTATCGCCAAGTCTGATAAAATGAGTAATCTTGAAACCGGTGAAATCATTGAGGAGCTGCGCCGGGCTTACGCTGCGTTCGCTCCCCTCTATGATTTCCTCGCGCAAACAGCGGCCGCTTTCCATGCGGCGACGGAAGTGAGCGAATGACGGCAGCAAACTGGATGGCTTTTAAAAGCGGCACCGATATCAGGGGAACGGCTGTCGGCGATGAGTCGCGTGAAGATTATCTTTCCGAGCGCGCGGTGTCCGCCATCACGGCGGCTTATGCCGCATGGCTGTGCGACAACCTGAATCTCACAATGGAGAACATGCTTGTTTCCGTCGGCCACGATTCGAGGCTTTCGGCCGGCCGCCTCAAAAACACCGTCATCGGTACGCTGAGGAGCCTCGGCGTCAGCGTCTTGGACTGCGGCATGTCCTCGACGCCGGCCATGTTCATGACGACGGTCTCGCTCAAATGCAGCGGGGCGGTTCAGATTACCGCGAGCCATCATCCGGCCGACCGCAACGGCCTGAAATTCTTCACCAGAGTCGGCGGTCTCAACGCTGCGGATATCACCGATATCCTCACGCGCGCGCAGAATATCGCCGTCCCTGAGCCGGGCGATCCCGAAGATGCGGAAAAATGCGATTTTATGAATACATACGCTTCCTCGCTGCGCGAAATGATCTGCAAAGGCGTCAACGCGGTAGATTATATGCGCCCGCTGCGCGGCTTGAAAATCGCTGTGGATGCCGGCAACGGCGTAGGCGGTTTTTACGCTTCGAAGGTTCTTGAACCCCTTGGCGCCGATGTGTCTGCTAGCCGCTTTCTCGAGCCGGACGGAAACTTCCCCAATCACTCGCCGAACCCCGAAAACGCCCAGGCGATGGCGTCGATTCGGGATGCCGTCATCGAGAGCGGGGCCGATTTTGGCGTGATTTTCGACACCGACGTCGACCGCGCCGCCTGTGTCGGCAAGGGCGGCGTCGTTTTTGACCGCAACCGTCTCGTCGCGCTCGCGAGCGCTATTGCCCTTGAAAATAACGAAGGTGCCACCATCGTGACCGACTCCATCACCTCCGACGGCTTGACGGAGTTCATCCGCTCGCTGTCTGGCACGCACCTGCGCTACCGGCGCGGATATAAAAATGTCATCGACAAGCAAATCGAACTTAACGAGAGCGGCGTTAACTGCCCGCTCGCCATCGAGACCTCGGGGCACGCGGCTTTCAGGGAGAATTACTATCTCGATGACGGCGCCTATCTGGTGACGAAAATTATCATAAAAATGGCGGAACTTGCCAAAGCGAACAAACCGCTCGAAAGCCTCATCACCGGCCTGCGCGAGCCGGCCGAGGAAGCGGAAAGCCGTTTCGCCATCACCTGCGGCGACTTTCGAGCCTACGGCGAAAAAATCATCGCCGACCTTCGCGCCTTCGCGGAAGGCGTTGATGGCTGGGAAACGGCGCCCGAAAACTTTGAGGGCGTGCGCATTTCGACCGACGAACAAAAAGGCGGCGGCTGGTTTCTGCTTCGGGTGAGCGTTCACGACCCCGTGCTCGTGTTCAACTGCGAGAGCGACATCCCGGGCGGAACGGATATCATGCTGCGGGATATCGGCGTTTTTCTTTCGAAATATCCTTGCATCGATAAAAATAAATCATAGGAGTGTTGAAAATGATCCGTGTCGCAATGCTCGGCAAATGGCATGTGCACGCAGAAGGTTACGCCAAACAGGTCAAGGCCTACCCGGCGCAGATATCCTGCGTATGGGACGACGAGCCCGTCAGGGGAGAAAAATGGGCGCGTGAACTTGAAGCGGATTTTGAGCCCGATCTCGACCGGCTGCTCGCCCGGACGGATGTCGATGCCGTCGTCTGCTGCTGCGCGACGTCCCTGCATGCCGAAGTCATTATCAAAGCAGCGCGCGCCGGCAAACATATTTTCACCGAAAAAGCGCTCGCGCCGACCGTCGCCGAGTGTGACGAGATTGCAAAAGCCGTTGAAGAAAGCGGCGTGAAATTTCTTATATCAATGCCCTGGAGATGCCGCGGCGATGTGCGCTATGCGAAAAAAGCAATCGAGGACGGCCTTCTCGGGGATTTGGCAAGCATCCGCATCCGCAACGCGCACAACGGCGCGACGGCAAACTGGCTGCCGGATTACTGGTACGATGAAAAAACGGCCGGCGGCGGCGCAATGATGGACCTCGGCTGCCATCCCATGTATGAGGCGGCATATTTCTGCGGCCGGCCGGCCCGCGTCGTTTCTGTTTTCAACACGCTGACAGGGCGTGCCGTTGACGACAACGCCGTCAGCGTTATTGAGTTTCAGAATAAATGCATCGCGGTCCTCGAAACCGCGCTTGTCAGCCACCGCTCGCCGTCAAGCATCGAACTCTACGGCACCGAAGGCTGCCTGCTCATCAACGAGGGGCGCGTGCGCATTACGTCGCTGAACCTCGATGACGACAACGGATCTTTTATCGAAGTTGAAACGTTTCCGGAAGCGCTGCCCGAACCCATAACCATGTTCCTCGACGCCTGCGTGAAAAACACGCCTGTCGAATTCGGCCTGCGTGAAGCGAGGGATCTGACCGAATTGCTCGAGAAAGCCTATATCGCGCACAGGACCGGCGCCGCAGCGAAGTTTGCATGAAAAACGCGAACAGAAAAATTCTTTCCCAAGCCGGCATGCTGCTGACGGCGTTCATTTGGGGCGGCGGCTTCATTGTCGTGAAGAACTCGCTTGACAGTTTCTCGCCGTTATGGCTGCTTGCGGCAAGGTTTTCCGTTGCCGCCGTCGCGGCGCCGCTGCTGTTTTTCAGGCGTGTCAGGCATATCGACAAAACCGTGCTGAAAACCGGCGCAGTTTCGGGGCTGCTGATTTATCTGGGTTTCGTATTCCAGACCGTGGGCGTTCAATATACGACCGCCAGCAAAAACGCGCTGCTGACATCGGTCTATGTGGTGCTTGTTCCTTTCGTTTACTGGCTGATGATCCGCAAAAAACCCAACCCGCTTCAAATCGTTTCGGCCCTGTTGTGCTTTTGCGGCATCTTTCTGCTGATGTACAAAAAGGATTTCGGTCAACTCAACGGCGGCGATCTGCTGACACTGGTCTGCGGCGCGATATTCGCAGTCCAGATATCCTACCTCGGCCTTCATTCGAAAAAGATGGATTCTTTCGCCCTGACGATGGTTCAGATATGGGCCTGCGCGGCCGCCTCTGTCATCTGCGCGCTGATTTTCGAACCGCGTCAGTTTCCGGCAGCCATCAGTTCGGATATGCTCCTTTCGGTAGCGTATTTAAGCTTGTTAAGCACGCTGCTGGCCTATTTTATACAAACAGCAGCGCAGAAATATACCCATCCCTCTGTCGCTTCGCTGATACTGAGCCTGGAATGCGCCATCGGCGCGATTCTATCCGTTCTCATTTTCAGGGACGCGTTCACGCCGCTGATGTGGACGGGCGGCGCGCTGACTTTCGGCGCGGTTATTATGGCTCAGTGGAAAACTTCGGACCCCGGCGGGGAGTTTGCCGCAGCAAAGCCCGCGGCGCGGGAGGTGCGCGATGACGCGTAAACTCTATTATGAGGATGCCTACCTGTTTGAATTCGACGCGCGGGTGCTTGACTGCAAAGAAAACGGCGGGGCCTTCGAAGTACTGCTTGACGCTACGGCTTTTTTCCCAGGCGGGGGAGGGCAGCCTGCCGACAAAGGCGTTATCGCCAGCGCTCGCGTCACCGGCATGCGCGAAACGGACGCAGACGTTTTTCACATCTGCGACGCGCCGCTTGCAGCCGGCTCTCGCGTGGCGTGCGCCGTAGAACGCGACTTTCGTCTGGCCAATATGCGCCGCCATACGGGCGAGCATATTTTTACCGGCGTGACGCACGCTGAAACAAGCCTGGACAACGTCGGCTTTCACATCGGCGAGGACTATGTGACCGTGGACTTTAACGGGGATATACCGCCGCAGACACTCTCGACCATCGAACGGCTTGCCAACGAAACCGTGATGGCCTGCAAGCCGGTCAACGCATTTTTTCCGTCGTGTGACGAACTCGAAAATATGGCATACCGCAGCAAAAAAGAAATCGGCGAAGGCATTCGTATTGTCGCCATCCCGGCCTGCGACGCCTGCGCCTGCTGCGGTATCCACGTATCCACGACGGGAGAAGTCGGCATGATTAAAGTCCTGACTTGCGCGAGGTATAAATCGGGCGTGCGCATCCTGCTTAAAATCGCCGCCGACGCCTTGGCCGATTACGGCGAAAGGGTTCAAACTGTTCAAGCCGTTTCCGCGCTTTTAAGCGCGCCGCCGCAGCAGGCGGCTCCTGCGGTTGAAAAACTCATTTCGGAACGCGACGCGCTCCGGCGGGAAAATCTAAGATGGAAGCTGCTCGCTTTCGAGCGCCGGATCGCTGGGCTATCGGCCGAAAACTGTTTTGTTTTTGAAGAAAACCTTGAACCCGCCGAACTGTCCGAATGCTGTTCCATGCTGTGCGAAAGAGCGCAGGTCGCGGGTGTCTTTTCAGGTACCGACGGTGAAATCCGCTATTGCCTCGGCAGCAATACGACGGATGTCCGTGAGTTTGGCAGACGGCTTAACGATGCCTTCGGCGGATCGGGGGGGCGGCAAACCCGGCCGGGTGCAAGGCAGATTAAACGCGCTGCGCGGCCAGGTAGAAGGCTTTTTGCGCGCAAACGCCTGCGGGAGCGAAGTGCTGTTTCTTTGACAAACTTCGGATGTGCGGCTTATGTTTTGAATAGCGGAGGAATAAAATGAAGAACGGGTTTAAAAAAATACTCTGCGCCCTGCTCGCCTTGACGCTGCTCGCGTCTTCCTGCGCGGCGCTGATGGCGCAGGCACGGGAGGCGGAGCCGGTTTTGAAATTCGGTGACGACGGCAAATTCACTATCATGCATGTGGCGGACCCGCAGGACAACGAGAATCCCCGCAAAGCCATGCTCGAGATGCTGGCTGCCGCCTATGACAAGGTGCAGCCGGACCTCGTTGTTTTCACGGGCGACAATATACTCGGGAAGATCGGCGACAGCGCCGGCACTTACGCAAGAAAATACGCGCGCGTCGAAGCCGCTCTTGACGCAATCATCGCGCCGCTTGCGCAAAGGAACATCCCGTTCGCGGTAACCTTCGGCAACCACGACGACCAATGCGGCATCTCAAAACTCGAACAAATCAAAATTTACCGCCGTTATGCCAACTGTATCGGTTTCAATGACACCAACCCGTCCATCGGCAGGAGTACGTTCAATATCCCCATTCTCAGTTCTGACGGTTCCCGGACGGCTTATAATATTTGGATGATGGAGTCCGCCGGCAAAGATGAAAGCGGAGCCTACTTCGAGTATATCAGCCCCGCCGCAATCGAATGGTACAGGCAGACAAGAGCGCTTTTACAGGCGCACAACGGCGGACAGCCGGTGAATTCGCTGATGTTCCAGCATATACCGGTGCCCGAAACCTATGAGCTGCTGACAAAAGTGCAGAAAACGACGCCCGGAGCGGTTGAAAAGGACGGGGCATACTATGTTCTCAACACGGCGCTTGCCCGGGGTTCGCTGTGCGAAGGTCCCTGCGTGACGCAGGCCAACTTCGGCCAGTTTGATGCGGTTGCCGCCCGGGGAGACGTCAGCGCCCTTGTGTTCGGCCATGATCATGTCAATTCTTTTACCGGTACGCTGCGCGGCGTCGACCTTGTTCAAACGCCCGGCGCGTCGTTCCGGTCCTACGGCAACCAAAACAGGGGAGTGCGCGTTTTTGTCATCGACGAAAAAGACACATCCGCTTATCAAACCTATACACTCGACTTCTTTGACATTATGGGAACGAGCCTGAGAACAAAACTGATGTTCATTTTCACTGCGGATGAAAAGATACCGCTTCGAATCGCTGTCTGCCTTTTCCCGCTGACGATGCTTTTCATCTGAGCAGGCTGCCTTCTGCTTGCCTTATAAAGGAGAACGTATGAAGATGACAAAATCAATTGTTGCGGCGCTGGCGGCATGTCTGTTTTTTATAGCCGCGCTGTCCGGCTGCGCGCCTAACCCGGAGAAACTCATCATCGGCAAGTGGACCGATTCGGCAGGACTGGCCGCTTATGAGTTCATGGAGGACGGCACCGTGCGTTTTTCCGTTTTCGGCGCGGATATCAAAGGGCACTACGCCATCGATAAGAAGGCCGGTACCGTTACACTGACCGGCACGCTGCTAACAAAAAGCTTCTCGAGAACCTATCGCTTTGATGTCACGGAGAGTACATTGACCCTTACAAGGATCGACTCCGGAGATGCTGCCGTTTACACACGCGTGGCGCCGCCCACCGTGACGCAATAACAGATAAGAAATAAGCGCGGCTCCGGTTATCCGGGGCCGCGCGGTTTTCTTGATGCCTTTATTCCTTTCCGTTCCAGCAGAAGGTGCACAGTTTGCCGCAGCCGATGCCGATGGCGTCGGTCATGTCGCCGATCTTCTGGTACTTCAGCGTGGAAAAATTGAGTTCTTTCCCGATGAGCTCAACCATATCATGGTACCGGCTGCTCTCGGCATTGCAGTAATCTTCTAAAGAGTCGGGCTGTCTGCCTTCGAGCGACTGGATTGCCTGCCGCGCGGCAAGGTCCATCTCCGAGCGGGATTCGGAAAAATTGAGGTACTTGCAGCCGAACAGAAGCGGAGGGCACGCGGGCCTGATATGCACCTCGCGCGCGCTGCATTTATACAGCAGATTCACCGTTTCTCTCAGCTGCGTTCCGCGTACGATGGAGTCGTCGCAGAAAAGCAGGCTTTTGCCCTTCACCAGTTCAGGAATAGGCATCAGTTTCATGCGGGCGACCAGGTTCCTCTTGGCCTGGTTCTGCGGCATGAAACTTCTTGCCCATGTCGGGGTGTATTTGACGAAAGGTCTGCCGTAGGGCACGTTGGCTTCGTTGGAATAACCGATGGCGTGCGCGACGCCGGAATCAGGTACCCCCGCGACGAGGTCGAGTTCCACATCGTCGTTTTTTGCCAGCAAGGCGCCGTTGCGGTAGCGCATGACCTCAACGTTCGATCCTTCGTAAGTGGAGGCCGGGTAGCCGTAATAAACCCATAAAAACGAGCACATGCGCATCGTGCTGCGCGGCGGGGATATTTTCTCCATGCCGTCGGGCGTCAGCAGCACGATTTCACCCGGGCCGAGCTCATACTCCTGACGGTAGCCGAGGTTGGCGAAAGTGCACGATTCAAAGGTGGCGCAAAGGGTATTTTTCTTTTTGCCGATCAGGATGGGTGTGCGCCCGAATTTGTCGCGCGCCGCGTAGATTCCCTTTGGGGTCAGCAGCAGGACGGAACAGGAACCTTCGACCGTATCCTGGACTGCCGAAAGTCCCGCCTCGAAAGACGATTCGCGGTCGATGATGGCCGACACCACTTCCGTCGGGCTGATTTTTCCCTTGTTGGTCTCTAAAAAGTGGATGCTCGGGTTGCGGAAGGCTTTGGCGATAATCTGCTCGATGTTGTTGATTTTACCGACGGTGGTGATGGCGTAGTCGCCCAGATGCGAACGGACCGTCAGCGGCTGCGGTTCGGTGTCGCTGATGCAGCCGATACCCATATTTCCCTGAATCGCGGGCAGCTCCGCTTCGAATTTCGAACGGAACTGCGCGCTCTCGATGTTGTGGATAGAACGGTTGAAGCAGCTGCCGTTCCAAACCACCATGCCGCCCTTGCTGGTGCCCAGGTGCGAGTGATAGTCCGTCCCGAAATAAACATCGCTGACACAGTCCCTGTCCGAAACAACGCCGAAAAAACCGCCCATCCGCAGCACCCCTATTCAAACCGTTAAATTTTCCGCCATGGCATCTGAAATTCTGCAGCACCTCAAAAAACAAAGAACCGCCGGACTTCATACGGGAATACCGTTCGGCGATCTTTGCGGAAAAGGCCGTTCATACAGGGCTTTTCCTTTGGGAGGGCTGTGGTTTGGTCCGAGTGGCGAGACTTGAACTCACGGCCTCTTGACCCCCAGTCAAGCGCGCTACCAGCTGCGCCACACCCGGATAACGGTGACAATCATAGCATAACCTCTTGAGGTTTGCAAGCAGGCAAAAAATATTTTTCCCGGATGCTTTCAGGTGAAAAGCGTTGAAAAACAGAGGAAAAAAGAGAAAATGAGAGAAAAAGCGAGAAATATCGTTTCTGGCTTTGATTATAAGCCGAATAGCGCGGGAAATTGCTAAATTATTATTGACATTTGAGCTTTTTGTTACTATATTGATATCTGCAAATCAACGGGGCTGCGTTCCCCGCAAAAAAGGGGATGCATAGTTGGACAATAATGTCATTATCGATTTGCGGAACATCTCCGTCAAATTCGGTGAGGAACAGGTTCTCAGGAATATTAATTTATATATCCGCGACAAAGAGTTCGTAACCCTGCTGGGCCCTTCGGGCTGCGGCAAGACAACGACGCTCAGGGTTATCGCGGGTTTTCTTGAGCCCGATGAGGGCGACGTCGTTTTCGACGGCAAAAGGGTCAACGGCGTGCCTCCGCACAAGAGGCCCGTCAATACGATTTTTCAACGCTACGCGCTTTTTCCGCATCTGAATGTTTATGAAAATGTTGCCTTCGGCCTCAGGCTGAGGAAACTGCCCGAAAGCCATATCAAAGCCAAAACCGCCGAGATGCTCGAACTGGTCAACCTCAAAGGCTTCAACAGGCGAAACGTGGCATCGCTTTCAGGCGGCCAGCAGCAGCGCGTGGCAATCGCGCGCGCGCTGGCCGTGGAGCCGCGCGTGCTGCTGTTGGACGAACCGCTCGGCGCGCTGGACCTTAAACTGCGCAAAGACATGCAGGTCGAACTCAAAAGCATGCAGCAGCGGCTGGGTATCACTTTCATCTATGTGACCCACGACCAGGAGGAAGCACTTTCCATGTCCGACACCATCGTCGTCATGGACGAAGGCGAAATCCAGCAAATCGGCACGCCGCAGGGGATTTATAATGAACCCAAAAACGCTTTTGTCGCCGATTTCATCGGCGAGAGCAATATTCTCGACGGCACCATGCGCCGCGACCTCTTCGTCGACTTCTCCGGCAAGCGTTTCAAGTGCCTCGACAAAGGGTTTGAAAAAAACGAGCCGGTTGACGTCGTCGTCAGGCCGGAGGATGTCGATGTCGTTGCGGCCGGCGAAGGGATGCTGCGCGGTACCGTCACATCCGTAACCTTCAAAGGCGTGCACTATGAGATCATCGTCGATATCAAAGGCTTTAAGTGGATGATTCAGTCCACCGAAAACCAGAACGTCGGTGACGAGATCGGGCTCGACATCGAACCCGACGCCATCCATATCATGAAAAAGTCCGTCTATTCCGGGCGTTTCGGCGACTACAGTTCCTTCAGCGAGGAGTTCGACGAACTTTCGGACCCCGAGGAGGAGGAGGACATTTGAAAAAAAGAAGCGCCCTTGCGCATAAAATGGCCGTTTCCCCTTATATGTTATGGTCCGCGCTGTTTATCGTCGCCCCGATGTTTTTTGTTGTCTATTATTCGTTCACTTCGGCAGACGGGGGTTTTACGCTTGGCAACATGACGCAGTTGGGAAAATACACGGATACCTTCCTGAGGTCAATCTGGTTCGGCTTCCTTGCGACCTTTCTCTGCCTGCTGATTGCGTACCCGCTCGCCTATGCCATCGCGAAATCATCCGCCAATGTTCAGCGCACCATGGTCGCGCTCGTTATGCTGCCGATGTGGATGAATTTCCTCATCAGAACCTATTCCTGGATGACCATTCTGCAAAACACGGGGGTCATCAACAATATCCTCGACGCCCTCGGTTTCGGCCGCGTAAAAATGCTCAATACGCCCGGTGCCGTGATTTTGGGTATGGTTTACAATTTCCTGCCGTTTATGATTCTTCCGCTTTATTCGGTACTCGCGAAACTTGACCCCAGCGTAGTGGAGGCGGCGCAGGATCTCGGCGGCAATTCTCTGACGGTTCTCAGCAAAGTGATTCTGCCGCTGAGTATGCCCGGGATTGCCTCTGGGCTGACGATGGTTTTTGTGCCTTCGGTCAGCACGTTCTATATTTCCCAAAAACTGGGCGGCGGCTCGTTTGACCTCATCGGCGACGTTATCGAACGCCAGTTTCAGCAATCTTACAATTACAATCTCGGCGCGGCGATTTCCCTGGTGCTGATGGTGCTGATTCTGCTGTGCATGGCCTTTCTCAACCGTTTCACATCCGGGGAGGAGGAGATGGTCGTTTGAGCCGCTTATCAAAGTTCTATACCTTTTTGGTCTTCCTCTTTCTCTATGCGCCGATCGTCGTGATGATCGTTTTTTCCTTTAACGCAAGCGACAGCACCGGCCTGCTCGAGGGATTTTCGGTCAAATGGTACCGCGTCCTTATGGGCGACAGGGCGATTATGCAGGCGCTGTACAACACGCTCATTCTTGCCGTTGCGTCGTCCGTTGCCGCGACCGTCATCGGTACGCTGGCTGCGGTCGGGCTTGACAAGTGGAAAAAGAACTGGGTGCGCACCGGCGTGATGACGGTTACCAACATCCCGATGATGAACCCCGAAATCGTCACCGGCGTATCTATGATGCTGCTGTTTGTTTTCATGGGACGCCTGGTAGCCGGCAGCGGAACGCTCGGTTTCGGTACCATCCTCATCGCGCATGTGACCTTTAATTTGCCATATGTGATTCTGTCGGTTCTGCCAAAACTCAGGCAGACCGACCCGCATCTGACCGAAGCGGCGCAGGACCTCGGCTGCACCCCGTTGAAAGCCTTTTTCAAAGCGGTTCTGCCGTCAATTTCTACCGGAATCCTGACGGGGATGCTGATGGCCTTCACCCTCTCGCTGGACGATTTTATCATCAGCTATTTCACGACCGGGCCCGGGTTTCAGACGCTGCCGATCGCGATATTTTCGATGACCAAAAAGCGCGTCAAACCCGATATGTATGCGCTTTCCACGCTGATTTTCTTCAGCATCCTGGTTCTCCTGGTCCTGATCAATATTTCGCAGGCGCGCGGAGAAAACAAACGCGCGCGGCAATACAAAAAAGGGGAAGTGTAAAAATGAAAAGAGCGGCTGCCGTTGTTGTGCTCCTTGCCTGCTTAAGCGCGTTTGTTTTTCAGGTGCCGGCATTCGGGGCGCTGAATGCCGAAAGCCTCCGGGGCACCGAACTTTTTGTCTATAACTGGGGCGAATACATCTCGGACGGCTCGGAAGGTTCGCTTGATGTCAATAAAGCCTTCGAGGAGAAATACGGCATCAAAGTCGTTTACGACACATTTGACAACAACGAGGTCATGTACACCAAACTCAAAGGCGGCGGCGTTTCTTACGATGTCGTCATTCCGTCCGACTACATGATCGAGCGCATGGTGTCGGAGAATATGCTGCAAACAATCGACTTTGCGAATGTGCCCAATTATAAATATATTGACGCTAAATACAAAAACCTGCCTTTCGACCCGAACAACGAATATTCCGTCCCTTATAATGTCGGTACGATCGGCCTGATATACAACACCAAAAAAGTGGCGGTTGCTCCCGACAGCTGGGATGCCCTTTGGAACCCGGATTATGCGGGCCAAATCCTGATGATCAACAATCCGCGCGACGCGTTCGCCATCGCGCACGCCATTCTGGGTATCGACTGCAATACGACCGATAAAGCGGACTGGGAAGCCGGCGCGCAAAAACTCAAAGAGCAGAAAGCCTTGGTCCAATCGTATGTCAACGATGAGGTTTACAATAAAATGGAGTCGGGCGAGGCTGCCCTTGCGCCCTATTATGTAGGCGATTTCCTGACCATGCGCGCCAACAATCCCGACCTTGCCTTCGTTTTCCCGAAAGAAGGCGTCAACTTCTTTGTCGATTCGATGTGCATTCCGCAGGGCGCGAAGAACAAAGCGGCAGCCGAACTTTACATCAATTTTCTGCTGGAACCGGACATCGCGCTGGCCAATGCCGAATACATCTGCTATGCCAGCCCCAACACGGCGGTAACGTCCAACCCCGACTATTCGCTGGCGGGCAATGAATACATCTATCCTCCCGACAGTGCGGGGATTAAAACCTCGATTTACCGCAACCTGCCTCAGGATACGCTTAATTTGATGAGCAGCCTTTGGGATGATGTCAAGAACTATTCCGGCGAAGCGGACGGTGAAAGCAAGGGCGGTCTCGGCAGCGGTGCCCAAACGGCCATCGCCCTGTCCGCGGTTGCCGCGGCGGCGGCCGCTTACCTGGTATTCAGAGCCGTGCGCAAAAAGAAGAGGGAAGTATAAGAAAGGCCAAACCGTCTGCCGCACAGCGGCAAAATCTTGTTTTTTTGCGCTTGACACTTTCCCCGGGCCTTTGCTATAATACGATTCGTCATCGGGCGAGAGTGGCGGAATCGGCAGACGCGCACGTTTGAGGGGCGTGTGGTAAATCCCGTACGGGTTCAAGTCCCGTCTCTCGCACCATCCGGCGGGCTCCTGACGGAACCCGCCGCGCAACTCAAAAAGCGGGTATGGCGGAATTGGCAGACGCGTTAGATTCAGGTTCTAATGTTCGCAAGGATGTGCAGGTTCAAGTCCTGTTACCCGCACCAACTATATCGCAGAGAATTGATACAATGATTGTATTCGTTCTCTGCGATATTTTTATGCCCAGAAATGCCGTATTTACAAGCTTTTCGGGCTATTTTTGTTTCACAGCGCATTCTCCAATGACCGCCCAATGCCACGATTTTCGCCTTTGAAACACCTATTTTGTCTCCGCCAACCACTCCTCCCCGTACAAATCGTTAACGAGCAGTATTTTGGTGCAAATCTCAAAGCTTTGGTGCATTTTGGTGCAAATCTGCGGTTTTGGTGCAAATGAGATAGTCCGCGACACAAAAAAGCTCCCCACACCATTTGCTGGTGTGGGGAGTCAGTGCTTGTGCTTAATCAATTTCGATGCCGTTCATCAGTGTGAAGGTAATCCGCCCGTCAGCGTAGACCGTGGCTTTCTCAACGACCGCCGACCACAGGCTCTCGCTAAATTCCGTCAGCGACCCACGCTGCTGTGCCATTGTGTCCACAAAGGCTGTGAGCACCGTGCGCTGGCGTTTTCGAGTGTCCTTCTCAGTCTTGAGCTCGTCTATCCGTTTTGTCACAGCGTTGTACTTTGCCACCAGCTCGTCCTGTCGTTTTTTGTATGCCTTCTGATTTTGCGCTGCCGATGCGTTTTCCGCTATGTGTTTGCGGTTCATTTCGATGAGTACCTCGGCTTCCGCATTCTTCGCTGCGATTTCCTCGTCGATGGCGTCGCTGTCGAATAGCCCCTCAATCACAGACCGGCATTCGGCAATCACCTCATCGCTCATGTCCTGCATCCCGTTCCACGCGGCTACAAACCGTTCTTTTATTTCATCCTCAGTCAAATGCGGTGTACTGCATTTCTCGCCGGTTTTGAACTTGTGATTGCATTGCCATATAACACGGCGATACTTGTCCGTGGAGTGCCAGACTTTTGAGCCGAAGAAGCTGCCGCAATCGCCACAGACCAGCTTTGCCGAAAAGCAGCTCTTACAGTTATAACTCCGTCCCAGCATCCTGCGCCGTGCGAACTCCGCCTGTACTATATCGAACATTTCTGCGTCGATGATACCGTCGTGGCTATCCGTGACATAAAACTGTGGAACCTCGCCTTCGTTGGGCTTCATCTTTTTTGTCAGGAAATCCGTTGTGAATGTCTTTTGAAGGAGCGCGTCGCCCTTGTATTTCTCATTCGTGAGAATGCTCTCGACCACATTGCATTGCCAATTTTCCTTGCCTCCGGGCGTCGGAATGCCCTGCGCCGTGAGGTGCTTGGCAATCGCAGTGGGTGTTTTGCCCTGCAAGAACATCGTGTAAATGAGGCGCACGATTTCTGCTTCCTCCGGCACAACCTGCGGCGTACCGTCCGCGCCTTTCTCGTAACCGAGAAACTGCCCATATGACATGGACACCTTGCCGTCGGCGATGCGCTTGCGCCAGCCCCATGTGACATTCTCTGAAATGGAGCGGCTTTCTTCCTGTGCCAGTGAGGACATTATCGTGATGAGCAGCTCGCCTTTTGCGTCAAATGTCCAGATGTTTTCCTTTTCAAAATAGATTTCAATGTTGGCAGCCTTGAGCTTTCGCACCGCAGTAAGGCTGTCGACCGTATTTCGGGCAAACCTGCTGACCGACTTTGTGATAATGAGGTCGATTTTCCCGTCCAGCGCATCCTTTATCATCTGATTGAAGCCATCGCGCTTTTTCGTGTTAGTTGCTGAGATGCCCTCGTCCGTATACACAGCGACAAAGCTCCAATCCGGGCGTTCCTTGATGTACTTCGTGTAGTAATCGACCTGCGCCTCGTAGCTGGATTGCTGCTCTTCCTTTTCTGTCGAGACGCGGGCATATCCGGCGACCCTGCGTAGCTTCGGTACAGACACGGCAAGATTGGAAAAGCGTGATGTGACCGTAGCTGGTATCATTGTGATTGTTCTTGCCATCAGCCGTTCCTCCTTGTCGCTTGTTCTCGTGCCTTTTGTCGCTTATCGTCCGTCCAGCTTTCCCGCCGTGAGCGGTCTTTCCATTGTGTCGTTGCAGTTTGCCCATCGGTGAAATGAAATGTCAGCTTGTTCTCCGGCTGTGCGGTTATAAAAGCCACACGCTCTGCAAAGATAGCGTCATCAAAACCTTCCATGCCAAGAACATCGGCACACGCGGATTTTAAGGTTTCTTCGGGTATCTGTTTTGAAGCGCAGTGCTTTTTGCCCTTGGTGTTGAATGTGGCGCATATCCATACAAAACCGGTCGGTGTCGTCTTTCGGCGATAATTTTTACCGCAAATACTGCACCGCACCTTACCCGTGAACACTGTTTCTGCGCCGTGCTTTATCTTTACGGCGGCGGCTCTGCGTTCAAGCTCCGATTGCACCGACGCAAAGGTGGCTCGGTCGATAATCGGCTCGTGCGCCTCCTGTACGAAAAACTGCGGAAGCTCACCGTTATTGACGACTGTCTGCTTTGACAGGTGGTCAGTTCGGAAAGTTTTCTGCAGGAGCAAATCCCCGACATATTTCTCGTTACAAAGCATTTTGCTGATGGTGGATTGACACCATGTTTTTTTCATTCGTGTTGCTATGCCCATTTCATTGAGTCTGTTTGCGATGGCTTGTTTACCAAGCCCGTCGAGATACATTTTGAAAATGAGCCGCACTATTTCGGCTTCATCCGGCACGATTTCCAGAACACCGTTGTTCGCCCGATAGCCGAGCATTGTGCAATCCCACGGCTTTCCTTCTTCAAAATTCTTTCGCACACGCCACTTCTGATTCTCGGAGACCGAAAGGCTCTCCTCCTGTGCGTAGGACGCAAGAATCGTCAACATCAGTTCACCATCCGCACTCAAGCTGTGGATGCCCTGTTCCTCAAAGAAAACATCGATGCCGAGGCTTTTTAATTCCCGCACCGTTTCCAACAGTGTGACCGTATTCCGGGCAAAGCGTGATATTGATTTTGTAATAACCATGTCGATTTTCCCGGCACGGCAATCGGTTAGCAATGCTTGAAAGTTATCTCGGCTGTCCTTCGTGCCGGTTTTCGCCTCGTCAGCATATACGCCGATGTATTCCCATCCGCGCTGCTTTTGAATCAGGTCGCTGTAATAGCTGACCTGTGCTGCCAGCGACTGTAGCATGGCATCTTTGCCTGATGAAACACGGGCGTAAGCTGCAACACGCTTTGTGCCGAAGTTGACTCGCGGCATAAACTCAATCCTTGTAATTTGGCTGCTTGCCATAGGTACTCCACCTCCTTTCAGGGGCTATATATTCGCTCAGAAAGCCTGTATAGTCAAGGCAATTCGCGCCATATACTGCACAAGGATACGTTGTATTTATCTGCGATTTTTTCTTCTATTTTGGCGTAATCAGCCGTAGTAATATACCCGTTATTCAGCCATTGTTGTAGCACGGAGATGACAGCTTTGTATTTCATAAGTTCCGTTTTCCGCTCCTGTGTCATACGCCCACCTCCGACTTGCGGCGATGCTGCGCTGAACAGGTATGACAGCAGAATTTGCTGTTAGGTCTACCGTAAACCGTGTATGCCTTACCGCAGTGAACACAGGTCTTTGAATAGAACGCTTTTTTATTTACATCGCATGGATGGGCTTTCCACCATTCATTACGGCAACGGTCGGAGCAAAACTTCTTCGGCTTGCTGCCGGAGTATTCGAGCGGTTTTCCGCATTGCTTACAGCGCAGCGCGTCATCCGATATAGTCTCCGTAGTCGTCGCCAAGCTTTGTCTGCGACAGTAGCTTTTCACAGTATTGATGGAAAGCGCGACCGATTCGGCGATAGTGGCATACTTGCAGCCCTCTGAACGAAGGCGTAATATAGTCGATTTCTGTTCGTTGGTCATGGATAACCACCTCCTTGCCATACGGAGATTTGGAGGCAGTTTTATACACCCATACATAGAAAAAAGCCCCGTGGAAATGAAAAAATCATCTCCACGGGACAAAACTATGACTGTAGGTCAATAACTTGACCGCTGGTTTATGGACTTCCGCACTGAAGCGGTGTATCCTTTATTCGCTGTATTTGACAAACGCATCGGTGAAGCCAGCCGCCTTAATCTTGGCAAGCATGGCATCGGCATTCGCTTTGACAGAATACGCGCCGACCTGAACGCGGTAGTATTTCTTCGGCGTAGTTGGAGTAACCGGCGCGGGCGTTTCTGCCGTTGCCAGCCCAGCCTTTACATCAGCACGAAAGGTATCCATGTTCTTTCCGTGCTTCGGAAACCAGTGCATCACGTCGCCGTGATTGCTGGCGATGCCCAGCTTATATCCCTCCGAGTGGCAGATGATATCCTTATCCGTCAGTCCGTACTGTTTGCAGAGATAGACGCAAAGCTCCACGGCCTCCTTATAAACAGCAGAAAAATACGAGGCATCGGTCAGACCGTCCTCGCAGATTTCAAAGCCGATATGTGTATCATTTGCAGAACCACCGGCGTGCCAGCCACGATGATTCCAAGGAAGCGTCTGATAAGTGGC
>Ga0116184_10000696_pt1 | contig 36893 bp, 28 predicted proteins | sample AD_JPNNA5_MetaG_FD_89886 | JGI IMG/M metagenome (GOLD analysis project Ga0116184, IMG submission 89886) | Active sludge microbial communities of municipal wastewater-treating anaerobic digesters from Japan - AD_JPNNA5_MetaG | ecosystem: Engineered > Bioreactor > Anaerobic > Digestate | place... | reverse complement strand
CTGTCGTAATCCCTTTTTACAGGTCAATCATTTCTAACAGTACTAGCAAGCTTTTGCCGGCTTGCTGGTACTTTTTTTAGTCGTAATCCCTTTTTACAGGTCAATCATTTCTAACAAAGAAATTCTTGAAAAACTTCTTTGTTATCCCTATTTAGTCGTAATCCCTTTTTACAGGTCAATCATTTCTAACCAAAAACGTTCCTGGGTAAAAAACCTAATCAGCGGGTAACGTCGTAATCCCTTTTTACAGGTCAATCATTTCTAACAGGATTTGAAGATATAAAAATTCCAGCAATGAATATTAATGTCGTAATCCCTTTTTACAGGTCAATCATTTCTAACATTATTATATATTTATTATATATGGAGGTTTTTATGAATATGTCGTAATCCCTTTTTACAGGTCAATCATTTCTAACGGATTTGAAGAGATAAAAATTCCAGCAATGAATATTGTCGTAATCCCTCTTTACAGGTCAATCATTTCTAACGAGCAAATAAGAAAAGGATTAGAAAATGGTTTAACGTCGTAATCCCTTTTTACAGGTCAATCATTTCTAACAGCATATAAGACCTTCGGAGTATCGAGCTCTTTTAAGAGAACGTCGTAATCCCTTTTTACAGGTCAATCATTTCTAACACGGCAAAAAGTGAGAAAGGGGACACCTTTCTTATTGTCGTAATCCCTTTTTACAGGTCAATCATTTCTAACTGACTATCAAGCTTTATTACATGAGCTCGATAACCGTCGTAATCCCTTTTTACAGGTCAATCATTTCTAACAAAGACCTTTTAGACAAAGATTGCCGTTACTATGGGTCGTAATCCCTTTTTACAGGTCAATCATTTCTAACGGCATCACCCGTGGCACGTCATGGGGGCGTAATGACTTCGTCGTAATCCCTTTTTACAGGTCAATCATTTCTAACGAAATTATCGAGGTATAACTTAAGTACTAGCAAGCTTGTCGTAATCCCTTTTTACAGGTCAATCATTTCTAACGATAGAGACGTAATCTCTATTAAAGAACTAGAAAAAAAGTCGTAATCCCTTTTTACAGGTCAATCATTTCTAACCTTTTCTTGCGTTAAAAGATAAAATAGCAAAAGAGGATTGTCGTAATCCCTTTTTACAGGTCAATCATTTCTAACAACATAGAAATAACTGACGCAAAATCTATGTTAAAAGTCGTAATCCCTTTTTACAGGTCAATCATTTCTAACATGCAGAGAGTGTACAGGACATACTGGCTGAAATACAGCCAGGTCGTAATCCCTTTTTACAGGTCAATCATTTCTAACGATATAATCGTTAAAATCCTTTATGATAAAGAGCTCCACTGCTGGGTCGTAATCCCTTTTTACAGGTCAATCATTTCTAACAAAACAATTATAACAATACCCTCACAACCTGATACTATCTGCGTCGTAATCCCTTTTTACAGGTCAATCATTTCTAACGCGAAGAACAAGTGAAATTATATGCTGATCCAAAGTTTAAGTCGTAATCCCTTTTTACAGGTCAATCATTTCTAACGAAGAACAGATAAAGATGTATGCCGATCCTAAGTATAATTGTCGTAATCCCTTTTTACAGGTCAATCATTTCTAACTCGTGCAGGGTGCTGCATTCCATCTAGGAAAAGCACTTTGGGTCGTAATCCCTTTTTACAGGTCAATCATTTCTAACAAAATACAACATTGATGAGACGTATGATATAGAAATTATTGAGATGTCGTAATCCCTTTTTACAGGTCAATCATTTCTAACGTTATTATCCGCTCTGAAAAACCGGAAGCTCAAGCATTTGTCGTAATCCCTTTTTACAGGTCAATCATTTCTAACGGAATGCAGTCAGGACAGTGCTCATCGATGGTGAGCCAGTCGTAATCCCTTTTTACAGGTCAATCATTTCTAACAGATCGTCGCTGTTAAGGGATTTCAGCGACAGATATAATGTCGTAATCCCTTTTTACAGGTCAATCATTTCTAACCATTTTGACATAGAAAACATTGGGGAAAACGATTAGTCGTAATCCCTTTTTACAGGTCAATCATTTCTAACAAAAATTAGGCAAAATCCAAAAGGAATTAAGCCTATATGGTCGTAATCCCTTTTTACAGGTCAATCATTTCTAACAATTGGTTTCTTTCGAGTTCAATGGGAATGCAGTCAGGACAGTGTCGTAATCCCTTTTTACAGGTCAATCATTTCTAACGAGATCTCTGGCAAGCGGTTGGAAGTAATCGCAAGTTTGCGTCGTAATCCCTTTTTACAGGTCAATCATTTCTAACACAAGATCGGGCACTCAGCCATCGAGGAGTACTTCCCGGAAGGTCGTAATCCCTTTTTACAGGTCAATCATTTCTAACAAGGGATAACAACACACGTCAAGCAGCGTTCGAACGGTCGTAATCCCTTTTTACAGGTCAATCATTTCTAACTTTATATACGGTGGTGGTTAAATGGATTACAATACAGTCGTAATCCCTTTTTACAGGTCAATCATTTCTAACTCATAGAAGAATGGAAAGATAAGATAGGTACATTCATCGTCGTAATCCCTTTTTACAGGTCAATCATTTCTAACTCTTCGCGCAATGTTCAATTGCGTGGAAAGGATAAGTCGTAATCCCTTTTTACAGGTCAATCATTTCTAACTCAGAAGCTGCTGCTGGAAAATATCGACCGCATCCCTGTCGTAATCCCTTTTTACAGGTCAATCATTTCTAACTTTGGTAGAGAGACAATCAATGAGCAGACAATCGAGTCGTAATCCCTTTTTACAGGTCAATCATTTCTAACGATTTGGCAACATTGGTAGTAAGAAACACTGAAAAGCCGTCGTAATCCCTTTTTACAGGTCAATCATTTCTAACTATACAATTTAAGAGCATATATGTTATGCACAGAATATGTCGTAATCCCTTTTTACAGGTCAATCATTTCTAACAGAATATTACGGGATATCATTCGAGGAAGCAAAAAAAACGTCGTAATCCCTTTTTACAGGTCAATCATTTCTAACGATGGCACAGGAAATCACATTGCCTCAAATAACTGCTTGACAAGTCGTAATCCCTTTTTACAGGTCAATCATTTCTAACGCTAATAGATAAGGTATGCTGGAAATACCTCGTAAAGCGTCGTAATCCCTTTTTACAGGTCAATCATTTCTAACGACCATTGAAAAGTGGCTACGAGATGGCCGTATTGTCGTAATCCCTTTTTACAGGTCAATCATTTCTAACACCTTGAGTTTTGATACATATCGTAAAGCTTTAGGCGTGTCGTAATCCCTTTTTACAGGTCAATCATTTCTAACAAAAATGGATTTAAGCACACCATGTCGGGATTGATTGAGTCGTAATCCCTTTTTACAGGTCAATCATTTCTAACCAAAATAGTAGCTTTCAGTAGCTACGAGTCTGCAGAAAAGTCGTAATCCCTTTTTACAGGTCAATCATTTCTAACCGCTTGGGCGCATGTTAGAGTTTTAAAGAAACAAGTCTCGTCGTAATCCCTTTTTACAGGTCAATCATTTCTAACTTTTCATCTGTGGCATTGGTGCACTACAAAAAAAGTCGTAATCCCTTTTTACAGGTCAATCATTTCTAACAAACCAATTAAAACCAAGAAATATTAAAAATAATAATGAAAGTCGTAATCCCTTTTTACAGGTCAATCATTTCTAACGTCCACAGTAATAGCATCTTATAGCTATAAGAAGGCGTCGTAATCCCTTTTTACAGGTCAATCATTTCTAACGCAAGAAAAGTATTGTCAGAATATGGTCTAGCCATAATACAGTCGTAATCCCTTTTTACAGGTCAATCATTTCTAACATCCATATAATGATCACATGTGCATCGGCTTTGCGTAGTCGTAATCCCTTTTTACAGGTCAATCATTTCTAACCTAATCATATAATGTGGCGAATTATTAATAAGATGCTTGTCGTAATCCCTTTTTACAGGTCAATCATTTCTAACGCCATATGACAATCTAAGAGCATACAATGGCAATATTGAACAAGTCGTAATCCCTTTTTACAGGTCAATCATTTCTAACGCGAAATATTCCGCACTTGGTGCAGTCGCCGAATTGTCGTAATCCCTTTTTACAGGTCAATCATTTCTAACGGCGATATCACTCACCGAGAGGAGAAAAGAAAAATGGTCGTAATCCCTTTTTACAGGTCAATCATTTCTAACCTTGATCCAGTACGCTACTTCACCGACCGACCGCACGTCGTAATCCCTTTTTACAGGTCAATCATTTCTAACAATCCTGACCATCCTTCCGGGGCAACGGTCGAAACCCTGATAGTCGTAATCCCTTTTTACAGGTCAATCATTTCTAACAGCTGTTGGTGTATTTATTTGAAATACTTACACTTAAATTGCAAATTGCGTCAAGGTCTGGGGAAAAAGATACATTTTTGCTGATTTTGTGCATGTTTTTAGCAGGTGTCATAGTTAACTCCTTATAAAGTAATAAATTATGTAATTGCGCCAACCTAGCTTAAAATAAGCCTTTTTTGTAAAATATTCAGGTTGACGCTCATTACAAAAATAATGACGATTTTATTGCTTCTTTATCAATATCATTTTGTAGCGGTAATGCTGTTCCAAGCCGTGCGGTTTTTTCATAATCTAGCTGACAGAGTGGTATAAAAGCGAGGGAATCAGTTTCTTTGTTAATTAGAAATGATAAGCGGCGTTGTATCCTTTGAATTTCATTATCATCACAAAAAACTTCAAATACCGATTTTTGAACCCTATATCCTCTGGATTCCATAATCTTTGCAATTTTTTTGAGAGTCTTTATATTGCTGATATCATATAAAATAATCCAGTGTCGTTTCATCATAAAAAGATACTATCCTCTTTAACTAAAATGGAGTTAATACCAATCGTCTCAATTTTTCTATAGCAATCTTCACATACATAGTAGCATATAATAGAATCTTCTTTTGGTTTTATTTCATTTTTTATTGTTGCAAGCAATTCTTTAATTTTGTCGATTTCCATATGCACTTGAAAGCATGACTTTTGAAGCCGTACACCATACGATTCACAAATTTTTGCAATAGCACTCAATCGTTTAGGATCTGCAATATCATAACATACAATAGCGTACATAATACTACCTGATCAAAAATGGTTTGTACTGTTTTTCTTCACCCTTTAACACACGTTTAAAGTGATCAATTTGATGTGCGATGACATTAAAATACGAAATGCGTTCTCCTGTTGGAGGATATAAAATCAGAGTATTCATTTTTTCATCAAATTGACTGCTTACTTTTTGTAATCCAGTTTTTGTTAGAAATGTTGGAATCTTCTTTTTGCCTGCATCATTTTCTGATATAGAATTCAAACACTCTGGTGTAACAGGCATAGTAGATACAACATCATCGGCAGTTTTGTATTCAAAGTCTTCTTCTTTTAGTATACCAAGATTAAACAGAGCGCACGTTAGTGTATCGCAGAGAGGTACTCTAAACTCTTCCATTAAATCGAATGATAGTGAACGCCTGGAATATTCCAGTTTATGCAAATATCCTACACAGGGATCAAGACCTGCAGCTTCTATGAGCGCATCAACTCTATAATACAAATATGTGTAGAGCAAACTTAAGACTGCGTTTACATTATCGAGAGGTGGATTTTTTGATCGTCCATAAAAATTTGCCCATGCTGGTTTGATGTTATATTTAAATACTGAAAAATAATATTTTGCTGCTACGCCTTCAATACCACGTAATGTTTCAATAGATTTTGTAACGGGTATTTTGTTAATAAGTTTTTGCATTTCATTAATGGTACTTTCTATTGTATTTTGTTCGGTTTTTCGGTTTATTTTTTGCATTAAAGCGAGCTGATTTTTAAGTTTACCTTCTACTATTCCAGTAACAATGGGAATTTGTAAATATTCATTTTCAAGAACTCTGAATTGGTCTCTTCTGGTAAAAACGTTTTTACCATGTTCAAATTCAAGTTTAGCATTAAATAATCCGTTTCTATTGAGAAAAACTGTATCAATCTTATGTCGCATAATCAGCTTTAGTGCGCTTGAACTAATATCCACACCCGATAAAAAAATAAGTCTATCGGTTTCATGTAAGAAAATTATTCTTTTATTGCCGGTATATGATGTAAAAAAAAGAGCATCATCCTGTTTCCCTAATTTTCCTGATTCGCTGATAAAATAGATTGTTCCCATAATCCTTCTCTCAACCTCCTACAAAAAAGCGTAAGCGGTTTTTTCAAAGAACCGTATTGTGTTTTAAGTATCAGTATATCTAGCATCGATATTGTTCTAATAGCCATTGCGTAACAGATAAAAGCCAGCTCTCAACAATGTCTTTGGATTCGTTAAAAACTTTTAATATATCTATAAATGAATCGGTGAGCGTTTTCAAAAATTTTTCTGCTCCTGCTGCAGAATCATTGTATCCAGCATGACTGATATCATTTCGACAGTCACGCAATTTATCAAACGGACTTGCAACTTCCTTTGCAAGTCTCGATGTTTCCAGTTTTTCTCCAATAGCTCGATATTGTTCTTCATCGCGAGGATGTGTATAGTTTTTACCTGGACAGGCAATAAACTGAAAAAATCTTGATACTGCATAACGATTGTCTTTATTGTATATGTCATCAATGCCCAATGTGTATAGAATGATACTGATAACACTCTCTTCGAGTAAAGTTATTCCCTGTTGTACGAGTGAATATTCTATACATAGATGTACTGCAAGCAGTAAATTAGCCATCGAGTTGTTTTCAAATTTAATAACAGTTTGTAATATTCTATTGTATAATGGTTCCAGTGGCTTAATGTATATATTTTTTTGCTCCATCAGGGTTTGCAATCTTTCTCGTACGGTTGTAAATACATTGCCAGCTATAATTTCTTTTGACCGGCAGGTTGAAAGTACAGGAAGTAAATATTTCAAGGCATTGGAAAAGCTACGTTCCAGATTTAATACTGGATCAGGTTGATCGGTTTGGTTTCGTATAAATCCTACTGTTTCATTCACTAATTTATCAATACTATATGCACTGCCTGTTTTAAGATAAAATTCAACAGCGTTACTCCATCGCAATAATCGATCAATACGAGTTAAATCGATAATAGGTGCACCTTTCTCATTTCGAGCTTCAAACGCGCCATAGTAAATACCTGTAATTTTAATATTTTTTAATGATCGGGCATAGTTAAGAATTACTAAACCAAGCATCGGCAAATGTCTAAAAGCATGAGTAATATCAAAAATAATTTCGGAATTTTCTGGTATTGCATCAAATACTCTATTAAAAAGCTGCCATAAGGTTTCTTCACTGGAAACTGTTGTAATATCTATGGTAGTAGGCACAACACCAGGCAGTAAGTGTGCAAGTTCAGTTTTAAAACTATTGGAAGTGTCCCAGTGTTTTGTACGTGCCTCGAGTGTCAAAAATACAATTACCGATGTAATTTCTTTGCAATACATTTTTGCAAGAGCACTCTGTGCATAACGCGATTTATGCATAATTCCGTCTGGTGTTATGTAAGGCACTTCTTCATAGTTCCCCGTTCCCAGAAAGGTTAAAAAGGTAAAGGGCATTCTGTATCTCCTTTTATTGTTCGCTAAGTATTTTTTTTATTGTTTCTACCTTTGCATATTGCTTACCGCTTTGTTTTTCCCATTTGTTAATTTTTTGGAAATAGCTTTTCAATGCTTGTGCAATTTTTATTTTATCATCATTTTGATACTTATCGAGACTATTATAAATTTCGACAGATTTATTAAAATCACCAGTTTCACTTGATAATTGATTTATTTGCATGATCAATTTATCAAGTTCTGACATGCTTTCTAATTTTATTCTTTCAGCTTCCTGTTGTTCTAATTGAGTTTTCTTTTGACGTTCATCTTCTAAGTTCGAAAAGTTATTTTTATCTACAGTAAGGATACCATAGCCCAGAGCCGTTTTAGCACCTATACCTTCTTTAGTAAGAGCTTGTTCTAGAATCGTTTTTATAGATTGTTTTAAACTCCCATAGTCTTTTCTATGTTTATTTATTATTACTCTAAAAACAAAGGTAGTATTGGGCTCTACAGTTAAAAACTTTATTGGTTTTGGTTCTAAATAGTCAGCTGGAGCTTTGGCGTCCTGATAATATTCCCTATAATGGGGATTCATTATATCTATATGTAAAGCGGGTACTTTTTCGGGATATGCATCCAGAAATACTACAGAACCTTCATTGCTTTGACCGCCAAAATAGTATTGTATTTCTGCTATATTCTCATCATCTATTTTCCCCTGTTTAACTGTATTATACTTTTCCATGTTAGTATTAATTTCTTTTATAACTGTGGTAAACCGAAGGAGACCTTTTATGCTCGATGCGGGTATATAGGGTATACCCAGCATGTAATCAAAAACCATGCTGACTTCATTTGGATGGGTTTGTCCAATACCTGTAATGAGTGGAGTTTTAGTGGTTGCTTTTAATTCAATTACTTCATAGTCCTGTTCGGGAAAAGAAAGCAAATAGTTTTGCTGATTTTTATGTAGTAATTCTAGTTTTTCTCTTGAATTGTTTGTAAAGCTATCATACCTTTCTTTATAATAATTTACAGCATTGGATGTATTTCCGTTGTTGTTACATGTATGATATAATTCTTTGTCTTTTCCGCTGATAACTATAGGTGTATATTTATTAAACCATAAACTAAAATTACCCTTATTCTGATTAAAAATATTCTGAACATCATTGCCCGTAGGAACTGCTGATTGATTATTGTTGTTAAAATTCCGGTGTGCTTGCACCTGTGGATTATTTGTGTTTGGTCGGTTTTGATGAGATTGACGTCTGTAGTTATCTGACATATTCAATCATCTCCATTAGTTTCAGCTTCTTTATCATCCAGAAAGGCATTCACATATCGTTTATACCACTCTAGCATAAGGAGTGTTTCCTTTTGAAAAAGTACAAACTCATTCTGGTTTTTCTGCATAAGCTTCTGGATAAAATCTTTACAATCACTACTTTCTAATTTAAGTGGATTTTCAGGTCTTCCAAACCATCCTCGTATCACTTCTAATATCTGTCCCTCTTTTTTCCCAAGATTAAGCTTGCTTTTCGCTGCCCAGAAAGCTAAAGCCTGCCCCAATCCATTCTGCAGTATCATAGTAGGACAACCTGCTACAAATGATTTATAGTTTTTATTATTTAATTCATTATAATTTGTTTTAATCTCATCAACCTTTGTAAGTGCATATTGGGCTCGTATTTGTGCTATATTTTTCATATTATGCCCCCTGTCTATTGAAAGAATGCCACTCTATTTTACAAATTCCCCGGCCAAGCGTTTCGTCACCACCTATTTGCACAAAGCTTTTTATGCCATTTTCTACTGTTTCTTTTACAGTTTTTGCCTGTAAATCAGTATCAAAGGCGGATGCACTGTAATATACCACGCTGTAAAGTAATGTATTTGCGGGTAGCAACTCTTGATACCTCAATGCTCTATCTTTTGCAGTGCCAGTTGCTGTATCAATTTTAATCTGGGTTTGTATTTCGGTACAGTAAGAAACGCAGTAATTAAAATCTTCGTCGCTAATTAATAAAAGATTTTCAATTTGTGTAATATATTCATTAATTGCATTAAGATTATTGCTTCCGTTTATTTCAACAACAAGATCTTCCAGTAGTATTTTCTCCTGTAAATTGAAACTTCCATTTACTGATTTAAGTACTATTGCTTTTTCATTTTGAATGGTGGTAGGTATAGCTATTTCATTCATTTCAAAACCACAGAAAACTAAATCATCAATTAATCGTTTTAACACAGCAGGACAGGTTACATGTACAAAGGGTGCTATATTGCTTCTCATGGGAAAAGCGAGTAATTTCGCATCGGAAACAGAGATAATTCCTGCAGTATTGCTTAGTCTTTCTGTTTTAGCATCTTTTATTGGATAATCTTTATCATTATCACTGTCATTGCCAAATATGTAATTTATGAATTCTCTGGCCTTCCTGCCATCCTTTACCTCGTTTTCTGCAAATCGGCGAAAATGCTGGCGTAAAGCACCTTTTACAGATGATGCCTGTATATGGGGCCAGTTAGTATGTCGTTCTCTCTGAATTGGTAAATCCACCACCGATGTTGAACTTCCAGCTCCTGCATGAATTGGAGAAATTCCATAGTACGTTACAATCGACGTTAGTTCCCGTTTAAGCATTTTTATCCTCCTCGATTGGAATAGTATTTTCTATAACTTCAGCAAACACACTCCCTGGTGGATAGTATGCCTGCATTGGTTTGTGAAACCCTTTTGCCATATCCCAGCCTCCAAAATATGCAACTCTATCAAAGGCCAGCACTTTTTGCTGGTTTTCTTGTGAGCAGGGGATATAAGATAGTGCAAGATAAGAAAATGCATTTTTGGGTTCATAGATATTTTTTAATTGTTCATTATTAAATTGTTCATACAATCCAAATCGCTGTTCTGCACCAATCTTTATATATCCCTTATCTGAAAGAATATTATCCTGGGTAAGGCCAAATAATAAACGGACTTGGTTATTAAGTCGAAAATGGGAGAACCCATACAGTTTACCTTCCCTTGTGCTTCGATTATCATAAAGGGCAACTCCGACCCGTTCTTCTTTGCAATAAAAAAAATCGGCGCTATAGAAAGTAATTTTTTCTTTATCCTGTTTAAGATTCAGGTCTTTGATATTAATAAAGTATCCAGAAAGTGTATCGATGGAATTTTCTAATTTTTCAGGCCACACTTTTATGGGTTTAGACGAATATATTTTCTTATCCTCAAGATCTTTTTTGTTTATTATTTTTGCAGGGACAATATCCTTTATAGGGATGTGGTTTACTTTATTATTTTTATCTCTACATTCATCTTTATCATTTTTATTATTTCTCTGATAGAACCAGGTAACAGGAACAGGTATAAAAAATTCTTTGTCTTTTTCAAATAAGGGTCCCATAATGGTAAAAGGGGGTGGAGCTGAAGGCTCCCCAATCATCTCATAAATTACTTTATCTGCTTCTTTAGCTATATAGTCTGAAATACAAATATTTCTTTCTTTTAGGTAAGCAGTTCTTACAGCACCTGCTATAGTCTGTGCAGGGGGTGGAAAAATAGCAGCATTGGAAAAACTATCATCCTCTGCTCCCCTCACAAGTATTGTATCTATTGGTTTATAGGTATACCATGTAATACTACTCATTTCCTTCACCTCTTAAAAACGCAATCATTTTTAAAACATCAGTATCATAATGATATTCAATGCTATTCTCTTTGATTTTTTTTCTTATCGTTACATTATAAATATGTTCAGGGATATCATGAATTAAATCTTTTTCAATAGATTTTCTTAGAATACTTTCTATGAATGCAGTGCATTGATTTTTTAACTCATTTTCATTTTCTTTATAAATTTCAATAATTGCTTTAATTCCATCCTTATATAGTTCAAGATTATAAAGCAGAGAATTGGATAAAATATACTTCTCGGTATTAAGTAGCTTTTCAAAACTTTCCCATGCAGGATCATCCCACTTTCTATAGAAATAACGACTTCCTCCACTCCGTTTACGTAACTCTATAGCACAGGCATTGCGACAAGCTTTTTCCTTTGCATAAGAGTCTAACAGTTTATGGCTATCTCTAATTACAGAAAAAAGAGGTTCTTTATAATGAGCGATAACGATTCCAGCAGAGATACTTATTTTTTCTCCCCTACCCATTCCATGTGAAAGTTTTCCAGGGGATAAATGTATTGTTGTATTTTCTCCTATAACTTCTTCTTTTAATTTACCTTTTTCATCTACATTGATAACAGAGTAATACCTCGTATAGTAGTCTGAAATTTCTTTTGCCGCTGACAGAACAGTATCAACGGGCATAATTGCGCAAACGTCGTCTCCACCTGCATAGATGAGCCTTCCCCCGTGTTGTTCAATAATACGAGGAACACCATAGAGTGCAAAGTCTCCAAGGGCTTCTGATATTGCACTGTGAATTGCAGGGGTAATTAGGCGCTGTTTATCATACAAAATATTCCAATTATCGTGATATTTTCTTTCAAAGTCTCTGTCCTGCATTCTCTCTTTAATTTCTGGATGAATCACGCTACTCCAGGTGGCAGCTATGGTTTCGCCCATAATAAGCTTGCCCATATTATCTCCATCCATAAGAAGGAGGGCATAGTATTTATCCTTATTTTTTAACTCTTTTATTCCTGATTTGGTATCATCATCTGAATCATATAATTGTTGAGCAATTTCTTTTTGTTTATCATTCTCAGATATGTTTTTTCGTTTATAATAATCAAATAAAGATATCTCTGCTGTTGATGGGAACGATTCGTAATCTCTAAATGTATTTGCAAGTATATGATTAAGCTTCTTTTCCTTTAAAGCTCGAGCAAGGAATCGTTTGACAAGACATATACCACAGAGTGCTTCATGTTCTTTAAGCTCACCGCTTTCTTTTTTTGCATCACTTATTCCTAAACCTTTTCTTACTTCTTGCCAGAAGGCATCCATATTTTGTCTATACTCATGGGCTGCGTCAATACCAGAGTATGGTGTATCAGTAAGAGCTTCCATTTCACCACAGAGGCTGCATTTTATTCCATTTTGCTCCGGTCGGATATGTCGTGCTGACATCTTTAAATTAGAGAGAGTATTTTGAGCTAAAAGATTTGTAAGAGGATACAATTTTCCTACTTCATTTTTATAATCAATTACCTTTTTGAAATTTTCTATTTGTTCTTCTACCTGTTCAACTAATTTTTTATTTATTAAGTTTTCATACTTCGCTTTATTATTATTACTCAGTAAAGGTGTAGCAACCCAACTGATATCCCAGTAACTGGGAATCTGTTCATTGAACTGTTTTTTTAAAAGATCCTTATTACAGTTGGTTTTATCTTTAATAAAATCAATAACGATATTTGCAAGATATTCCCATTCTTTCTGTATATGTTCCTGTATCGTTTTCCCTATCTCTTTTGCATAGTTTAAAGGAACAAGAAATAAAACTTTATTGGGGAATGTAGCAATGTCATTACAGGTGTGCATTCTGGGAATATAGCGTTCATCGAGTATCCATGTATTTTTAAGATACTCCAATACAAGTGGTTGATCGATTAATGATGGATACAGTACATGATCAGGTCCTAAATATTCGATTATCCACCGAATTCCCTCAAAAGCAAGCCACGAAAGGAGAATTGAACCTGTCCAATAATCCCGAAGTTTTCTTGCTTTGCTAATAAAAGATTGTACTGGGGTCACTGTAAAAATCATGACACCAATATTATCTATATCATTTAATTTCTTTTGTTCTTCTAATTCTAACCCATCAGGATTCATGCAGGACACAAGAGCAGAGACGAGGGCATTATGGTGCCAGATTGAGTGATCTGGTATTCTGCTGTCGGCTGGTAATTTGTGCCACAATGCACCAAAGCCAGCCACATTGTCCTGAGCCAGTTTAAATCGTAAGCCCAAATGGGTATAAATAAAACGCCCCTGAACAAATTTTTCATGAACCTTCAGCGTACTGGAATAGCCACTTTTTTCAGCTTTGTCGCCAATGATTTCAGCTATCTTGTTTCTTAAGATCTCATTTGTCCATTGCTGCAGCTGGGTTACATCAATTTTAATATGTCCACCCTGGATTGGGTGGGTAATAATAGGATCCGTAACAAAATCAATAAAACCATTTTTACTTGGATCCTTGGAATAACCAGGAAAGGTTCCCCTCTCAAAACCTGATGCAATACCATCAGCAATTTTCCATATATCTGCATCTCTATTAGGAACCTGTTCTCCAAACTCCTTAATTATTTCCTTTGCCCGATCTTCGTGGCCCTTTAATTCCATTACCTTATCAAATGGATCATGGAGATATGAGATAAATTTATTTTTCCAGTATGTTTCATTTCTTTTTTCGAAGGGCATTAGCGGCCTCCTTGAAATATATTTTTCTTTTCAAGATAAACATTTAATTTATTACATGCGTCTTGATAGTTTTTTCTATCACCATTATATAAATAAGGTAAAAATAGAATTGAACCAATAAAATTTGCTTTGCCATTTTTTAATTCTTTTCTGACATGTAAAAAATATGGTTTTGCATGTCTGTCAGTAATTTTTATATTTTCATTTTTTACAATTAATGGTTTAGCGATATAAGGTCGTAAAGCAAAGCTATGTTTTCGCTCAATAGATAAGCGAGCTTCTCGATAGGCTAAACCAATGTCAGAAAGAGCATCCTCCCATTTACTTGTATTTGCTATCTCAAATATTCTTGAATTACTACTGAATGATGTATAGTTTTTAAGTTCTCCAGTGAAGTTATTAGACTGCGTTAAATTTATAGTATTATCATTGGGTGTAATTGAAATAGATCCAAAGCCATTTCTGGATCTTGATCCAATACCTCCATAATAGTGTAGACAGCTCAGTGAGTTAATAATTTGATCCTTTTCTGTTTGTGTGCAGTTATGTAATTCTATAACCAACGAAAATCGTGAACCAGGAATAATATGAGAACGTATATATTTATTTACTCGTAGGTTTTTGTCATAATCACAAAGACCAAATGCTAAATAATCGAATATTTTTAAATTAAATCTTCCTCTACTACTTTCAACCAAATATGTTTTACCGCCACTTAATCCAGTTGTAAAATTGAACTGTTCATTTTTAATACTTATCTTTACTTTGCTCTTTTTTTCAGTATTTCCAAAGAGTTCCGCTTCTTTTTTTCTCATATTTGCAATATCATTTTCACCGTAAAGCGCTCTCCACCAGAACCGTAGTGCTCCTTTTATCGATGCAGCACGGAGTTCGACATTTTTAGGGTCTGCACCAGATAAAAACATTGGTGTTATGACTTCGCAATCAAAAACAAGTTCTTCTCTTTTCTTATAACGTTCAATATAAAATTCCATTTTCCCCTTACTCCTCCGTTACCATGATATCGCCAAAGCCAAAGCTCGTGTTTTTGCCGGTGCCTATATACGAACAGGTTTCTAATGCCTGCCAGAGATATGCTGGTGCAGGGCCTGATACTGTGAATGAACCCACAACGCCGCCAAGTTTGATTGCAGTTTGCTGGCGGACAGAATAGCGGGTGTAATCGATCCAGCGAAGTTGACGGTTCGTAATGTCTGCTTGAATATCGTTGTGGTCAGTGGTGCCGTCACGTACTTGAGCTGTACCATATAGTCCCGCCAGTGTTTGTACTCTCCGTATGCATGCTGTCAAAAAATCGCTTGCAAGAAAATCATCAGAATGTTTGCCATTGTGTCTGAAACGTACCGGTGTTTTGCATTGAACAGTGTAGGTTTTGTTGCGCGTTACCGTATCGGTTGTAACATGGTGGGTGGTACGCGGAATAGCATCCAGTTCAATGGTATCGCCATGTTCAATGGGAACATCGTTACCTGCAAATACTGATAGGGTATACGGTATTCGTGCCCGGAACAAACCTGTTTTGCCTGCTTCTCTCAGTGCAAAAATAGTGTGGGGGATATAGTCGATGCCTGATCCAAAAAACTGAATACGCGCGGTCAGGGATTGCAGGGTTATACCTGGTTTTGCATCGGCGATAATCCTGAATGGGTGGCTTGCCTTATCCCGTCCAGGAAGTACTGGTGTGTTTTTATCTATTATCGATTCAAAAACTCTTGCATAGGCACACGTTTTTCTAAAAACGCATACACTACAATCGGTATCATGCGTTACGCAGTGCATGCGCCTCAGGTAATAGCCAAAAACGCTCCGCAGTACAAATGCTGGATACACATCGGCAAGCGCAGGTTGTGAAAAGGTAATTTTACAAATAATTTCAGCTGTTTCGATCGATAGCATGTAATGCGTGTCCCCTCAATTTCTATCGTAATTCCTATTTAAAAAATCTGCAGCCCAACAGAGTGCTTCTATACCTGTGTCAGAGAGCTCGATTATGTAACGAGCTCCAAAATCATCGTTTTTATATGTCCCTACAAGCTTCTTTTCCTGATTGATATTTTTAATAGCAAATTCTATGCCATGTATTGCCTTCTGTTTATTGTAGTTTGTTGTGTATATGGTATGTATCCATTTATACTGTTCCCAGAGTTTTTGTATAAAATCTTTAAATTTTTGAGGATAGTGATGATCGTCCCCAAAAGTGGGTTTTTTTCGATTATCTGATGGTTTGAGTGATTCCGGCGGTTTAGGGAATTGTGTTCGGTAAGCGGTGATGTATACCTGTCCCATAGGGGAAAGTTCATAGAGCGTTTCATTGGTATCGGGTATCAGGACTTCGGTAAGAAATACTCGTATAATTTCAAAGATTTCTTTTTTTTCTATTTCGCTTCCATCCAGGTAGTTCAGTAGTTCCTGGTACGTGAGGGTTTCATCTCGCTCAAACCTTGCGAATACATCAGCATACATTCCCAACATTGAATAATCAAAACTAATTGGAAGCGGAGGGAAATCTATAATTTCGCGGAAACGTTCGTGCTTATACATAACTGGTATTTTAAGTATTTGACCAATTGCTACTGCTATTGCAATTTGTGCTTTGTAGCCACCTGTTGCATCAATGATAGAACGGTTAAGATTATTTCCCTGTGCTACAATACGCCCAATTTCTCGAACCAGGTTACGTAGACCATGAATCTTAAATTCTTTTGGATTTTGATCTTGAAGTTTTTCAATGACACGAATGTGTACGTGAACATTTTTTATGGGGTTATTGTTTGTAAAATACTCTTTGAGTGTATCTCCTGTATTACGTCCTGTTTCGGTATCAGAAACAAGAAAATAAATTTCTTCAAGCGGGGCTTTTTTTAGCGTGATAATATCATTAATTGTATTTATTTCCGCACCACAGATTCGGTCTGAAGGGTCCAGTTTGATTAATTCTTTTGCAAGGTTTTCCCAGTTGTTTTGTTTATATGCATTGCTGATCATTTCCCAGTTTTCAGGCCTGTTCTCGCTTTGTGATAGATTTTTTAAATTACCCTCAAAGAGGCTCGTACCTACTGTACATACAAGCACATTTCGATTTTCAAACAGCACAGCTTACACTCCTTTTGAAACTCTTAGTTTATTTACGAGTATTTATAAAAAGTGTATCAAAAAGTGGTTTGGTAAAATTAACTCCATAATATTTAGCTCTTTTTTTACTATAAAATAGAATTGAGTATTGTCAAGGTGTAAAAAATAAATTTACAATTTTTTTTAAACGCGGTACACTGAAGGTATGTCAATTGTTATAAGCGCTCTTGGAACTAACGCAGAAATCCTTGTAGAACTGCTCGGATATATCAATCAGAATATGTTCTCATTGTATAAACAGCACCCAGCCTATAGCAAAATTCAAAATGACTATAAAGAATATTTTCAGGGATATGAAGCTAATGAACTGTGGTTATACAGTACACAATCAGGAGAAAACGTGTTTAAAAATTTTATCGATTGGAAACAAAACAATGAGATCCCGGTGGTTTGCCGATGCTGGATCCTCCCTTTTGAAGATATTGATTCTTTTGAACATGCACAGCAAGCAAAAGAATTAGCGGCGAGGCTCGTAGGGGAAGCTCATCGCAGGACAAACAATGCAGTTTTTATTAGTCTTGCTGCTGGACGTAAAACAATGACCACAGACCTTGCCTGGGCAGGTTTGCAGTTTGGCTGTTCGGCATTTATTCATATATTGAGTAAGAGTAATAACGAAGATAAAAATCAATTGCAGCTTGATTCCATCAAGAGCGTAGACACAGTGATTGATTCCGATATTATTAAGAAATATTTCCCATACTATGATGGTAGAGGAAATAAAAGCCCGCTTGTTGCAAAAATTGAAGAAGAGTATACCTCTTTCATAGAAATACCGGGAGAAGATGAAAGTATCATCATCTCCAAAGAACATATTCCTCAAGGTGACTTTATAATCAATAAAATAGAAAAAAAGCTTACCGAAGCAGCAAATGTGCACGCGAATATCAATTTGTCGGATATTCAACAAACCTTTCCGTTTCTGGCAATGTATGATTATGAGCTTATTAAAAGGCTCAAAAACACACCACTTAGTGAGGACTTTGCGCGTGTAATGCCTAAAGTGGATTTACACTGTCACCTGGGTGGCGTTCTCTCAATTAATGAGATTGTTGCAATTGCACGTGAAACTTTAAAACAAGAAGGTATTGAAAAATTAAACATATCTAATCCGTATGAAACAATACAAAAAATCAAAACAAGTAAAGAAAAATTACATTATCAGGAAGTCCTAACAGTACTAGCTTCATTTTATGGCAGAGAATATGAACTTGAGGAGCTCTGGTATGGAAAATATCTTGATGCAGCACAATTTTACCATATAGGGTTTGAAGCATATGAGCAGCTAGGGAATTTGCAGGGAACGACTCTATTACAGAAAAGAACAGCAATTACGCTTGCAGTACAAACGCTGCTGGAAAATTATAAAAAACAACATGCGCTGGGACTTGAGTTGCGGTGCTCACCATATAACTATACGAAAGAAGGATTATCTGTAACTGAAGTAATCGAAACATTACTACAGGCTATTGAAAACAACAGAAGTGATCTTGAAGTAGGGCTTGTTTTTATTGCTTCACGTCATAAAAAAATGAGCGAAGTGTATAATTCAATAGAACTCTATGAAGAATTTGCCAGAAAAAAACATAATGATTTATTTTTTAAGTATTTTCGTGGGTTTGATATAGCAGGAAATGAAGAAGTGCGTAGACCATCAGAGTTGCGTGAAGCGTTTATGCCAGTATTGCAGGACTGTATCAATGTGACTATACATGCAGGCGAGACTGAAGATGCAAAGAGCATCTGGGAAGCAATATATTATTTAAATGCAGATCGAATTGGGCATGGTCTTTCGCTTGCAAATAGTGATGAATCGTTAAAGAAAAAATTCTTAAACAGAGAGATAGCTTTAGAGTTATGTCCTTCCTCAAATTTCCAGATTGTTGCTGGAGAAAATAGTACAGGATTCAATGATTACAAATTAAATCGTACCTGTGGGACAGTGTATCCATTGAAAGATTTCTTAAGACGTGGGTTCAAAGTTACTATCAATACCGATAACCCGGGTATTTCCAGAACAAGTATTACCAATGAATTCTTAAAAGCAGCTGCAATGTGCCCGCAGGATAAGGATAATATGCTATCAATGCTTGATGCAATTCAATTGGTAAAAAATTCAATTGAGAAGAGCTTTTTCCCGTATGATACAAAAAAGAATTTGCTTAATACTGCTTCTGCAAAACTAAAAGAGGAAATTGATAAATTTTTAGTATCATAGGCATGTAAAAAAATTATAACTCATTATCTTCATCAAAGAATCCAGCAAGTCGCTCTCTGAGAGCTTTCCGAAACGCGTGTCCTGTCATGCCGAGCAGTCGTGCAGCTGCTTCACGGTTACCATCAGTCTGTCGTAGTGCAAGAGAAACATATTCCCATTCAATCTGTAAGAGTTTTGCGCGCAAATTGATTCCCTGTGGTGGCAGTTTGCATTCATGCAAACATGCATCGGATTCCAATTGGGTGCTATTAACAATTGCTTCGATTCTCTGTGTTGTGATCATATCGGTTATTGCTTCTGGTTTAATAACTATTCCGGTGCTACTTGCTGCTCCTGAGTAAATTGTATTGCGTAGTTCTCTAATGTTTTCGGGCCATGAATATTCCTGGAATAGGGAAAGAACTTCCTGGCTTAGTTCTTTTTGTTCGTTATACTTTTTATTCCATTCATTAATAAAATGCTCCGCAAGAAAGATTATATCTTCTTTTCTTTCTCGCAATGGAGGTATGGTAATACAAAAAACTTTAATACGCTCATAGAGGTCTTTTCTAAATAATCCTTCTTTTATGAGTGCTGGAATATTTTTATTAGTGGCAGCCAGTATTCTCACATTGATTTTTTTAGGCTCATCAGAACCGATAGGGTAAATGACATTGTCCTCTATTGCTTTGAGCAATTTTGCTTGAATATCAAGTGATAAATCTCCAATCTCATCAAGAAAGAGTGTCCCATTATGTGCAGAGAGCAGCTTCCCGCTTCTATGTGATGTTGCTCCCGAAAACGATCCTTTCATGTGGCCAAAAAGCTCGCTTTCTGCAAGCTCTTTTGGTATAGCAGAGCAATTTATTTCTATAAAAGGAAAATCTTTTCTGCTGCTGTTTTTATGGATTGCGCGTGCAATCATTGTTTTGCCGGTACCTGTTTCTCCTAAAATTAGTACTGGTTCGTCATACAAAGAAGCTTTTTGTATTTCGTATGAAATATTCTGTAATGTTTTTTCCGATCCATAAAAATCGGATAAGTGTGATGCTGGCTTACTGTAAGTACCATTTTTTTCAGATTTAAAAAATGGTAAATTTTCAGTTATAATTTTTCGTGGTTTATAGATTCCGCCACCAAATTGTGGTGGTATTCCTTGATAAATTTCTGCGTCAACAATCTGTAACTGTGATGCCAGCAAAAGACAGGTCTTCATTTGTGGAGTACCTGAATCAATTAAAAATATCCAGTTAGGTTTAGTGTTTTTAGGAAGTTTTGTATTTACATCATCCTGTATTGTTTTAAGTACATGTATGAGAGTTTCCCAGATTTCTTTATAATCGATTGCGTCCTTAACAAAAAAGTCAATCGGATGGAAACGTGTTGTATTGCCTTCGGATCGTGCTTCATATTCAAGGTCATTGGCTCGCTCTAAATATGTACTGTTTGAACAGAGGATATAGGCTTCGTCAGGATGTTTTGCAAAAATAAAAGAAAGTATAGGCCCTGGTTCTTCGTCGTTTTCAGGATAGGGGTCGCGATTGCCAACAAAGGTTACAAGAATAGAAATAGTTTGTGCCATATCTATCATGGTATCATTGGTTGTCATGCTTTTCAATAAGCATAAAATATACCAGGTGATAAGTGAACTTTGTGTATGTAAGTTAATTACTATTTATATATAGTGTGCTGTCATCTGTCTTCTTGAAAGTAATTAAATGTATGATGTACCAATAATGTAACAAAATTTACATATGCACTGTAACAAAAGTTACACATATTATGTGTATTGTAACGGTGCAGTCCAATTTTGCATCTGTATTCCGGGAGACAGAGTATAATTACTTTTGGCACACTTTTTGCTTAATACATAGCAAACTGCCATGCGTTTTTTAGCATGGGGTTAGTAAAATTATTATCATGGAGGTATTGTATGAAAAAATTACTGGTACTCATATTTATTGTAACTGCGGGGGCTTCTCTTTTTGCAGATGATAATGCATTTTTTCAAATAAATATGTTAATAGATGATAATCTATTTACAAACCAGTATGCCATTGCTGATCTTGCAAAAGATCTAACTGGTTCACAAAAAATGATGATTTATAATCAGCATAAAAATGAACCAGTGTTACCATTTATTTTGAACCTTGTGCTTGGATGTGGAATTGGCTCATATATCCAGGGTGATACGGGTGGCGGGACAATCGCATTATGTGGTGATCTGGGCGGTATTTTGCTGGTAAGTATAGGATATGGTTCTTTTAACGCAGGAATGTTTACAACAGGAACAATAGTGTTACTTGCCTCGAGGATTTACGAGATAGTACAGCCGTTTGTTTATTCAAATAAGTATAACAGAGTACTCCGCACAGCACTTGGGATGAATGGTGTGGCATATAATGTGTATATGCTTCCAGACGCTAGCAATAACTGGAGTTTCACTGCAGTTGCCACTATACACCTCTAGGAGGTGAGGTATGAAAAAGACTTATGCTATTTTAATAGTTATAGTTCTTTTGATAATAGCTGCCTGTACGCCTTTTATAGATAGAAAAAATTTGACGGGTAACTGGACAGCATCTTTTTATACAACAGGTTCAACGAATCCGCAAGTCTTTGTCATTGGTGCTACTACCTCAGCAACATTTTATATAAATGACAATAATGGCAATCTTACCATTACTGACATTCATGACACGAGTTCATATCCAGTAAACTGGCAGCCCGGAACGGGATACTATGATGGTACCAATTTTTCAGCTACAATAACAGGATATTACTACAACCAGAATAATGATCGGGTAAATGCGGAAATATATCTTTCAGGTACAATTCCCGATGGCAGATCTGGCTCTGGAACTTTTCGCGAAGCGTTCTCAGTATATACTGGATCGGTTACTGGATGGGGGAACGCAACGTTTAATAAAAATTAAATAAAAAATGTTTTATGGGTGCATAGTCAGGTATTGCAGCGTAGTTTTAAACCCTGCAAACCTGGCTTTCCCTGGTGTCACGGAGTTTGTGAACAAAACCAGCATTTTCACATTTTTCGTGACACTATACTGAGCATGCAATGTTAGCCTGTAAAATTAAGCAATCCTGCACTAATCATTATTTACTTACTTAACCCCTTTACTCCCATTCCAGCGTGTACATAGCTGCTTCATCAGAAAAGACTATGTTTTGCCATTCGGAATCTGTGAGGTAGCCAACTGATTGAGTAAACTCTAAATAGCTATACAAAAAACCAGTTGCAATAACACGGTTTCCATCAGGTAATAGTATGGGAATATACAGTATATAAGGTATACCAGGACCGGCATATAGCTCCGTAATCCCATTTTCATTATTAGTGCGGTATATAAGTCTTCTGGAGGGTAAAAAAAGCGCAGGTTCTTCAGTATCATAAGTATCATACATCACGGTTGAGTTGCTATTCTCATCAAGGCTTTCCTGCTGCACAGCAAGCGAGGCGCCAGTAAATGCAGAAGCTTTAGGCATTGCTGTAATGAGAGCTGTTAATGATTGTGGAATATGCAGAATAAACGTATTCTCTTCTGTTGTAAGTCTTTCTCCAGAAAGTTCTTTTTGTGCTATGAGTTCGCACTGTGCAAGTATCATGTTAAAATTATCTAACATTATTATAGTTTCATCGATAGCTTTATTGCGAGCGTCTGCAATGAGAGAAGATTCCGATGTTTTTACTGAGCTTATGAGCGATTTCCATGTAAGTGTTGCAGACTGCATGGTTTTGTAAAGCGATGCTCGTGGTTCAATCCAGTGAGCAAGCGGACACAAAGGTTCAATGCGGGAAGGAAGATTGTTTTTTTGTTCTGTCTGTACCATCTCCGCAGTTGATAAAACTGGAGCATTGGAAGGTATTGCAAGTTTGGAAGAAGGAAGTGCCAGTGTGAGACATATAAGGTCGGTTAATGCATTTTTTATTTTCCAGCCTGGTGAATTGGTATACTGCTGATTGGTTTCTTTATCCTGTTTGAGAGCTATAATCGATCGAGCTGGCTCCTGTACGTTTTGAATAGCAGGTAGTGTGCTATTAGAGAAGCCTGTTCTGATAAGTTCGTACTGGTTTTTAAGTTCGGGAAATTTGTTGATGTATGATAGTGTAAGAAAAGAATAATCTTCAAAACAGTTTATAAAATCCAGCCCGCTTAGAATGGTTCTGTTCTGGATCTTTGGATTGGTAAGCTGTGAAAAGATTGTTGTTTCGAGGCTGATTTTTGGTACAAGTATAGCTAATAGTTTCCTCACCTGACCTTGATCTGATGGCATACTGTTCGTATCATCGGTTTTAGAAAGAGAAGTGTCGTTATATTTTCTTTGTATTCTGGTAATTGTAGAAAGCGTTTTTGCAGGGTCGTGTATCCATGTACCAATCGGTGTGAGTTTTTCCTGTTTGAGGAATTGTATAAAATCCTTAGAAATTTTTATCTCATAGTTTTGTCGTAAGAGTGACTCAGCCTTAATAAGTGCTGTTAGTGTTTGCAGTGCCTGTTCGTTTTCACTCAAACCTGTAAGTAAATATAAAATCCATGCAATAGTTCCATGTCTGGTTTTGAATGTGGCGGAATCTAAGTGACTAATAGTGTTTATATCAAGTGAAGCGAGAGTGAACCATGTCAGAACTCTATTGATAATATAGTTGCTATCGTATGACTGATTGTCTTTTATAATAGTTCCTGGATTGCTTGTATTAATCGTTGCATCAAATATTTCTGAATACCAGTCTCTTTCTGCAGTGAGAAGGTTCTCAGCATCATGTTGAACCTGATCTGGAAATTGAGAGAAAATTTCTGATTTAGAATATACTTTTTTCTTAACGATATCTATATTTTCATAGGTGTCAAATTCAATTACGTATTCTGGAATGGTGCCAAGGATCAATTCTGCGGTTTGTAAAAAATATATAGCTTTGGTGTGTAAAGCCTGTGTCTTAGAATCTTTTGGCTTTACTCTGGAAAAGTAGTTAAGTGATTCCTGAATAAACTGTTTTATGAGCGGTAGTTCAATAACCGGAAGCAGCCTGTGTTCAAGGTTTGCTGCGATTTCATAGTATGCTTCGATAAATAAATCGGCAGTAACAAATAGTGGTGCAGGGTCTTCTCCTGATTCTATCTGTGTTGCGCGGGTTTCATACATGGCTCGGAGCAGAGAACCGGTTGACTGCGCGGAACGAAGTGTTGCGTTTTTTGCTGGAACATAAGCAATTCCTAAATCTTCTATCATTCCCGTTACAGCATCGGGGAGCTTAACAAGCCCGGCAAACGATGTGAGTTCTTTACTGGTTTTCTTTGTATATAAACGCCATGCTTCAAGTGTGACAGCTGGATCTTTATCCATGCCAAAAAGATCTGCGCCAAATACAAGGCCGCGTTTGCCATCATACTCAGTCTCGTAAAAGTAATGGTAATAGTCATCATGAAAAAATGTTGAACCTTCTGGAGTTTTTATTTCTGAAAAAATAGGCAGTAAGGTACCAAACGGAATTTCTATTGGCTTTTTAAGTTTTTCTATGTCTTTTTGCTGGTTTAATTTTGCTCCTGGATAAAAGAGCGCTCGTTTACCCGCAACGACTGCAAGTCGATTATACGGAGGAACATCAAGCTTTTGAAAATGAATTGGTTCTGCATAGTAACTCGCATATTGGCTGCTAAGTTCTTCATAGTGTCGAGTAAAAAAATCTTTACGAAAATAGCCCGGTTCGGGTGTTTGTTTTGGAACAGTATTTTGTGCAATCGGTTCGTTTTGTAGTGCCTGGTTTTTACTGCAGGAAGTACCACTAAAAGCAATGGCGCACATGATAACACTCAGTGCTATAAGCGTGTTATTCATTTTTTTCATACTAACCTCTATGTTTTATTACTGGCAATAAAACTGATTATTCATACTATAGTATGTCAAAAAATATCAATTTAGTAAATAAAAATCCGTATGGAGCAATTTTCACTATTGCGATTTTTGCTGTTGCGAATTTTTTAACCCTAAAAAATATTCTGCAGGCCCTGGTGTATAAACAAATAGAAAGATAAAAAAGGCTGTCCATAAAGTTCAGGACAGCCTATGTGTGTATGTAATCAACTAAAAGTATTGATTATTCTCTATCAAATTATAGTTATTTTGCTTTTTCAAGCGCTTGCGAAACAAGCTGTAAAAATGAGCCTACTGTAATACTGACACCGGATACGGCATCGGTTTTACCATCGCTCTTAACAGCGATGAGGGCAGGGTTTTGCTTATCCAACAGTGCCTTTTGCATTCGCTCTGCCTGTACGTGCCAGGGACCCTGTGCCCCGTTCATGGGGTATGCACCAGCGAGGGAGCTTACGAGTTTCGATTTTCCTTTTGGATCTTTGGGCAGTGCATTCCAGACAACATCAACAATAGTGCCATTTACTACCGTAACGAGAACTGTTTCTTTCCATCCAGATTTATCAAATTCCTGTGCTGCTGCATAGAACCAACCGTCTTTTTTGTAGATACCTTTTTTAACAGGCTGACTTGCCAGTGCTTTTTTTACGAGTTCTACAAATGAATTGACATGTATTGTCGCGCCGCTTATAACATCGGTTTTGCCTGTCGTTGCATCATAGGTAATTTTTGATGGATCTTGAACGTGAATGAGATAGTCTTCCACACGTTTTGCTTGAATGTGCCACTCCCCCTGTTTGGCGGCTTGAGCCATACCATAACCACCCTGGCTTGCGTAGGTCTTTTTATCGGGCATACCAAGGTTTGATACAGCGTTCCAATTGACACTAACAATTTTACCGCCCTTAACTTCTACTACGACTTGTTCTTTCCAGCCTGAGTTGCCATATTGTGTATCCTGTGCAAAGTACAAACCATCTTTATAGGTTTGTGCAAACAGCATGACAGTGAATGCTAAAAAAAGCACTGCAAGAGAAAAACGCTTCATAGTACCACCTCATTATTATTGATTTATTTAATTATAGTTATAATTTAATGTAAATTCAAGTATTTATGAGCACAAAAAAGGCCACCCCATTGAGCAAATTAGTTCGGGGTAGCCTTTGGTTAGTGTCTCGAAGCTTGTAGATTAAAGTATCTCTACAACATTTAGGCTGCAAAAAATTCTTTCCTAGTAAAGAAAGCACGCAACCTTATGACCGGGTGCTAGTTCTTTTAGTTCAGGCTGCGATGCTTTGCATTGGTCCATACGTTTAGGACAGCGGTCGTAGAAATAACAGCCGGGGCGCTGTTTGTCTGGTGATGGAACATCGCCAGTAAGGATGATACGCTGACGTTTGCGCTCGATTTCAGGATCGGGAATGGGAGCTGCTGACAGCAGTGCCTGTGTATAGGGATGGAGCGGTTTTTTGTAGAGCTCATCAGCTTCGCTGATTTCTACAATCTTACCGAGATACATAACTGCAATGCGATCTGAGATATACTTAATAACTGCGAGATCATGTGCAATAAAGAGATATGTGAGCCCAAGATCCTGCTGCAAGTCCTTAAACAGGTTGAGAATCTGAGCTTGAATTGATACATCGAGCGCAGATACTGGTTCGTCGCAGAGAATAAGTTCCGGTTTGAGTGCCAGTGCACGTGCAATACCGATGCGCTGACGCTGACCACCAGAGAACTCATGCGGGTATCGGTTTTTGAAAAAGCGGGAAAGTCCTACCTTTTCCATGAGCTGTTCTACCCGTTCGTCCATTTCTTTCTTGGTGGTTTTGAGGAGTCCTTCTTTCATGAAGATCTTCATGGGTTCTGCAATGATATCGCGGGTAGTCATGCGTGGATTTAAAGATGCATAGGGATCTTGGAACACAATCTGCATATTGCGCCGAGCTTTGAGCATTTCTTCATAGTGCAGCTTTGTGATATCAGTGCCATTTAAGTAGACTTTGCCGCTAGTTGGCTCATGGAGCCTGGAAATGGCACGGAGCGTTGTTGATTTACCGCAACCAGATTCACCTACCAAACCGAGCGTTTCGCCTTTTTTTATCGAAAAACTCACATCATCAACTGCATAAATGTAGCCATGTTGCCTATTGAACAGACTGCCGGTCTTGAATTTAAAGTACATCTTAAGATTTTGAACATCGAGCAAGGTGTTTGATTCTGCCATAATTACTTCTCCTCTGCATACAGCCAGCATGATACGGTGCGGTTATGTCCAAGTGTTTTCTCTGGTGGATATTTTGTTCTACAAATATCCATAACCTTACTACATCGCGGATAGAAAGGACAGCAGTCAGGCAGGTTAATGACATTAGGTGGCTGTCCGGGGATGGAAAATAGCTTTTGAGCTTTATGCTCTTTATCGAGCCGGGGAACGCTTTCTATAAGTCCGACGGTATACGGATGTTTGGGATCTTTGAAAATATCGTCAGTGGAACCGCGCTCTACAACCCGTCCTGCATACATCACGTTAATCATATCGCACATTCCTGCTACAACACCGAGTGAGTGTGTGATGAGAATGACTGCGGTACCGAGTCTTTGCGAAAGATCTTTAATGAGATCGAGAATCTGTGCCTGGATAGTAACATCGAGAGCGGTTGTCGGCTCATCAGCTATGAGTACTTCGGGGTTACAGGAGAGTGCCATAGCAATCATGACACGCTGGCGCATACCGCCAGAAAATTGGTGCGGATACTGATCGATACGTTTTTCTGCAGCAGGAATACCTGCAAGTTTGAGCATTTCAATCGCTTTATTTCGTGCCTCTTTAGGGGATACTTTTTGATGGAGTACGATAGTCTCAATCATCTGAGTGCTGATGCGGAGGAAAGGATTCAAAGACGTCATGGGATCCTGGAAGATCATGGAAATTTTATTTCCACGTATCTGGCGGATTTCCTCATCGGTCATTTTGATAATATCTTTTCCTTTGTATAGCACTTCACCTCCAGCAATGCGTCCAGGAGGTGTAGGAATTAGTTTCATGACGGCAAGGTTCGTTACACTTTTCCCGGAACCCGATTCCCCTACAATTCCGAGCGTTTCGCCTCTCCGTAGATCAAAGCTGACACCATCAACTGCTTTGAGGAGCCCTTCATCAAGCTTAAAATATGCTTTGAGGTTTCTAACCTGTAAAATTACTTCATCTGACATAGGTGGACTCCTTAATTTCTATTTTTACCCTGTGGGTCAAGTGCGTCTCGTAAGCCATCACCAATAAAATTGACAGCAAACAAGAAGATAGTCATTGCAAGGCCGGGAACAAAGAGACGCCAGGGGTATAGCTGCATTCCCTGAACACCTTCACTCACCAAGGTTCCCCAGGAAGCTTTAGGTGCTGAAACACCAAGTCCGAGGAATGAAAGAAAACTTTCACTCATAATGAAGCTGGGGAATTGCAATGAGGAATAAACAATAATGATACCAATGGTGTTTGGAAGCAGATGACGGAAAATAATTCGGCCTGAACGTGCTCCCATCGATTTAGCAGCTTCTACAAATTCTGAATTTTTAAGACTCATTATCTGTCCGCGGACAACACGGAACATCGTCAGCCATGAAATGAGTGCTATTGCAAAGAATAACACAATTGTACTGTCAGAACCTTGCGGGAGCGAAGACATGATCATAATAACTATGAGCATGTAAGGAAGGCTGTAGAGAATATCTACGATGCGGCTCAAGAAGTTATCGATCCAGCCGCCTGCAAAACCAGCAATAGAACCTAACACTACACCAATGAGACCTGCTGTCAGTGTACCGACTATGCCAATTAGAATAGAAATTCTTCCACCATAGATAGTGCGAGCCAAAACGTCACGGCCAAGATAGTCTGTTCCAAGAATATAGACTTTTTTATGTATGGGGTTGTTCTGGATTTCAAGTTTGAGTTTATCAATATCATGGTTGATCTGGGCAAGCGCATCTCGAAGGTCCTGTCTATCCTGAGTTTCAAGTGCTTTTTCAATTTTAGCTTTATCTTTTTCTAATTTTTGTAATGCTACTCTTCCTGCTGGCTGTAGTGATGGAGGAAGGTTAATATGGAGCATTTCTTGATCACGATAGCTATAGAATGGTAGAAAATCAGCAAAGAGTGTAATAAAAAAATAAATGCCTACAATCCATAAACCTAAAATAGCCATTTTATTTTTTCGTAAGCGTTTCCATGCATCTGCCCAGAGTGAAACGGGTTTCACATACTGGCTAAATTCATTAACTGCATTACGTGTATTGTCCTGTATGTTTGGCATATGCGCTCCTTATTTGTATGTGATGCGTGGATCTAAAAGCCCATACAGCAAGTCCACAATAAGATTTGCAGTGATGAGAATGAGTGAATAGAGAATAACTTCTCCCATAATCACGGTATAGTCTCGGTTTAATGCTGCATCGACGAAGAGTTTTCCAATACCTGGTACCACAAAAATACTTTCAACAACGACTGAACCGGTTATTATACCAGAGAAAGCTGGTCCTAAGTAGGTAACAACGGGTAACAGTGCACCTTTAAGGACATGCTTCCCGATTACAACGCTCTCTTTAAGGCCTTTAGCACGGGCTGTGCGGATATAGTCAGATCGAAGCACTTCGATAATTGAGCTTCGAGACATGCGTGATATATAAGCAAAATAGGGGAACATCAATGTAAAAGCTGGCATGATAACAGTTAAAATACCATAGCGTGAGGTTATCCATCCGGATGTAGGGAGTATTTTGAGTTTTAATGCAAAAATATACATGAGTATAGGACCGACAACAAAGAGCGGTATTGAAATACCGAGTACTGCTATAGACATTGATGCATAATCAGGCCACCTGTTTTGTTTGAGTGCTGCGGTAATTCCAACGAGGACACCAAGTATCACAGCAATAGAAAGAGAGGTTACGCCTAATTGTACCGATACTGGGAATTGTTTTATGAGCAGTTCGTTAACAGTATAATCCTTGTATCGATATGAAGGACCAAAATCACCTTTCAAAATAATATCGCCAAGGTACCTGAGATATTGCTTATGGAGTGGTTCATCAAGGTGATATTTCTTGAGTATATTTTGTAAAATTTCAGGGGGTAGCTTTTTTTCCGATGAAAATGGTCCACCCGGGGTATTATGAATGATAATGAAGCTCAGTGTGATAATAATGAACAGCGTTATTATTGCACTGATAATTCTGCGTATTATGTAACGTCCCATTACATCCTCGCTTTGTTGTAGGATAGTACGGCTTACAGCCGAATGACTACTATTATATGCTGAAAATTCAAAACGTGCTAGCAAATTCGTATTTTATTTAATAAAACTATGTTTTTTTCTTAAAATCTCTCTAGTGTCACGAAAAATGTAAAACTGCAGGCTTCTTCTAGCTTTAGATTTTCTGTACGTACGTTAAAAAAGGCTGTCCTTGCCTGAGGACAGCCTTTTTCTTTCATGATGGCTATTTATTTTCTAAAAATAAATTTCCAGTTATGTATTCCGAGCGGGTTCGGATACCAGCCGCCCCACTTTGAAAGATCGATAAGATCGATGTTTACATAGTGATAAAGCGGAATAACATGTTGATCCTGAGTAACCATAATCTCTTCAGCTTGCTGGAGGACTTTGAGGCGCTCAGTTCCTGCTGGCATTGTAGCAGCTTTTTTAACAAGTTCATCAAATTGTGGATTGTTATAGAGCCCGTCATTTAAGCCTGATGTTGATATGAACATATCGAGGAAGGTGTTTGGATCGAGGTAGTCACCAACCCAGCCAGCGCGGCAGAAATCGAAATCGTGGGAGTTCTGACGTGTATCAAGGAAGGTTTTCCATTCCTGGTTTACAAGTGCAACTTCGATGCCAAGATATTTTTTCCACTGTTCCTGTGCCCATTCAGCAATCTTTTTGTGACCTTCGCTCGTGTTGTAGAGCAGCACTACTTTGGGGAATCCTTTACCGTTTGGATAACCAGCTTCAGCTAAAAGCTTTTGAGCTTCAGCTACATTGAATGGATTGCCAGCAGCTGGGGTATATCCTTCCATGGGGGGAACCATTGCATAGGTAGGCATCTGTCCGCCTTTTGTTACTTTCGTAACAAGTTCCTGTCGATCAAGTGCCATAGCAAGAGCTTTGCGGACACGAACATCGGTGAATGGTTTTCGAGTCATGTTGAATATATAGTAGTAAGTCGCAACCTGCGGTGCTACCTGGTAATCGGGGCGAACGCGTGCTTCATCGATCATGTCGAGCGGTACACCAGTATTCCAGTCCATTTCGCCATTTTTGTACATATTATAAGCGGTGTTGTTATCATCGATAGGCAGGAACTTAATTTTGCTAAGCTTTACATTCTTTGCATCCCAATATTTGGGGTTTTTTACAACAGTGAGATATTCTTTTGGTTTCCATTCTTCGAGTTTGAATGGACCATTGCAGACAATATTTTCAGGCTTAATCCAGTCATCGCCCAATTTTTCAATAACATGCATGGGTAACACTGCATAAGCATAGTGTGCCATCATATCAACTGCATAGGGCATAGGACCAATGAGATCTACCTGGAGTGTATAGTCATCAAGTGCTTTCACTGCAACTGCTTCAGGACCAGCTTTACCAGTGTTATAATCTTCTGCACCTTTTACAACCATTGTGATCATATATGCATATTCAGCACCAGTTTCAGGAGCGAGTGTTCTGAGCCAGCTTTTTACAAATGTGTGAGCTGTTACAGGAGTCCCATCTGACCAGACTGATTTTCTGAGCTTGAAGGTAATAGTTGTTCCTTCATTGCTTACTGTCCAGCTTTCTGCAAGACCAGGTGCAGCTAATGAAGTTTTTGGATCATTGATTACAAGACCTTCGAATAATGCCATGTAGATTCGGTGTTCAGGAACGCCAGAAATCTTTGAGGGATCAAGTGTTTGTGGTTCAGTACCATTATTGATAATGAACTCACCACCTTTACCAGCCTGGCCGCAGCTTACTGTAAGTGACAGAATGAGTGCGACAAGGAGTAAACTGGAAAAGATTCTCTTCATAAAGTTTCCTCCATAATTATGAAAAACTTTTAAGCCATGCAGATCGCATAGCTATATTGATAATTATTGTAGACTGGTTTTGCATTATATGCAAGCAAAAAAATTAGTGAGCTATGCTATGCCTTTCGAATGTAAAGTGGAATGTTTGCTCGTTCTTGAGCATCGATAAATAAGGTAATTCTCCAGGTAGTTTCATAATCAAATTTTAAATTCATAAGGTTAAGCGTCAAATTGGTACAGACAGAATCACTATTCATTGCGGAAATTGTGATGCTTGACTGAAATGCTGGGACAAGCTCACGATTTTGTGTATCTTTAATTTCAATTCGTACATCGTGCTTGCCCTGTTCAAATATTGTGTAACGAATGCGTATCGCAATAGAGAGGAGGGGGTGTACTGCAGGAAAATTTTTAACAGAGATAGAATCGAATACACCGACAAGCGTCAATTTGCCCATCATATCCTGTGCAAAATCACAAACACTAAAAAGCTCAACGATCATTGTAGCTCCTCATTCTATGATTTCAAAGTTCTCTATGAGCACATCACTTATTTTCCCAAGATAAACCATACTGTTTAATGTATCCAGTAGTCCCTGACTGAGGAGAGGAGCAAGCTCTTGCTGTGTTCCAGAACCAGCAATTTGTTGAATGTACGATTCAGCAGCTGTTTTAAGGCGGTTCTTTTTTACCGAAATTTCATCGAGAAACTCTTTTTCTGATTCTGTGATGATTACGCTCAGCGAAAGTACGACAATTCGTTTAGGTTTTTGCTCAAAGTTTACTCTTACAGTGCCTAGGGAAATTATCGTTTGATTTTGTGCAAGCTGTGATGGGATGGTACTGTTTTTTCTAAAAGGTAAAAGCACGAGCGGTATGAAAAAAAACAGGATACCTAATGTAAGGATGATACCTAAGGTAGTTTTTTCTACTTTTGACCAGCCTTCTAAAAACGTCTTTTTCATATAGCTATACTGATAATATGCCTCACGAGTAGTTTGTGCAAGAACATACTGATCATTTTTTTAAATTTTTTTAGAGGGACAGACCTCGTACCCTACATGCTGCTGAGCATTTTGAAATGCTAAGCAGCACGCAAGAATTAATTTTGATATGGACCAATTGTCCAGTAAGCAGTAGCCGGTCGTACTTTGTTTTCGAGATCAACAAGCAGGAAGGGATACGGAGTAAGCAAGTCAGAGTTGAGTCCCCATGATTCAGGAAGTGTTGTTGTTTGCAAGCCTTTCAGAGAACCTGCGGGCTTCCAGTTGTTTGCAAGGAATTGAGCAAATGATGCTGGACGTGTGTATGAGACAAACAAGGTGGATATAACCTCATTGAGGTGTATCAGTGTTGCTGCATTAAGGGGTTGGTAACTATTTGAAACATATGCTCTTTGTTCTGGACCGATAAATGCACAGTCGAATAATTCTGGCTGTGAATCATTGTTTAAGAGATGAACAGGTGTTGGTGTAATTTCTGCATTACTGGTATTACTGTTATTATTGGTAATAAAAATAGAACCAGCGATTGTTGTACTAATAGAACTCTGCTGTTCGTAAGCTATTGCTGCTGCAATAGTAGTAGCAGTCTCAAAGTATCCAGCATCGAGTATAGACCCTGCAACTATGAGTGATGCAGTTCCACCAGAGCTATAATTCCCAAGTGCAGTCATCCGGATCATGTCAGCTGTTCCTGTAAAATTAACATATCCTGCATGTAGTATTGAAGACGTAATATAAACATTGCTGTAATCGCCAAAGGTAAGAGCTTGAGTGCGTGGTGATATTAGATTGCTGTAAATGACGCCTCCCCAAATGAAACTGGAAGCTATTATTGTGCTGGTATATTGGTCTAGTCCAACATTTATATTTATTGCTGATGTTTGAAGAGTATGGTCATTAAATGTTGCATCTACTGCATGTATTGTACCACCATCAATACGACTGCGGAGAACAGTGAGCTCTATCGGTGATTCAATACTTATAGCAACTAATGTTATAGAATTGTTTGCTGCTCCTGTGATTTCTCCTCCGCTCAGGGTGCTTCCATATATAAAAATGCTGCCAGAGCTATTTGTGTCTGATCTGAGAGCATACGATGTAATGTCTGATGTAAGGGATTCAGTGCGAATTCCAACAATTTCACAATTTTTGATCGAGAGACTTCCCGTGCTGTTGTATAAAACAGCTCGCGCTTCTCCACTGGTAACATTAGTACGTACCGCGAGTCCATCGAGAACAACGGTATCGTATCCACTTATGGCTATTGCAGGAGTGTGGTCTTGTGTTGTTGTGAAAACACTCGTTCGAGGAGTGCGCTTTTTCCAGTCAGAGGGATCAAAACCTCCTAAGAGCCATTGCGATCCACTTATAGATATTGGTTCATATGTGCCCTGTCCGAGGATAAATGCTGCAAATGGTAAGCCACCGAAATAATTGTTAAAGTCTGAAAGATTATAAGGCTCTGAACGTGAGCCGGTCCCAGATGCAACAGCAGTCGGATTGACAAAGTATGTATCTTTTATAGCTAGGTCAACCTGTATGCCAGAAGATTTTGGAGGATACCCGTCTGACCGTATATAGGCAAGTGCTATATAAACAATAGTTTCGTCTCCAGTAAAATCAAATACCGCCCAGCCATCGGCTTTGCTTTCTGTTATAATAGTTTCAAGAGGTTCCCAGTTTTCATTGTATACACCCATCCATATGCTGCCCTGGCCATTTGTATTTGCAATGAGCATCTGGGTTCGCCATATCATATTAAAGTTATCATGGTAGTAGCGATAAAATTGAGCTTTCCCAAATGGAATGGTAACTCCACCAGCGCCTACCGGGAAATTGCTAACAGCTTCAACGGGAGGCTTCATGACAGCCCGGATGCTGTTTCTTCCAGGATTAAGCGTTACAGTGCCTGTCCAGCTTGTTATGGTTTTTTCTTCATAATCGAGTGCTTCGAGCCTTATGGTGAGAGGTTCAAAAGCGGGGAGACCTGTCAGCACGGTTGTAGAGGAGAGTACAGGTACGGTAAATGTTTTTAAATACTGTTTTTGAATACTGTTCGCCAGTAATTGCAGCACGTACTTTTAGTGTGTTTGGTGTAATGGCTCGGGCTTCTGACAGAAAAGCTATATCATCGTGACTTATTTGTGGTATAACACCGCCGAGAGCTATTTCGATGTCAGCTTTGCCTGAACGAATGAGAGGCGCACTGCAATTTGCTAGCAGTATTGTAATGATTGTTAATGTAAAACATCTTTTTCATAAAAACCCCCTTGGTTAAAACCAGGAAAATCATTATACGTTTACAATATAACACAAAGTATAACAAAAAACTGAAGTGCGGTAATACTTTTACTAATTGATTCGGTTCTGGCGATCTAAGAATAATTCATACAGCAAAATTGCGCCTGCAGCTGCGACATTGAGGGAATCGGTGCTGTTATGCATGGGGATTGCCGCCTTATAGTGTACTCGTGCTAAAAGATTGTCCGGGAGCCCCCACCCCTCATTCCCGAGAATGAGCCAGAATGGCCGCGTTGTTTCTGTTATGGTGGGAACTGCTTGAGTGCACGGTTCAAGCAAGAGCTTGTTGTACCGGCACGTTGCCGTGGTGGTTCTGTCCGCAGATACTGGACAGGCTGCTATGAGTAGTGCATCAGTGTACTCAGCGAAAAAAGCGAGCGCAGAGGCGTCCCGAACGTGCAAGATAGGCATAGAAAAGGCACACCCCATGCTGGTACGGAGTGCTTTACGGCAGTATGGGTCAGCAGAGCCTGGCCCTAGAATGATTGCACGGGCTCCCAGTGCCGATGCAGACCGAATGAGTGTCCCCAGATTATCAGGATCTGTTACCTGCCAGAGTACCAGCACATTGCCAGTAATGGTCTCCATAAGCTGAGTCGATACGGAACTTGCAGAACCAGGTGCCGTTAGATGATTTTCAGGTGGCGGTAATTCTCCTTGAACTGGAAGATTTGTCCCTGGCACCGTTAGTTCGAGTATTGCTGGACGGCGGGCAATGGCAAGCGCTCCACGGTGAAAATCAAAGCCAGCGAGTTTTTCAATTTCGGCATGTGGCTTTCCGATAATGGGGACAGACCTGCCTGCAGGATAGCTCCTGCATAAAGTCTGATACTCCGCAAGACGTATTTCTGTGCAAAGTAAAGCTTCCAGTTCGATATTGTTCTGTAGTGCCTTTTCTATGACAATGCGCCCTTCACAGACACAGCGTCCCTCATTTGCGTACGTTCGATCACGAATATTGGAAAACAGGTTGAGTACTGTTTCATGATTTTCTGCTGACATGGTACTGATTATACTATTCTTACAAGATTACATGCCAGTATACTTTACTTTTTATTGAAAACTTGGTATGGTATGTACACTTCAGTAGAAGTTCCAGGCGCCGTACCCAAGTGGTAAGGGAGAGGTCTGCAAAACCTTTATGCATCGGTTCAAATCCGATCGGCGCCTCTCTGTTTATTGTGAATAAACCAGGCTGGAAGCAAGTCGGTGCCCCGTGGCCGGGGTCCGATCGGCGCCTCTCTGTTTATTGTGAATAAACCAGGCTGGAAGCAAGT
>Ga0116184_10000693_pt1 | contig 36937 bp, 35 predicted proteins | sample AD_JPNNA5_MetaG_FD_89886 | JGI IMG/M metagenome (GOLD analysis project Ga0116184, IMG submission 89886) | Active sludge microbial communities of municipal wastewater-treating anaerobic digesters from Japan - AD_JPNNA5_MetaG | ecosystem: Engineered > Bioreactor > Anaerobic > Digestate | place... | reverse complement strand
GTGCCTGCCTTGAACGGCTCCCCTTCCCGTTCACCTGGGATGGGCACACCCTCGAGATCCACTCGGAGGCGGTTGCACACCATCTCGCCCTGCTCGGAAAGGATGACCGAACAGGCATCCCCGCATACACAAGGAGGCTTCCGCCCGGGCAGCTCCGGGTCTTTCTCGACGCGCTCGTCCCGAAAGGTGGCCCCGTCGATCCCGGAACCGGGTCTGTCCTCTTCCGCACGCCGTCCCGGCGCCTCGCCGACGACCTGACCGAGGTCCTCCTCAAGGCCGGATGGTCGGGGGACCGTTCGTCCCTGGTAACGACGGACGGACCGCAGGACCGTTCCGGGGAGGGGACCTGGCAGGTCAGGTTCAACCGTGGCAACGAGAACGAACCGGACGTGAACGCACGGGGTCGGCGGGAGATCGAGCGTCACCCCTACCGCGGACGGATCTACTGCGTCGAGGTGCCGCACCACGTCGTCTACGTCCGGCGCAACGGGATACCGGTCTGGTGCGGTAACTCCATCTCGGTCGCAAAGGCCGGGATCACGGCGACGCTGAAGTCGCGCTGCGCCCTTCTCGGGGCTGCGAACCCGAAACTCGGCCGTTTCGACGAATATGCTGATATCGGCGAGCAGATCAACATGCCGCCATCGCTCCTTTCGCGATTCGACCTCATCTTCATCCTGACCGACAAGCCCGATCACAAGCGGGACGAGGCGATCGCCGAGCATATCCTGAAGTCCCACGGGATCGGGGAGCTGATCGCCCAGCACGCCCGCCAGCCGATCGAGGGCGTTGACGATGAATACATCCGACGGGAGCTCGCGCCGGTGACCCCGGAGATCGATCCGTCGATGCTCAGAAAGTACGTGGCCTACGCGAAGCGGACCTGTTTCCCGATCATGTCCCCCGAGGCGAAGCAGGTGCTCGTCAACTACTACATGCGCCTCCGGGACCTGGCCGATACCAACAAGCCCGTCCCGGTCACCGCCCGGCAGCTGGAGGCGCTCGTCCGGCTCGCTGAGGCCTCGGCACGGATCAGGCTGGCGCGCCGGATCGAGGCGCCCGATGCGGAACGTGTCGTGCGGATCGTCGATACCTGCCTTCGGCAGGTCGCCTACGACCCGAAGACCGGGACGTTCGACATCGACAGGGTGGCGACCGGGATCTCGAAGGGGAAGCGCGACCTGATTCGTGCGATCAAGGAGGCGATCCGCGAGAACGCGGACATCACGGGTCGGGCTCAGATCGCCCAGGTGGTGGATCTCCTCGCGCAGCAGGGCTACGCGCGCGAGGAGATCAGGAAGCAGATCGAGCACTTCCTCCGCTCAGGCGAGGCGATGGAGCCGAAGAACGGCGTGATCAAGCTGATCTAGGCGGTACACCCGTACCTTCCCCCATTCCACCGTTCGGGGCAGGCGGGGTATGGCACGGCAATCTCAGCGCACCTCGGTCCCGGCCTTGAGGGATCCCACCTCCTCGCGCCTCCAGGCGTACAGCGGGGCGGATTGCAGAGGGTGCACTTCGTGGGGGAGGGGATCGGGGCGTCCCGTACCGGACCCGCCACCGGCGGCTGACCGGGAAAAAAAGATGGACGATCGTTCTGCCCTCAGGGCTTGAAGATCATGCGGTTGTTCGGGTTCTCCATCGTGAGGATCAGCCGGCCCGTCGAGTCGGTCTGGAATGCCTTCACGCGGGACAGCCCGTCGAGGAAGTCGCGGTCGACCGAGCGGTCACCGCAGTACGCCTTGGTGAGGGTGGGCTTCGAGATCTTGAGGACCGTCTTCTCGAGGGTGAAGTTCCCCGTGCCGGTGTTGCAGTCGGCCTTCACGGCGTATGTTCCGTTCGGGGCAAAGAAGATGGTGTACTGGTTCGGGTTCGAGACCGTCACCTCCTTCGAGGGCATCGTCTGGGTCATGCCGGTCCAGCGCCAGGTCTTGTTCACGAAGGTGGCGTTGATGACGGGGGTCGCTTCGGTGACGTTCGCCTTGAAGACCATCTGCTGACCGGACTCGCCGAGAGCGAGGGAGAGCCTGCCCGCCGGGGTGAGCGTATAGGCGGAGACGTTCAGGAGCGATGCAAGGAAGAGCTGGTCATGCGACTCGTTTCCACACCAGGCGAGCGTCGTCACCGGGGCGGTCAGGTTGAGCGAGGTTGTGGCAAGGGTGTAGTTGCCGGCACCGACATTACAGTCGTTCCTGATGCCGTACGACCCGTTCGGGTGGAAGACGAGCGAGTACATGGACGGGTTCGTGACAACGGTCTGGTTCATGCCGTCCATCGTCTCGATCGCGGTCCACTCCCAGGTGGTGTTCATCAGCCCGGGCGTCACGACGGGCTCCGCTGCGGGTGTCTGATTTGCTCCGACCGTCGGGGTGAGATTGGCCTCCTCGGTGGTCGTCGGGGCGATGGTCGCCGTGCCGGTGGTCTCTGTCGGCGTGCCGGTCGCAACCGTCGTTCCGGACGGGGTCGCGTTACCCGACGGAGTGGTCGTGCAGCCGGCGCAGAACAGCATCGCGATCGCGATGAGCCCGACGAGGGCCGCACGGAAGAGAGTACGGTGCATACGTATTTTTCGATAGTTTCGGTATTAAACCATGCCGAACTGTTCTCTCTATAGATGAACGGAGACCGGCCCGGACCGGCACCGGCGCCGAACGTGCAACCCGGGCATCCGGCGTGTATCCCGGGGTCGGGAGAGCGTGTGGAACGGCGGTCCTGCCGGCTCCGGAGAGGCCCCGCCACCCTGGACAACCTCACTCAGGTGACGAGGGTGGCCACGAGGGGGATCGTCACGATGCAGAAGAGCGTCGTGACGAAGACCGCCTGCGAAGCGAGCTCGGGGTTGACCCCGTACTCCTCGGCGAAGAGCGCAGCATTGGTCGCTCCGGGCATCGCGGCCATCATCACCAGGACCCCGAGAACGAGCGGGTCGTCGAGAACCGCCCGGAGGACGGCGAACGTCGCGAGCGGCATGACAAGGAGTCGAACGGCTGAAAAGAGATAGACCCGGGGATTGCCGAAGATCGTCCGGGCGTCGAGGCGGGCGAGAAGCGCGCCGATCACGACCATCGAGAGCGGGGTGGTCAGGTCGCCGAGCATCCGGAGGGGGCCTCCGATCACCTCCGGCAGGTCGACCGAGAGGAGAAAGAAGGAAAGACCGATGCCGACCGAGACGATACCGGGCGAGAGGAGCACGCGCGGGCTGACCCCCCGCCACCCGGCCCCCCGGCCGCTCAGGATCAGAACACCGACAGTAAAGAGGAGAAACGAGAAGAGCAGGTTGTAGATCGCCGCGAGGAAGATCGCACCCTCCCCCCAGATCGCCCTCACGATCGGGTACCCCATGAAACCGGTGTTCGCGAAGATGACCAGGAACGAGAAGACCTGTCGTTCATCGGGGCGCGCGCGGATCAGGCCAGGGAAGACGAGCGCGAAGGCGATCGCTGCCAGGTAGCAGGCGGCACCGAAGACGGCGACTGCCATACCCTCGCCTGCAAGCGCGGGGTCGAACGGGATCTGCATCGAGTCGATCACGAGCGCAGGGAGGGCGATGTTCACCAGGAACCTCGAGAGACCGGCGGTCACCTCGTCCGAGAAGATCCCGATCCGCCGGACCGCCCACCCGACAAGGACCAGGACGAACAGCGTGAGCACGAGGTGAAAGAGAGCCCCGAGTTCCATCCTGAACACCCGACGGGGCGTCCCTGCCGCCCTCGTGGCATATTTATACGATCCCGCCCCGTAAGATGGTATGCCACGACAGGTATCGGCGGCCCATATTCTGGTCAGGACCGAGCAGGAGGCGATCGCCTTACGGCAGCAGCTGGCGGACGGAGCGGACTTCGGTGACCTCGCCAGGAAGCACTCCACCTGCCCCTCGGGACGGGACGGTGGCGACCTGGGCTGGTTCCGGAAGGGCCAGATGGTCCCGGGGTTCGAGAGGGCAGCGTTCGCAGGAGAGAAGGGCGAGGTGGTCGGACCCGTCAGGACCCAGTTCGGCTATCACCTGATCCGTATCAACGACAAGAAGGACTGAGATCGGGAAAAACCCGGGGCACCGAAGAGGTACGGGTGGAAAGTGTGGAAGGGGTGGACGTGAGGCTGGTCCGTGAGTACCCGGTCGAACCGATCGTCCGCCTCTACCGCGCGGGGGGCTGGTGGCACGACCACTACGACGTCTCACACGTCCCCCCGATGGTCCGGGGTTCTTTTGCTTTCGCCGTAGCCTTCGTTGAGGCGACCGGGGAGACGGTCGGGATGGGGCGGTGCCTCTCGGACGGTGCCTCGGATGCCTACATCCAGGACGTGATCGTCGACCCCGCTTATCGGGGCGCGGGGATCGGACGCCGGATCGTCGATTGCCTCCTTGACGCATGCCGAAAGGCGGGGATCCTCTGGATCGGCGTCGTCGCAGAGCCGGAGGCGGTCGCCTTCTACGAACGGGAAGGGTTTTCCCCACTGCCGGGCTTCGTGGCGATGCGGTACAGGGCGGGTGACTGACCGGTGCTCACGATCGACGATTTTCAGCCGGTGACGCTCGAGCACCGTCCCCTCTTCGAGGAACAGTACCGCCGGTTTCCGCAGGTCCATTCGGATAACATCTTCTCCAACCTCGTCTGCTGGAACCACTATGCCCATTACCGCTTTGCCCACGTGCGCGACAGTATTCTGATCTGCTCGGCGATCGACGGGCAGGTACGTTTTCGTGCACCGATCGGGCCGGACGACCCGACGCTGCTCGAGGACCTCTTCGCACTGGCAAAGACCGAGTCACCCGGGGGACTCTTCTACCTCCTGGACCCTGCCTCCCGCGCTCGGATCGCCGCCCGGTATCCGGCACTCACCCTCCGTCCCGTCCGTGACCTCTTCGAGTACGTCTACCGGACCACCGACCTCGCCGATCTCCCCGGCAGGGGCTACCTGACCATCCGACGACAGATCAGCCGGTTCAGACGCAACTGCTCAAGCGAGGTCGAGGCGATCACCGCCCGTACCATCGAGGAGGTCCGGGTCTTCGTGAACCGGTGGTGCAACTGGAAGGACTGCGAGAACGACCCCCTCCTGAAGGGCGAACGCGAAGCCGTTCTCTTCGCCCTCGCGCACTTCGAGGAACTAGGACTGGACGGGATCGCGATCCGGGTCGACGGAGAGGTGGCAGCGATGACGGTCTTCGAGATGATAAACCCCGGGACCGCGCTCGTTCACTTCGAAAAGGGGCTCCCGGACTGCGAGGGGATCTACAAGGCGATCAACCAGGAGACCGCCCGGCGGCTCCGCGAGACCTGCTCCTACATCAACCGGGAGTCCGACATGGGCGTGCCGGGACTCCGCGAGGCGAAGACGCGGTACCATCCGCACCACATGGTCGAGGTGCACGCGATCGCGGTCGATGACCTCTGAACCGAGCCGCACGTTTATATGCCGGGGGTCCAAACCGGATAGGCATACCGGTCATCCTTCCGGTATCCGAGGTCCATCATGAGTTCGATGTCTCCCAAGGTCCAGAACCAGATCCTCCAGCTGCAGCAGGTTCAGCAGCAACTCCAGACGATCCTCTCGCAGAAGGCACAGTTTGAGATCGAGATCCGGGAGACCCGGCGGGCCAGCGAGGAGCTCGCCGACCTTCCGGAGGACGCCACCGTCTTTTTGTCGGTGGGCACGGTGATGATGCAGAAGCCGAAAGAGACCGTCAGCAGCAGGCTGAACGAGAAGATCGAGACCCTGGAGCTCCGCGTCAAACAGCTCGAGCGACAGGAACAGATGCTTCAGGGCCGGTTCGAGACGCTCCAGGGGCAGATCAAGGCGGCGCTCGAGGGGAAAAACCCCCCCTCGGCCGCATAACCTCAATTTTTCGACACCGGCCGTTCAGGTGCCGTCCGCCCGCGAAAGCAGGTTGATCGCGTTCACCATCGCCTCCGCGGACGCAAGCACGATGTCGTCTCCGGCAGCGGAGGCGTCGAAGATCCGGCCCTTCTCGTCCTCCACCGCGATCGTGACGTGTGCGATCGCGTCCGACCCCCCGGAGATCGCCTCGATCTCGAACTCCTTGAGCGTGACCGGGAGCGGGACGACCCGCCCGATCGCCTTGACGGCGGCATCGACAGGCCCGTTTCCGGTGCAGGCCGCGACCCGTTCGGTCCCGTCGACGATCGCCCGGACCGAGGCGGTGGGGATGGAGTGGGTCCCGGTCATGATCGCGATGTCTTTTAGGTCGATCCTCCGCCCGACCGCCTCTACCCCGAGCACCGCCTCGGCGATCTCGTAGAGATCGGCATCAGTGACACGCTTACCCCGGTTCGCGACCGCCTTCACCTTCTCGACGATCCGGTCGAGCTCCGCATCGTCCGGCTCGAGGTGCACGTCGGAGAGCATCTGGCGGACCGCGTGGCGGCCCACGTGCTTGCCGAGGGTCAACCGACGCCGGTGCCCGACCATCTCGGGGGTCATGATCCCGGGTTCGAAGGTGGCAGCGTTCGCCAGCACACCATGTGAGTGGATTCCGCTCTCGTGACTGAAGGCATTCTCACCCACCACCGGCTGGTTCGGCGGGATCGCGATCCCGGTATAGCGCGATACGAGGCGCGAGGTCTCGACGAGCCGTCTCGTCTCGATCCCGGTCGAGATACCGAGGATCGACTCGAGGACCATCACGGTCTGCGCGAGGTCCGCGTTACCGGCCCGTTCTCCGATCCCGTTCACGGTCACCTGGACCTGGGAGGCGCCCCCTTCGACCGCCGCCACCGTGTTGGCGACCGCCAGACCGAAGTCATTGTGGCAGTGGACATCGAGTGGTGCCGGGACCTCGGACGCCAAGGTGCGTATCAGCTCCAGCATCCGGGTGGGCGTGCTGATGCCGACCGTATCGGGAACGTTCACGATCGTCGCACCAGCCTCTGCCGCCGCCCTGGAGACCTCGATCAGGAACGGGACGTCCGTGCGCGTCGCGTCCATCGCGGAGAACATGCACCGGTCCACGTGGTCGCGGACGTATCCGATCACCTCCCGGGTGGTCTCGATCACCTCAGCGGGCGACTTCCTGATCGTGTGGACGAGCTGTATCTCCGAGGTAGGAATGAAGACGTGGATCAGGTCGACCCCGCAGTCGAGACAGGCATCGACGTCGGATCTCAGCATCCGCGAGAGGCCGCAGATCTTCGCCTCGAGCCCCATCCGTGCGATCGCCCGAACCGATTCGCGTTCGGCATCCGACGAAGCGGGAAAGCCTGCTTCTATCGTCGATACTCCGCATTCGGAGAGCTGTCGAGCGATGGCAAATTTATGTTCCTGCCGGAGCGAGACGCCCGGAGTCTGTTCACCATCCCGGAGGGTGGTGTCAAAAACGGTCACTTCACGCCGTTCGGTGAAGAAAGCGATCCCTTCTTGGCGCTGTTACGTCCTGGGACATACCCGATAAGATGTGTGCGCGCTGGATTTAAAGTATCCGACCTTCTGCGCGCTCATTGATCCACCATCGCGCCTCTTCCTGCGATATCTTTAACTAGAAACCGGTCTCACATTGGAGGGCAACAGGCCCGCCTTAACTCAGCCTGGTAGAGTGCGCGGCTGTAGTATGATTCACCGATCCAGGTGATCGCGCGGCTACCGCGATGTCCCCGGTTCGACTCCGGGAGGCGGGACTGCGGCACACCCAGATTCCATCGCATGCCCAGGTAGTGTAGTGGCCTATCATGATGCCCTGTCACGGCATCGACTCGGATTCAAATTCCGACCTGGGCGTCACTTTTCATCCTCAGGGACCGTTTTGAACCCCCGATCCCTGTCTGCCCGTTGCATTCCTATCAACCGGTGACGATCTCTTGTCGAACCGACATGGACCGAGATCCGGGCGGTATCGGACCCGGGGGTGAAGCGCACGGGGGAAAACCACCCCGCCGCGGGTTTGCCTGGATACCCCCGGAACGGGTCCATGGAATGCCCGCACCTCCTTCCCGCCGAATCCTCTGTTTAAACATCAGACCGATGAGCCAGGACGCGAGCGTCCGTTGTTCCACCCTCAGACCTGCTTCGACACGCGGTAGAACATATCGGCAGGGATCGTCTCCAGTGTCTCGGTCCTGACCGACCCGTGCTTCGCAAGGATCGCCAGGAATCGGACCAGGTCCTCCTTCTTCTCCATGTCGAAGATCAGCACGAAGTCGTACCGACCGATCATGTAGTAGAGCCCGACGATCCTGCCGCCGAGGGACTCCATCAGGTTTGCGAGTCTTCTGTCCCGTTCCTCGATCCCGTCGATCGTGGCGAACGCCTCGCTCTTCAGGTTCCCGAGCATGACGTAGAGTGGCATGGCGAGCCATTATCAGACCCATTATATAAATATATCGAGCATTTTACTCCTTCGGAGCTCCCGACCAAAGAGGCAGAGACCCGGGTCAGCAACACCCTGGTCCGGGTCGAGGGCACGGGTACCCCTCTGATCGCCCACCCCGTCCATATTCGCCGGGATACCGGTTCGACCCACCGCCAGAAGCGGAGCGCACCCGTCGAATGTGTTGTTGCCTATGAAGCGGCGGGGACGATTCGTCCGGAAGGACCCTCGATGCGCCGGTCTGTATGTGATTGACGCGACGATCTACGATCGGCACGAGCGCATGCGGGCGCCGTGCTGCCGCCGCTCCCCCCGGGGATGACCGGGTTCCTCATCGCCGACGACCTCCCAGAATGCGACGAGCGCCCGCCACGTGCGCTCGCGGAGGTCCTGGAGCCGGTTGAGGTCAACCGTCCCCTCCGGCGACTCGTAGAGTGAGCGGTTCACCTCGATCTGGATATACGGAACGCCGCGATGCCAGTAGTGGGCGATCGTGGTGAAGCCGCCCGCGTACGGCCGGTTGATCGAGACCGCCGCGGAGGGGAACTCGTTCCGGAAGGCACCGGCCAGTGCGACGATCCAGGAGGCGGGACAGGTCGCGAGCCGGTGGGGTCTGGGCGCACCAGAGGTGTCCCCATGGTTGCCGAGGCAGATCTCCGGGCGGGCCTGCCCGGCATCGGGGGCGTTCGGAGGCCCGCAGTCCATCATCGAGTGGCAGTCGAACGCGACACGTACTCCATCCTCGTCGATCCGGTGGTCGATCCCCTCGTGGAACGGGAAGTAATGCTCCATCATCAACCGGTGTACCAGGTCGATGGGCGGCTCCTGTCCGGGGAGGTAGACGGGCCGGCCTTCGATCGTCATTCTCTTGACCACGCCGTCACTTCGGCGGGGCGGGAGATCGAAGGGGGACCGGTTCACGTCCACGACCATCCGGGAGACGGGTACCGCCGTCCAGGCCTCGATACGCCCCCGGTAGTCGAAGAGGTCGATGGTTGCTGGGTCGGAGAGACGGACGAGGTCAGGGATAGAGAGATAGAGACGGTCCGCCACCTCCTCGGGCACGCCGAGACCCCCGTGCGGCACCGAGACGAGAAACGGATAGCGTTCGACCATCGCCCCACACCTGCGACCGGCCGGCTCCCCCGGTCGATCGATGGGTGGTCGTGCTCCAATCCACAAATACCTTCTTCTCCCCCCGGGACGGTCTGCTTCCGTATGAGGGCACAGGGACCTTCACGGTTATCACCTACGGCGCCGTACATCTGAGACGGAAGCAGGAGTCGGAAGTGGTGCCGAGATGATGACTGGACTGACCACGGTCCCGGTGTCCGGGACAGGGGAGGAGCGGTTCGCCGTAGCACACGAGGGGGAGACGGTCGCCCCGCACCTGGGCAGCTGCATCGACTTCGCGGTCTTCGACCGCCTCGGCAGCGAGGCCCGCTTCAGGGAGGAGATACAGAACATGATGCTCGCACCCGGGTATATGCTGCTCTTCTTTCGACAACACGGGATCGAGACCGTGCTCGTCGGGAACTCCGGCGAGGGGCTCTGCAGGGCCCTGGAGAAGAACGGAGTCCGGGTGGTCCGGGGCGTGGAGGGGGGCGTGGGGGACGTGGCCCGGGAGTACGCGGCCGGCCGGCTGGTCGCGAAGGACCTCCCGTGCACCGTGCACGACGCCTGCGCGGGATGCGGCGCCTGCCATTGACCCCCTGTTCCCTCGGCGATGGGCAGGGTTCCTTTAGGAGCCGATCCGGTGCCAGGGCATCCGTGAGGAGACGGTCACGAAGATCGCACGGTTATACTGTCTGAGACGGGTGCTGTTGGGAAGGGAGCGCTCTTCGAAGGGCGCTGGACCCTTCTCAAGCAGGCTCCCGGAGCAGGCCTCGATCGCCGGCTCGTGCCTTCCCGCCGGCTCAGCGGTGAGTTCGAACGAAAGGACCTCGCCCGGTGCTCGTCGGATTCAGACCTGCATCGACGACCGGGCATCGTGCAACACCTTCTGGAACTACGCGGTCAATTACCTGGTGGTCCGCAACCCCCGATCCAACGCGGGTGCCACTGGACGGGTCGGTATCCCGAAACGGTGGATGCGGCGTGCCGCCGCCCTCTCTCTCGTTGTGCCGGCGAGACCTGGCGCATGCCTCCAGAAGGCGAGCCGGAATCACCGGCAGGGGATCTTCGACTGCATGCTCCGCCCCCGCACCGCGCAGCGGTACGCAATCGCGCCGATGCCACCCGGGATGAGGGGAGAGGCGATGAGGGGGGACTGACCGGCAGGATAATCCGGAAAAAAAGGGGGTTCAGGCGGGGACTGCCGCTTCGAGCCGGCGCGAGACCTCGTCCCAGTTCACGATCGTCCAGAACTTTTCCACGAACGTGGCCCGGTCGTTCTTGTAGTCCAGGTAGTACGCGTGCTCCCAGACGTCGAGCACCAAGAGGATCGCGAATCCCGGGTAGACGTTGACGTTATGCTTTTCGATCTGCATCACGACCAGGCGCCCGGTCTTTCTGCAGAGTGCCAGCGCCCCCCAGCCCGAGCCCTCGACACCCGATGCGGCCATCGAAAACTCCTTTTTGAACCGCTCGAAAGAACCGAATTCTGCCGTGATCGCTGCATCAAGGGCGCCCGTCGGTGTTCCTCCTCCACCCTTTCCCGCGGGAGCGAGGTTCCCCCAGAAGAGCGAGTGGAGGATGTGACCACCGACGTGGAAGGAGAGCTCCTTTAAGGTCGCCTTCATGTCGAGATCCGTCCCGTTCTTCCGGGCTGCATCGAGCCGCTCCAGTATTCCGTTCGCGCCGACCACGTAGGCATTGTGGTGCTTGTCGTGGTGGAGCCTGAGTTGCTCCTCCGAGATCGCGGGGGCGAGCTCACCGTTGCCGTAGGGAAGCGGTGGCAACGTATAGAACTTCTCTGTTTCCATCGGAATCACCTGCATCCGGCCGGGCATCCGGCCGCTGTTATTGAGACGGGAGATGATAGTAGATAAATCCATCCGATGAAACGGACGCCGGGCAGGATACGGGATTGACCAGGAACGACATCCCCACGACGCGGCGTGACGATCGGGAAGGGATGTGAAAGACGACCCCGGGGGTGATCCACCGGACGGAGGACCGGGTCGGAGGAGGGGGAGGACGCTCCCGTCACTCCTGGTCGGACCCGGGCTCCGGTGCGGTCCTCATCTGGGGGAAGAGGATCACCTCCTTGATCGAGGTGTGACCGGTCAGCAGCATCACGAGACGGTCGATCCCGATCCCCACGCCCCCCGTCGGGGGCATCCCGAGGGCGAGGGCATTGATGAAGTCGTAGTCGATCATCTGCGCCTCGAGGTCTCCCTCGAGCCGCCGGCGGTCCTGGGCGAGGAGGCGTTCGAGCTGGTCCCTCGGATCGTTCAGTTCCGAGAAACCGTTCGCCAGCTCCATCCCGTCGATGAAGAGCTCGAACCGTTCGGTGAAGCCATCCTTCTCGCGGTGCCTCTTCGCGAGCGGGGAGTTCTCCACCGGAAAGTCGTAGATAAAGGTCGGCTGGACGAGCCGGTCCTCGACGAAGAACTCGAAGAAGAGGACCAGGAACTCACGCTGGTTCGTGGCTGCAGACCAGTCGGGGATCCGGTGTTCGGCGGCGATCCGGCCGAGCTCCTCGACGGAACGGGAGAGGACGTCGATCCCGGCCAGCTCCCGGACGGCGTCCTCCATCGTCATGCGCCTCCAGGGGCGGGAGAAGTCGAGCGTCTTCTCACCAGAGACCAGGAGGTTCGATCCGTTGATAGTCTCGACGAGGCTGCTGATGAGGACCTCGGTGAGGTCCATCATCTGGTGGTAGTCCCGGTATGCCTCGTAGACCTCGACCATCGTGAACTCGGGGTTGTGGCTCGAGTCGATGTCCTCGTTCCGGAAGTTCTTGGAGATCTCGAAGACCCGCTCGAAGCCCCCGACGACGAGCCGTTTCAGATAGAGCTCGGGGGCGATCCGGAGAAAGAGCGTCTGCTCCAGGTAGTGGTGACGGGTCGTGAACGGGCGCGCGTTCGCCCCGCCGTAGACCGGCTGGAGGGTCGGAGTCTCGAACTCGAGGAATCCACGGTCGGCGAGGAACGAGCGGATGAACGAGACGATCCGGCTCCGGACCCGGAAGGTCTCCCGTACCCGGTCGTTCATCACGAGATCCAGGTAACGCTGACGGTACCGCTTCTCGGTGTCCTTCAACCCGTGGAACTTCTCGGGCAGGTCGGTGAGCGACTTGCAGAGAAGACAGAGTCCGTCGACCCAGATCGAGAGCTCGCCCACCCTGGTCCGGAACGGACGGCCCGTCACGCCGATGATGTCACCCCGGTCGACGTACTCCACAAACCTTGTAAACACCTCGTCCCCCAGGTCGTTCTTCCGGACGTAGAGCTGGATCCGTCCTGTCTCATCGCCGAGATCGGCAAAGACGGTCCTGCCATGGTTCCGGACCGTATACAGCCGGCCGGCGAGGGTCGTCTGTTCGGTCGCAGGCTCATGGCCGATCGATTCGAACCGCGCCCGGATCTCGGAGACGGTCGCTGTCCGATCGAACCCGTGGGGGTAGCAGGGGACGCCCTGCTCGAGGAGGGTATCTGCCTTCTCGCACCGGATCGGGTCGAAGGCGACGTGCACGTTCTGTTCTGTCATGTCCGCTCTGCTGCTCCGTGCGATCCAGGGCCGACAGACGGTCCGGGAATGCCGTATAAGGTTCCGCCTGAACGCTAATAATAATACAGTGGTCTACCCGGACCCGGAGGGGTGCGGATCGATTATCCGCTCAACGACGAAGTACGATACACGGAGTTGCCGACATGACAGGAGAGCAGCAGTGCAGGGACGCATCACCGGAGGAGTGCTGGCGGGCGATCAACGAAGGAGGGTGCCGGATCGTCGATGTCAGGACCCCCGCCGAGTTCCTCGAGGGGCACCTTGCGGACGCGGTCAACATCGACTTCTTTGCCCCCGACTTCCGCACCCGGATCGCCGCACTCGACCCGGGGGGGTCCTTCGTGGTCTACTGCCGGCGGGGGATCCGGGGACACAAGGCGATGGAGATGATGCGCGAGGTTGGCTTTCGACGGGTGATGAACATCGCCGGGGGGTTCGAGTCCTGGTGCCGATCGGGGCTCCCGGTCCGGCGCTGAAAGAAGGAGAGGGAGTTATCGCCGCGAACCGGCGGTCGCGAGCGCGATGAGCAGCCCGGCGAGCGGGATCAGCAGACCGGGAGCGGCCCGGGTCGGGGCGGTGGTCGGAGGCATGGTGGCGGGCACCGTGGTGAGGGGCGGCGGAACCGTCTCACGGGGCGTCATGGTCACCGGTTCCACCTCCGTAGGAGTCGTGGCGACCGTCGGTGGCACCGTCACCACCTCCGTGACCGTTGTTTCCGTCGTGGTGGTCGGCGTGGCAGTCGCGGTCGTGGCGTTGACCGTCACCGTCGTCCTGACCGTCGGAGTCGCGGTACGGACCCCGGTGTAGTCCTCGCTCCCGCCGCCGGCGCCGGCAATGGGGATGGATGATGGCACGGACGTCGGAGCGGACCATGTGGGGACCTCCGATGGAGACGGCGTCGGAGTGGTCGATTCGGTCGGCACGGCGGTCACCGGTGTCGTCACCTCCGTCGAGATCGCAGTGGGGAGCGAGGTCCCGGGGGTCAGGGGGGGCTCCGTCGGGGGAACCGTCATGGTGGTGGGAAGGGGGGTCGCGGTCGTGGGGACAGGGGTGGTCGGCACCGAACCCTCCCCCCCGACGGTGAGCGACCCGCTCGTGGTGATCGCGGACGGGGTCAGGTCGACGAAGTTCGTCGGGCTCGCCCCGACATGGGACCGGACGTGGTCGACGCGGAGATCGAGGGACGTCCTGCCTGGCGCCAGGCCCTTGAAGTTGATGTCCGCGATCGCGATACGACCACTCGGGAACTGGTTGGTCCAGTCCGCGAACTGGAGGAAGAGCTCCCCCGGGCTGGTGAGCGTCGCCGCCTTGGAGTTGCCGACCTTCCAGTCGGTGCTGACATACTGGACCACGTTCGGGTCCCAGGTGACGTAGAGGAAGACGTCGTCGGCCCGCGGATCCCAGGTACTGTCCAGGTAGAGGGTCGCGAGTCCGAACTGATTGACACCGAACCCGGTTGTGGAGCCTTCTATCGAGAACGTTCCCACTCCCGCTGCACCTGCAGGGGGCACCCCGCAGAGGGTGAGGAGGAGCAGGGCCATCATCACCTTCCATCGATGCATGGCGAGAAGTTAGGGAGATTATTGATTTAAAATTTACCGATCTTCCGACGGCGCCCAGCAAGATGGATTGAACCCCGATCCCGTTTTCACCGGTCCTGGGACGGACTCTCATCGAGCGAGAAGGGGTCGGGCAATCCGGCGGCCAGGTCTCCCATCTCGGTCCCGTCGGCGCGGATCGACTTGACGAGGAAGAACCCGACGATGCAGAACGTGAAGATCGGGGAGACCCATGGTGGGATATGGTACCCGAAACTGTCAACGAGCATGATGATCCCCAGGAACGCGATCGAGTACATCGCGCCGTTCTTCAGGAACGGATACCGCTTCACCTGGTCCACGTGGCGGATCGTCACCTCGCGGACCACGAACGCCCCGATCCCGTTGCCGAGCAGGATCAGAGGGACAGAGAGGGTGAAGGCGAAGGCGCCGATGACCCCGTCGATCGAGAAGGTTGCATCGATGATCTCGAGGTAGAAGATCTTCGACCAGTCCGAGAGCGAACCGGAGGTGAGCTGCTTCTCCGCCGCCTCCGCGTTCATCCGGAACCCCGAGACGATGAAGAACGCGGTGGACCCGACGACCGCCCCGAAGGCCATCAGAGGGTCCCGGTTCATCGTGAGCCAGACGATGACGAGGAGAACGACCGAAGATACGGCATAGAACCAGACCCCCTTGCGAAGGATGAACCGCTCCCCCCTCAGGCCGAAATGCTTCGGCTCGACGAAGAGCCAGTGCAAAAAGAGGAACAGGAGGAACGTCCCGCCACCGGCGAGCAGGATCGGGGCCGACTCCTCGATCGCCTCGATCACCCGGGGGTCGTTCGAGAAGGTGGCGGTCAGTGCCTCGAGGGGTCCGAGTCCGGGCGTTGCCACCCAGACGATCAACCAGGGCAGTACCCCCCGGACGACGAAGACAGCGATGAAGAGACCGTAGACGAGGAACCAGCGCCGGGCCCGGTGGGCCATGGTAGAGAGGACCTCGGCGTTGATGATCGCGTTGTCGATGCTGCTGATCGTCTCGAAGAGGACGAGACCGAGGACGATCAGGACGGCAGAGAGGAGATCCATCCTTCCAGATTCGTCAGGGAGAAGAGTACTTATAGATTCGGACGGGCTCCGATCGCGGCGCGCCCTCGTCAGCCCACGCCGTGCCGCGCACACGAAGCCCGGGAAGGGGCCGGACATCACCTCGAACGGCCGGATCCTGCTTACGCCGCTATTGGAGTGCAGGAACCGGGACGGGCGATACCCCCCGTGGCGGTCCCTGGCCTGGAACGTGCGGGAGAAGAGCAGAGAAATCTTAATCGGAGGGGGGTGCGCATCCCTACCGCTATGAGTACACCCGTCCTCCAGGTCGCGCTCGACCTTCTTGAACTGCCACGCGCCCTCGCGATCGCCGCGGAGGCGGTGGCAGGTGGTGCCGACTGGATCGAGGCCGGGACGCCCCTGATCAAGAGCGAAGGGATGACCGCGGTCCGCGCACTCGCCGAGCGCTTCCCAGGTCACGAGATCGTCGCCGACATGAAGGTCGCGGACACGGGGACGCTCGAGGTCGAGATGGCCGCGAAGGCCGGTGCCACGATCGTCTGCGTCCTCGCCGACGCCGACGACACGGTGATCGAGGAGGCCCTCCGCGCCGGACGCCTCTACGGGGTACGGATCATGGCGGACCTGATCAACGTCGCCGACCCTTTGCCGCGAGCCCGACGCCTTGCGGAGCTCGGCGTGGACATCCTGAACGCGCACGTCGGGATCGATCAGCAGATGATCGGCCGCACCTCGGTCGAGCTGATCGAACGGCTGGCCGGCGAGGTGACGGTCCCCCTCGCGGTCGCGGGGGGGCTCGATGAACGGACTGCTGCGGACGCCGTGGCGAGCGGGGCCTCGGTGGTGATCGTCGGCGGGACGATTGTACGCTCGGGGGACGTGGAGGCGTCCACCCGTCGGGTAAAGGCGGCACTCGCCGCGCCGAAGCGGATCCAGAAGACCTCCGTCCCGCTCGAGGAGGAGATCCGGCGGCTCCTGGAAACGGTCTCCGCGCCCCATGTCACCGATGCGATGCACCGCCACGGCGCGATGATCGGGATGGTGCCCCTCTCTCCCGGCCTCCGGATCGTCGGCCCGGCCGTGACGGTCCAGACCTTCGCTGGGGACTGGGCAAAACCGGTCGAGGCGATCGACCGGGCGCGCCCCGGGGACGTGCTCGTGATCAACAACGATGGCGGGACGCACGTCGCCCCGTGGGGCGAGCTCGCCACCCTCTCGGCCCGGAACCGCGGGATCGCCGGGGTGGTGATCGACGGGGCCGTCCGCGACGTCGATGATATCCGGCGGATGGAGTTCCCCCTCTTCGCGAGGGGCACCTGTCCCAACGCGGGAGAGCCGAAGGGGTTCGGGGAGATCAACGCGGAGATCCGGTGTGCCGGCCAGGTCGTGCGGCCCGGGGACTGGATCGTCGGCGACGAGAGCGGGGTCGTGGTGGTGCCGCGGGAGAAGGCCTACGAGGTCGCGCGGCGGGCGGTCGAGGTGCGGAAGACCGAGGAACGGATCCGCGAGGAGCTCCGCCGCGGCGGGACACTGGCATCGGTCTCGGAGCTGTTGAAGTGGGAGAAGAGGCGGACCTAGTGGAAGGCCGCCGATGAGAGGAGTTCCTTCCCGGCGCTCCTGATCCGGTTGATCGCCTCCTCGGGGCGGTCTACCCGGAGGATCAGGACGGCACCCGCAGGACCGCTGTAGGCGTAGCTGTACTCGATGTTGATCCCGGCGTCGCCGAGCATCGCCGCCACCTCGTAGAGACCACCGGGCTCGTCCCGCATCCTCACCGCGATCACGTCCGTGAAGGCGACATTGAACCCGTCCCTGCTCAGCCGGGCGTGTGCCCGCTCGGGCTGGTCCACCAGCGCCCTCACGACGCCGAAGCCGCTCGCCTCGGCGATCGAGAACGCGTAGATGTTGACACGCTCCTCCTCGAGCGCGTGGGCGATCGCGGCCAGACGGCCGGGGCGGTTCTCGGAGAAGACCGAGATCTGCCGGATGATGAACTCGTTTTCTGCCATCAGAGCACCCTCTTGTCGATCACACGTTTCGACTTTCCTTCGAACCGCGGCAGGGAACCGGGCTCGACGAGCTCGACCCGCACCGCGACGTTCAGCACGCTCTTGAGCCGCTCGGCCACCCGGCGCTGGATCGCCATCAGGTCTGCGATCTTGTCCGAGAAGGCCTCCTTCCTGACCTCCACGCGGACCAGCATGTCGTCGAGCGCTCCCTTCCGATCGACCTCGATCTGGAAGTGCTCCCCCACCTCGGGGAGCCCGAGCAGCGCATGCTCGACCTGGCTCGGGAAGACGTTGATCCCGCGGATGATCAGCATGTCGTCGACCCGGCCCGTGATACGTGCGATCCGCGGGTGGGCCCTCCCGCAGCTGCACTCCCCGTCGACGACGCTGGTGAGATCGCCGATCCGGTACCGGCAGATCGGCAGGGCCTCCTTCTGGAGCATCGTGATCACCAGCTCCCCCCTCTCACCGGGTACGAGGGACTCGCCCGTCTCGGGATCGATCACCTCGATGAGAGCGAGATCCCGCCACACGTGGATGCCGCGCTGCTCGGCGCACTCGGTGAACATCGGCCCCGAGAGCTCGCTCGTGCCATAGATGTCGTAGGCCCTGATGCCGAGCCATGCCTGGATATGGCGTCGCATCTCCTCGGTCCAGGGTTCGGCACCCAGGATGCCGGCCTTGAGCGAGGTGTCGCGCCCGAGGTTGATCCCCATCCGCTCCGCCACCTCACCGATGTGAAGCAGGTACGACGGGGTGCAGCAGATCGCGGTCGCCCCGAGGTCCTGCATCAGCTCGATCTGCCGCTCGGTATTTCCCACCGAGGTCGGCAGGACGGTCGCCCCGATCCGTTCTGCCCCGTAATGGAGCCCGAGCCCGCCCGTGAAGAGGCCGTACCCGTAGCTGACCTGGATCACGTCCCCGCGCGTGAGCCCGATCGATGTCAGGGCACGGGCCAGGGACTCGGTCCAGAGATCGACATCCTTCTCGGTGTATCCGACCACGGTCGGCTTGCCGGTGGTCCCCGAAGAGACGTGGTAGCGGACCAGTTCCTCCTGCGGCACCGTGAACAGACGGTCCGGGTAGTTGTCCCGGAGGTCCCCCTTGTACATGAACGGGAGCTTCCGGACATCGTCGAGGGTGCGGATATCGTCGGGATGGACACCGGAATCGCGCATCCTGGCATGGTAGAACGGCGAGAAGGCGTAGAGGCGGTAGGCGAGGGTCTTGAGCAGTCGGTACTGGAGCCGGTCAAGCTCGTGGGCCGGCATCTCCTCGAATCGGGGGTTCCAGTGACTCATACAGCGGTCCTCCTGTCGACGACCCGACGGGCCTTCCCCTCGAACCGCGGCAGGCTGCCGGGCTCGACCAGCTGAACGGCCGTGCGAAGCTCGAGGGACTCGCGGAGGGTCCGCACGATCTTCTGCTGGAGCCGGGCCAGGTCGGCGAGCTCGCCCGAGAAGTACGGGCGCTTCACCTCGACGTGGATCGTCATCTCGTCGAGGTGGTGCTCGTTCCGGTCGACGTATACCATGAACTGGTCACCGACCTCGGGGAGGGCCATCAGGACATGTTCTATCTGGCTGGGGAAGACGTTTATCCCGCGGATGATCAGCATATCGTCGACGCGGCCCGAGAACCGGGCGATCCGGCGGGTCCTGCCGCAGGGACAGTCGTCCTCGAGGAGCATCGTGATGTCGCCCGTCCGGTACCGGAGAAGGGGCATCGCCTCCTTGACGAGTGGTGTCACGACCAGTTCCCCGCGCTCCCCCGGACCGAGCGGCTCACCCGTCGCGGGGTCGATGATCTCGACCAGGTAGCTGTCGTGCCAGATGTGCAGACCGTCCTGCTCGGGGCACTCGAACGCGACACCCGGGCCGTAGAGCTCGGAGAGCCCGTAGCTGTCGTAGGCGGTCACCCCGAGCCGGTCCTCCAGATCGTCCCTGGTCGTCTCGGACCATGGCTCCGCTCCGAAGATACCGGTCCTGAGCGTGGAAAGATCGGTCCCCATCTCCTCCGCCACCTCGGCCAGGTGCATCGCGTACGACGGGGTGCAGTGTATCGCGGTCACGCCGAAGTCGTCGATCATCTCGATCTGCCGGCGGGTATTGCCCGTGCCGGCCGGAAGGACGGTCATGCCGACCTTCTCGGCCCCGTAATGAAAACCGAGCCCGCCGGTGAACATCCCCATGTTGACCGCGTTCTGGAAGATGTCGTCCTCCGTCAGACCGATCATGGTCAGGTTCCGGGCGATGAGGTCCGACCAGCGGTCGATGTCCCCCCGCGTGTACCCGACCACGGTGGGCTTGCCCGTCGTGCCGGAGGTGGTGTGGATCCGGACCACCTGCGAGAGGGGGACGGCAAAGAACCCGAACGGATAGCCGTCGCGCAGGTCCTGTTTCTTGGTGAACGGCAGCTTTTTCACGTCGTCGAGCGTCCTGATCTCCTCTGTCCGAATGCCCTTATGCGCGAGGAGATCGCGGTAGAACGGGACGTGCCGGACCCGTTCGATCGTCTCGCGCAGCCGGCGGATCTGGAGCGCCTCCAGCTCTTCCGGCCGCATCGTCTCGTGCCTCTCGTCCCAGTACATGCACCGATCGCGAGGGGCGAAGAGCCCCCCTCGCGCTCTCCTTCAGGACTATTTGACCCGTGGTACCATTAAGCACACGGACATTCAGATGCGGAACTCGGTCGGTACCCGGTCGAGGAGCATGCCCTCGACCATGACCGGCATCAGCCGCCGCCCCTCCTCCACGGCAAGCTTCAGGCGCCAGGCGCGATCCGCGTAGATCGTGAAGATCGGGTCCCCCCTGTCCACCCGTTCCCCGGGTTTCGCATGGAGGCGGATCCCGGCGCCGTGGTCCTGCGGGGCCCCCGCGAGCCGGGCGAGCGAGACGAGAGAGCGGTTGTTGAGCTCCACCACGTAGCCGGACTCCGGGGCGTTCACCACGTGGGTATGCGGGCCGGGGGAGATCGACTCCGATGTCACCGAGGGGTCGCCGCCCTGTACCTGGATGATCTGCCGCATCTTCTCGAGCGCCCTGCCCGAACGGAGGATCTCCTCCGCCATCTGGTACCCCTGGTTCCGTGCGGCCTTTCCGGCCATCTCGAAGATGATCCCCGCGATCGAGAGGGACTTCTGGATCAGCGACTGGGGTTCGCTGGCACCCTCCAGGACGGACAGGGCCTCCTTCACCTCGAGCGCCGGGCCGATCGTGTGGCCGACCGGAGCGTCACCGTAGGTGATCGCGCACTCGACGCGCATCCGGAGCCGTTCGCCGAGCTCGATGAACTCACGGGCGAGCTTCCGCCCTTCCGCGACATCCGGGACCTTGGTCGTCCGGCCGACCGGGATGTCGATCACCACCAGGTTCGCCCCGACGGCAAACTTCTTCGCCATCACGGAGGCGAGCATCTGGCCCCGTGCATCGATCTTGAACGGGTACTCCACCACGATGATCCGGTCGTCGGCCGGTGCGATATTGGTCGAGCCTCCCCAGACGATCACGCCGCCGACCTTCTCGGTCATCGTCTGCACCTCCTCTGCCGAGAACTCCACCGGCGCGAGGACCTCCATCAGGTCCGCCGTCCCCGCCGCCCCGGTGATCGCCCTCGACGACGTCTTCGGGATCTTCAGGCCTGCCGCGGCGACGATCGGCACGACCAGGAGCGAGATCTTGTTCCCGGGCACGCCGCCGATCGAGTGCTTGTCCACGATCGGCCGGCCGGAGAACTTGAGCTGGTTGCCGGTCTCGACCATGGCAAGCGTGAGGTACTCGACCTCGTCCATATTCATGCCGTTGATGTAGTTCGCGGTGACGTAGGCGGAGAGCTCGGGAAGGGAGAGCGAGTCGTCGACGATGTCCCTGACGATCGTCCGCGTCTCCTCCGCCGTCAGCCGTTCATTGTTCATCTTCTTCTTGATGAACTCGAGTGAGGCGGGCTTCGGGGCCTCCCAGACCTCGACGTCCGCGCCATCGGCCACCGAGAGCGCCCGGCTCGTCAGCCCGTACAGGCCGATCGTCCCCGGTTCGATGAGGGTGCTGGTCGTATCGATCAGGGCGGAGACCGTGCTTCCGTTCACGTGGTTCTTCACCTGGAGGCGGGCACCCTCGACAACGCCGATGCTGCGCGCGTCGGCCTTATTGAGGAGGACACCACGATCGGCGATGTCCAGGATCCTGGTAGTGAGTTTCATGCGGTGATCACCCATCCCCGCCCGTGCCGGCGGTCGGTCCTCTCCCTCGGCGGGGCGATGAGTGGTGGGGTTGGGACCGATAAAAAGGGCGCGCATCGGGGACAAGGGCTTTATCCCCGGGTCGACGACGTATGTATCGATGCGATCGCCCCTCATCTGCGCGGTCCTGCTCCTCACCCTCGTCGCGGGAGCGGCCGCAATGGACGCGAACCGCTACAGTTACCTGTCGTTCGACCAGGTCACGATCACGCTCTCGGGCGAGCAGGCAAAGGTGGTGGCGGAGTACCGGATCGATGCCGGAATTCGCCCCCTTGTCGCGATCTTCGGCCGTGGCGACCTCCAGCAGAAGGTACGACGGATCCTGAACTACCCGGATGCGAGGGTGATCTCGCTGAGTCTCGACCGGGCGGAACTGCTGGTCGCGAATGCCTCGACGGACTACGGGGAGGGGTCGTTCTGGTTCCCCGCACACGAGTTCGGGGTTACGATCCCCTCGCTCGTCGTCTCGAGCCCGCAGAACACGCGCACCTTCAACCAGACCGCCTCCTTCCCCCGCGGCATGGGCTATTTCGGAGCGACGCCCCCGTCGGCCTGAGCGCGTGGGAGGTACCGGACCACGCGCGCGGGGTTGCCGACGATCACGCAATGGCCCTCCGGAAAGGAGCGGGTGACGATCGCGCCTGCACCGACGATCGTGCGAGGCCCGAGGTGCACGCCGGGCAGGATCACCGCGTTCATCCCGATCCAGCAACCCTCGCCGATCACCACCTCTCTGCCCGGCAGGTGCCGTTTCAGGTCGTCCGGGTCGTGGTTCGCCGTGATGATACCGACGTTGGACGCGATCCAGGTCCCCTTCCCGATCCGGATCGGTGCGGCAAAGTTCTGGAAGTACTTCCCGCTCATCTCGTTGAACATGTTGATGTCATCGGGATCGAACTCGATGTTGTACGGAACCGAGATGGTATTCAGCGGGGAGACGGGCCAGGGGATGTTCCGGTTGAAGCCCAGGAGCTTCTGGAAGAGGAGTCCGCGCAGCACCCACTTCCAGCCGGTGGTTGAGTCGTCGAAGTAGATACCGACGAGCCGTTGCCGGTCGAAGAAGAGACCCGCCACGGCCCGAAAACCGAAGACAGAGAGTTGAAAGAGCCGCTGTTTCCAGCTGCGAGGGGCCGTCGGGACGCCCTTTCTCCGGGTCATGTGCGGGACGCTGGCGGACTCTCTCTCCTGGGACATGCGGGTCAGAGTTTCCGGTACTGGATGGATGGGTCGACCTCCTTCCAGCGACTGTGGACGCCCTTGACGTCGATGACCACCGGCGTCCCCCTGCTGATCCGACGGATCTCTCCGAGGGTGAGGTCCTTGAACTGATCGTGAGGGACGTTGATGATGATGCAGTCCGCCTCGATCGAGAGGTCGGAGAGGGGGTGGACGTTGAAGCGGGCGATCTCCTCCGTGGTGAGGAGCGGGTCATACCCGTAGACCTCCGCGTGGAACTCCTTGAGTTCGTGGATCATCTCGTGGGAGGGGCTCTCCCGGGTATCCGGGACGTTCTCCTTGTAGGTGAGACCCATGATCACGACGCGCGATCCACGGATCACCTTGCCGGCATCGTTCATGCCCTTGATCGCGAGCTCCGCGACATGCTTGGGCATGTAGTCATTGATCGCGCGACCGGCCAGGATCACCTGCGGATGGTATCCCAGTTCCTCGGCACGGTAGACGAGGTAATACGGATCGACGGGGATGCAGTGCCCACCGACGAGCCCCGGCCGGTAGGGATGGAAGTTCCACTTGGTCCCCGCCGCATCCAGGACCGCCTGGGTGTCCAGTCCCATCCGGGAGAAGATCAGCGACAGTTCGTTCATGAGCGCGATGTTCAGGTCGCGCTGGATGTTCTCGATCACCTTGGCAGCCTCCGCCGTCCTGATGGACGGAGCCCGGTAGACATTGGTGACCAGGCCGTAGAGGTCGGCCAGCAGATCGGTCGTCTCCCCGTTCATTCCAGCGACGATCTTCACGATACGGGGCAGGACGTGCTCCTCGTCCCCGGGGTTGATCCGCTCGGGGGAGTATCCGATCGCAAAGTCCGTACCGCAGACGAGCCCGGAGCGCTCCTCGAGGATCGGCCGCATCACCTCCTCCGTCACGCCCGGGTAGACCGTCGACTCGAGCACGACGATCGCGCCCCGCTTCATGTGCGTGCCGATCGTCCCTGCGGCGGCCCTCACCGGACCGAGGTCCGGGTCCTTCGCCCGGGTGACCGGGGTCGGAACGGCGATGATCACGACATCGGCCTCCCCGATCCGGGAGGGATCGTCGGTCACCTCGATCCGGTTCCCGGGGATCGATCGGATCCGTTCGAGTTTCCCCGTATCGATGTCATACCCGATCGTCCGCAGGTGGGACGAGAAGGCCTCTGCAAGCGGATAGCCGACGTAGCCGAGACCGACCACGCAGACGGTTAGCTCTGTCACATCCTGGCAAACCATTGTATCGTCTCTGTAAGGCCCTGTCTGAGCGTGTACGCAGGCGTGTAGCCGAAGGCCTCGCGCGCGCGCGTGATGTCGGCGAGCGAGTCCCGCACGTCGCCTGGACGCGGTTCGTTGAAGATCGGTTCGACCCTTGTCCCGACCAGGTCCATGATCATCCCGGCGAGGGTGAGCAGGTCGACCCGTTTCTGACAGGCGATGTTGAAGACTCCGGTCGCGTCGGACTCGGCAGCGCGGATGTTGGCCTGGACCACGTCCCTGACGAAGGTGAAGTCACGGGTCTGCCGTCCGTCGCCGTTGATGACGGGCGGCTCGCCGGAGAGGATCCGGTTGACGAAGTTCGGGATCACAGCCGCGTACTGGGAGGTGGGGTCCTGCCTGGGTCCGAAGACGTTGAAGTACCGGAGCGCGACCGTTCGGAGGCCGTAGAGCGACTCGAAGACGCGGCAGTAGTGTTCGGCCGTCAGCTTCGTGACCGCGTACGGCGACATCGGCGCAGGGGTCATCGTCTCGACCTTCGGCAGGGTCGGGGTGTCGCCGTAGACCGAGGACGATGAGGCGAAGATGAGCTTCTGCACCCCCGCGTCGCGGGCGGCGATCAGCACGTTGAGGGTGCCGTCGATGTTCACCTGGTTCGATCGGGCCGGGTCCTCGACCGAACGCTGGACCGAGGGGAGGGCGGCCTCGTGAAAGACGTAGCGTGCCCCCCGGAAGGTCTCGGCCAGCAGGTCCGTATCGAGGATTGAACCCCGGACGAACTCAACATCCAGGCCATCGAGGTTCGACTCTCTCCCGGTGGCCAGGTCGTCCAGAACGGTCACCTCGTATCGGTTCGAGAGTTCCTCAGCGAGATTGGAGCCGATAAACCCTGCTCCGCCGGTAACCACGACCTTCATCCCAAACAGGTCGACACGGGAAATATAAAAGGTATCGAGGAGGGGGACGGATACCTCGCGATACGACCGCGGTTGATCCGACCCCGCCGCGAAGACGGTCTCCTCAGCGTTCGAGCGCTTTGATATGGGTCCTCGCACCGGCGGCGACAGATGGGCGATCGAGGAGGACGGCGACCTTCTCTATCGCCTCGAGGACGTGGACCGAGTCCTCCAGGTACGAGAGTATGTCCGCGGGAAAGAGCTCGATGCCGTAGACCTCGTCGAGATGGGCGCTGATCTGGCGGTGATCGAGCCCGGACTCGCGGAGTTCAAGGACGGTCGCGGCGAACCGGCGCTCTGGGCACCCGCAGTGGGGGGCCTTCCGACAGTCGCAGCGGAGGAAGTCGCCGATGAACTCGAGGAGCTGCTCGCGGGTCGTCGGATCGAGCCGGTCGAAGTCCAGGCGCGACACCAGGGTATCCAGGACGACTCCGTGGAATGCCCTGTCCGGGAGTCGAAACCCGGCGATCCGCTCGAGCCGGCGGATCGAGCGGAGACGGGCCTTGTCGGCGATCACGCCCCCTCGCCGGGCTCCTCGTCAAAGTTCTTGAGCGACTTCATCGCCTCGCCCATCGTCTCGATCTCGGCGAGCCAGTCGTCGAAGAGGGTCGGGTCCTCGAGGTCGTCTCTGACATACTTGGCGCAGCACGCTGCCCCACCGATCACAGCGGCACCGATCTCGGCGGCGACGACGAGGGCCTGCTCCGCGTCATCGGGCGCGAGCGCCCGTCCCCGTTTCACCAGTGCCCTGACGTCCTTCTCGTAGTCACCCTCGATGAACCGTCGGCAGGCGGCGAAGAGGACGAGGAGGCTCTCCTGGATCGGGCCGACCATCTCGACGAGGGGACCGTCCGGGAGCGGGGAGAGGACGATCGCCTCGACCTCTCCGATCTTCTGCAGCGTCTCTTCTACGTCGAACCGACCGTTCTGCCAGAGTCGGATGATCTTCAAGACCGAGAGCGTGATGTCCTCGGCAAAGGAGTAGAGCATCGCGACCCCCTCCGGGACGCCCTCCCCTCCGTCGCCCTCGAAGTCGGCCTCCGAGAGCGACTGGAGCCAGTTATTCCACCTCTCCTGGTTGTAAAAGATGTAGAAGAGTTTCAGTGGGGCCTCCTCTGCCGCACTCTTCCTGCCGGCCTTCCGTGCCATTCACATACGTGTATCCGTGTCCGGATAAAGTTCTTTTCATCGAAGGGAATGCCGATCGGAGGCCAATTATTGTCCAGAAGCGAGAGAACAGGAGGAGGTCCAGGAAAGAGGGTTGGTGAAGAACCGGCCGGGATCAGCCTCGTCGACCCTTCTTCTTCGGCACGGTGAGCGCCGCCTCCACGGGGGTCACGGGATCGAGCTTCCGAATCGAGACTGCGTTGATTACGGCCTCACCCGCCGCGACGTACCGCTTGATCACCTGGCCCAGCACCTCCACCCGGTCACCCTTCCTGATCTTCTCTGCAGGAGCGGTGAACATCTTGACCGAGATCTCGCCGGTACGGTCTCCCACGACGAACGTCGGCCGGTTCAGGAACTGGAAGTGCGTCTTCTCAACGATACCCACGAGCCGGACGGGTTCGGCCAGAAGCGAGAGATTCACCTGGTTCACCCGCACCGTCTTTGCCTGCGCCTCGTAGACGGGTATCAGGTTCGAGTACTGGTGCTGGCTCATGTAGTTGAGGACCAGGGGTATCAGGAGGATGAAGACGAGCGCCAGGATGCCCCAGAAGAGCAGGTTCCGGTCACCAGTCACCCATACCGTGTACAGGAGGATAAAAGTGAGGATGAGGAAGACCGCGATCGGCAGGATCGCGAACCTCACCCGGATATTTCCAATCTTCATCGAGTCGTCAGGGTTTACTTGAGCGCCTGGATCTCCTTGCGGAAGGCGATCCAGTAGAGCAGGCCGACGAAGATCATACCGCCGATGATGTTGCCGATCGTGACGGGTATGATGTTGTTGGTCCACATGGTGACCCAGTTGAGGGTTGCCAGTTTCTCTGCGCCGCCGAGTGTGGTGATCTGGTCTGCAGTCAGGTAGGCCGAGGTCAGGATCCCCGCGGGGATGAACATCATGTTCGCGATCGAGTGCTCCAGGCCGGACGAGACGAAGGCCATGATCGGGAACCAGATCCCGAAGAACTTACCGATCAGGTCGTCGGCACAGATACCGAGAAGGACGGCCAGGTTGACGAGCCAGTTACAGCCGATACCCTTGAGGAAGGCGGACCAGATCCCTGCCGTTCCGAAGTAACTTACCTTCGCGAGCGCGATCTGGACGGCCCTGACACCGAAGGCGGTCGCCGTGATCGAACCGGTCGCGCTGATGGAACAGTACGGCCCGTTCGCCATGATGTACGCCCAGGTGACTGAGCCGATCAGGTTCCCGATGTAGACCCAGACCCAGAGGTTCAGGACACTGACCCAGGAGACCTTGTGGATGAACGCAGCGACCGGCGCGAGCATCGCGTCGCCGGTGAAGAGCTCGGCACCCGTCAGGATGGTGATGATAAGCCCGACAGGGAACACGGCGCCCAGGATGAGCTGCGAGATACCTGCTGCCGCGAAACCTGCATTGACAAAGCCAGCATTCGTCGCTGCGGTTCCGGCCATAATACCCGTGCTGCAGACGGTCGCGAGACCCGCGCCCATCGCGATGTATGCCCCGGAGAAGAACCCGCGGAGCACCATGTTCCACGAGGGCAGACCGGTCTTGTACTTGCCGGCGTCGCCTGCCTTCGCAACGATAGCTACTGGTGGATGAAATGCCATTTGATCGATACACCTCTCTGAATCATGCACCTATACCAGCAACGTATTAAACTGCCGCTGTTAGGTCAAAGTAAAAATCCTTTGTGGTCTTATTAATAATTTTCCATTTGTTTTCCAAACTGACGTTGAATCATGGATTTCTCGGGAACCCGGCCCGATCGGTCTGGAGCTTGAAATCATTGATTTTTTTCGTATATCAACCGGGTATTACGACTCTACCGGATCATCGTCCGGAAGGGGTGACTTAATACTTTCTCTTCTCTCCGATTCGGACGAACGGCGCGCGATATCGACCAAGATCGGTCGAACCGATGAGGGGGACAATGCGGCATCTGACGAACCTGTTTTCGTCCCCCCATCGAGACGGCCCGATCTGCGCTGGGACAGAGGACGCATTCTGTGTCGCTCCAATGCACCCTTCAGCGAAGGGCGATCGAATGCTGCGATTTGAGCATTTGCAAAAGTTTAATTCCCGCTGTCAAAAACTTGTACAGACTCATCATCGGATGCGGTGAACCAAGGGAGCTGAAATATGGAAGAGAAGAGCGGAGAGAGCAGGATCGTCCGGGAATTCCGGGAGAAGGATGCATGGGGCCTCTGCACCTGCATCGATCTGAAGGGATGCAACCCGGCGACGATTCGGGACGCGGACAGGATCCGGCAGTACGTGGTCGAGATCTGCGACCTGATCAGGATGAAGCGCTTCGGAGAACCGCAGGTGATCCACTTTGGTCCCAACGAGAGGGTGGCCGGATACTCGATGACGCAGCTGATCGAGACCTCGCTCATCTCGGGACATTTTGCAAACGAGACGAATTCGGCCTACATCGATATATTCAGCTGCAAGGAATACGAACCCGAGGAGGCGGCGGAGTTCACCCGTCAGTTCTTCGGGGCCGACTCGTGCAGCATCCAGGTCGTACTCAGGGTCTGAGAACCCACTGGGATCTCTATTTTCCATCACCTCGCAGGATTCTGCTCCACCGATAACTGCACGTACTAGGTCTCCCGGTCGGACTTCCAGGAATAACCAGGTGGTTTTTCCGGTACTGCAACCCGGGCATGTGTGCCGGGCGTTTTGATCAGCCTGTCAGGGAGGAATCGCTCTGATTCTTTGGGGATCTCTCCATAACTCATCGTTCCCACAGAGGGATCTGTCTGGGATTGCCTTCGGACCATCTTCTCTCTCCCAAAATCCCTTCAGGTATCCTGCCTGATCACGAACGCAGCCGTTCTGCGGGTGACGCTGTTGAATTCGCGGAGCCGACAGGAATGGTTGATATAAATAGAGACGCCTGCCAGAAGATGTTGTGCTATACCAAAAAAATATCAGATCAAATTAATATTTTCTACATTAATAAGCATCATTTTTCACCTTATAAGTTTAGCTATATTGAAATAGTAAAAAATTTAGATTCATTAATATGACTAAATCAGTCTATTTCATCCTCTCCATATTATTGGTCACCGGCCTTGCATTCGTGGCAGGATGCACAGGCACAACGGGACAGGAGGAGCAGAAAGCCCCGGAGACTTCCTCCACGGCAAAGAACCTCTCCCTCACGGACGGGTTTTCACGAGAAGTCACGATCCCCTTCCCGCCCCAGAAGGTCGTCTGCTCCGGCTCTGGCTGCCTCCGCTACCTCGTGTACCTCGGGGGTCAGGACCTTGTCGCCGGTGTCGATGATATCGAGAAGAAGAACCAGACGATCGAGGGGAGGCCCTATACCCTTGCGTACGGTTCGCAGTTCAAGGGCCTTCCCCTGATCGGCGAATTCCGGGGCAAGGACGACCCCGAGAAGATCAGTGCGATCGCCCCCGAACTGATCTTCAAGACAGGAACGACAGGTCAGCCCTCGGCGACGAACGCCGCGGACGCTGACAGGCTCCAGGAGAAGACTGGTATCCCGGTCGTTGCATTCCCGTACGGCTCCCTCCGGAACGATGCAGAGAAGGCCGAGATGTTTGGTGCTCTCCGGCTCATGGGGAAAGCCACCGGGAAGGAGGCAAGGGCCGAGGAGGTCATCACCTACATCGAGGCGACGATGGCCGACCTCGAGAACCGGACGGCAGGTATCCCAGAATCTGACCAAAAGAGGGTCTACGTCGGTGGAGTGAGTGCTTCCGGAGCCCATGGGATCATCTCCACCGAACCGGCCTACCCGCCGTTCCTGTGGGTTCACGCGAAGAACGTGGCTGCAGGCATGGGAACCGCCCACGCGGATATTGCCAAGGAGGCCCTCGTCAACTGGGATCCCGAGTATCTCTTCATCGACGTGGGGACGCTGCAGCTGGACAGCGAGGGGGCAGTGGGCGAACTGAAGACCGATCCCGCCCTTCAGGGGTTATCCGCCGTCAAAGAGGGGAGGGTCTACGGGGTGCTTCCGTATAACTTCTACAACACGAACTACGAGACCGTGCTTGCCAACGCCTACTTCGTCGGGAAAGTGCTCTATCCGGACCGGTTCGCGGATGTCGACCCGGAGAAAAAGGCCGACGAGATCTTTTCGTTCTTCATCGGGAAACCGGTCTATACCCAGCTGAACAGCCAGTACAGGAACCAGGGCTTCGGTAAGATTTCGCTTTCGGAGTGATGTGGACGGGGTATCACAACACGGCGAGAGGTCACGGTGCATGCACTTTGCCGATGGAGACGTCCCGGGCGACTACCTGGGCTATGTCCATAGAAAGGCTCTCTGGCTGACCGGAGGCCTGCTCATCCTCTTTTTCCTCCTCATCTTCTCCGTCTCCGTCGGGGCGGTCGCCATCCCGCTCTCCGACGTGTTCCTGACCCTGATCGGGCAGAACGTCTCTCACAGGTGGGACACGATCGTCTGGAACATCCGCCTCCCCCAGGCCCTGACCGCGATCGCCGCCGGGTGCGGGCTCGCCGTCGCCGGGGTTGCCATGCAGTCCATCCTCCGGAACCCGCTCGGTTCCCCCTTCACCCTCGGGATATCGAACGCGGGGGCCTTCGGGGCAGCCTTCTCCGTCATCGTGCTCGGCACCGGCACGATGCAGTCCCGGGTCGCGGACGCCATCCTGATCAACAACCCGTACCTCACCACGGGTATGGCGTTCCTCTTCTGCCTGCTTGCGACCGCCGTCATCCTCCTCATCTCTCGGGTCCGCGGGGCCTCCCCCGAGGTCATGGTGCTCGCGGGGGTCGCATTATCTTCGCTCTTTACGGCCGGGACGATGTATCTCCAGTACTTCTCGAGCGACGCGCAGCTGGCCGCCGTCGTCTTCTGGACGTTCGGCGACGTCGGGCGGGCGAACTGGCCGGAACTTGGGTTCATGTCCCTGATCGTCGCCGCCGCAACCGTCTTCTTCGTGGCAAACCGGTGGAACTACAATGCCATCGATGCGGGGGACGAGACGGCGAAGGGCCTCGGCGTGAACGTCGAGCGTGTCCGCCTGGTCGGAATGGTCGTTGCAGCCCTCGTCTCTGCCGTGATCGTTGCGTTCCTGGGCGTGATCGGGTTCGTCGGTCTCGTCTGCCCCCACATGGTCAGGCGTGTCATCGGAGATGACCAGAGGTACCTCATGCCCGGCTCCTGCCTCATGGGCGGAATCCTTCTGCTCGCTTCCGATACCGTCGCACGGGTGATCGTCGCCCCCTACGTCCTTCCTGTCGCCGTCCTGACGGCATTCATGGGAGCGCCGGTATTCATCTACCTTCTGCTCAGGGGGTACAGGAGATGACTCTCTCGATCGAAGACCTCACGTTCTTCTACCGGAACCGGGAGGTGCTCCACGAGATCGCGTTCGCGATCGGTCACTGCGAGATCGTCGCCATCCTCGGTCCCAACGGCGTGGGAAAGACCACGCTCTTAAAATGCCTGAACAGGATACTGCAACCCAGGGAAGGTGTCGTCTACCTCGACGGTCAGAACCTGTTCCGGCTGGAGGGGCGCGAGATCGCCCGGAATATCGGGTATGTTCCCCAGCGGATCGAGACCGGAAGGCTCACCGCGTTTGATGCCGTGCTCCTGGGCAGGAAGCCCCACATCGGGTGGAACCTGTCCGAACAGGATCTGAAGAAGGTGGACGCGGTCTTCCGGAGGCTCTCAATGGAGCACCTGCGCCTCGCGTACATCGACGAGATGAGCGGGGGGGAGCTGCAGAAGGTGGCAATCGCCCGTGCCCTCGTGCAGGAGCCCCGGATCCTCCTCCTCGACGAACCGACGAGCAACCTCGATCTCAGGAACCAGGTCTCCATCCTCTCGACGATCGCCCGCATCGTCACCGAGCACGGCATCTCTGCCGTCATGACGATGCATGACCTCAACCATGCAATCCGGTATGCAGACCGGTTCATCTTTCTCAAGGATGGACGTATCCATGCACACGGGGGTCCGGAGACGATCACCTCGAAGACGATCGAGGAGGTCTACGGTCTGCCGGTCATCATCGGCAAACTCGGAGGGGTGACCTGCGTCGTCCCGGCGAGTTGCCCGGTCCCGACGGGTGCATGAACACGAAAAATGAGGTATATATACATGTGCGAGAACCATGAAGCGGCCCGTCACGGGCCCGCGTATCCCACCTTCGACGACTGTGTCCGGTTTCACGGGCACTCCTGTCCCGGTCTTGCGACCGGGTACCGCGTGTCGACCGCTGCGATGAGGACGCTGGGGGTGAAACGCCCCTACGACGAGGAACTCGTCTGCATCGCTGAGACCGATGCGTGCAGCGTGGACGCCGTCCAGCTGGTCACGGGATGCACCGCGGGGAAGGGAAACCTCATCATCCGGGACTACGGAAAACACGTATTCTCCTTCTTCTCCCGGGAGAGCGGGAGGGCGATCCGGGTCCTCGTCAGGAACTCCGACATACCGGGGAGGTCCGCGATGGATGAACTTCGAAAGAAGGTCTTTTCGGGGATTGCGACGCCGGACGAGATTGCCCGGTTCCATGAGATGATGGCGGAAACGACGCGTTCACTGCTTGCGGCGCCCGAGGATGACCTGCTCGAGATCCGCGAAGTAACCGAAAAACCACCGGAAAAGGCACGTATCTTCGCGTCCGTCGTGTGCGGGGAGTGCGGTGAGCCGGTCGCCGATGTACGGACGCGGGTCGTGGGCGGCAGACGGGTCTGCATCCCCTGCGCCCAGGCACGTGAGATATCCGGGAGAGCATGAGCCCGGCACCCCTGGAACTCGTCCCCATCGGGTACGTGCGTTCGCCGTACCGCGAGAGGAGAGACGCTCCACGGCAGGGGAGACTTGCACCTGCCATCGCCGAGATCGTGGTGAGGCCCAAGTTCCATGACGGGCTGTACCGGATCGAGGAGAAACAGCACCTCTTTATCCTGTGCTGGTTCGACAGGTCCGACCGGAGCAGGCTCAGAGCGATCCCACCCCACGATCCGGTGGAACGCGGCGTGTTTGCGACCCGTTCACCGGACCGGCCAAACCCGGTCTCCCTCTCGCTCGTCGACCTCGTCTCCGTCGATGCAGGCGTTCTCACCGTCCGGGGGCTCGATGCCCTGGACGGGACCCCGGTCATCGACATCAAACCCTACGCAGCAGAGGTCGACAGACCAGGGGAAGAACACGGGGAAGAACGAGAAAATCTCAATTCCTATTGAAATTGAGGGTCCTGTTCGATTCTCCCCGTTCTTTTCTCGTCGCCCCGTCCACGGTTCCAGTCGATCCGATCGCGGGCGCTGTCACCCTGATGACGCTTCGTAGAATACGTGCGGGGAGGAGGAATGGGACGGCGGCAGGCGAGACGCCTGCCAGACGGTCCCCCGGACCCGAACCTGGCAGGCATATGACCGGGATTGGACGTACTGCCCGATCGCCGCACAGGTTTCCACGACCGGCGATCACGTACGACAGTTCAGGCCGTTTCCCGGCATCCCGTTGAACGGGGTGCGGATCGTGACGGACCGCCCGATACATCCCGTGTCGATCGATACCGCTGGTACAGCGCAGGAAACCCGGGAAGCGATGGGACGGGATCCGGTCTTTGGCCTGATGCCTGAGCGTGTGGTCAAGGTCGACCACTGCTGTCACACGAACCGGCAGAAGAAAAAGGTTCGATGGGGCTGGGATCGATTCTTCAATCACTGCTCTTCGGTGCGGTTCGCCGGCACCGAACCGGGAAGAGCAACCGTCGGAACCGCGGGCGCGGGCGTTGCGACGGTCGTCCTTTCCGCGGTCACCTTCGGTGAGACGGTCGGTTGCGGGGTGATCGGACCCGACGGGGCCGGTGTTGTCGGCGATGGGGTCACTGTCGCTGTAGCCTTCGGGGTGACCTCCTTCGGAGTCACGGTCATGATCGGGGTCTGCGTCACCACCTCTGTCGCCTTCACCGTCGGGAGCGGGGTGACCGCGGGCGTCGGGGTTGCCTGCTGGCCATCGGATGGATCGACTCCACGGGTGGCGCTGGACGCCCCCGTGTAGGCAAAGGACATGTAGTTGATGTTCTGGTAACCGCTGAAGACCAGCCGGAGCACGTGCGGACCGGCGTTCAGCTTCACCTGCCTGGTGACATTCGTGTACTTGTGGAAGTCCCCTGTATTCGGGACCGTGATCGTTGTCGCTGCCGCTCCGTCCACCTGCAGATGCATCTGCGAGTTGGTGTTCGGGCTGGAGACCCGGAAGGTGACGTCATAATAGCCCGTCCGTTCCACGTTCACCGTGTACTTCAGCCACTCTCCCGGCCGGATCCAGCAGACGACCGGGCTGTTCTCCTGTTCGGCCAGCTCGATATCCACGTTGTCGTTCCGGTAGACACCACCGAAGTTGGACGGTGTCGTGTCGTAGTAGGCGACGCCGTCACCGCCGTTGTTGTAATCCTCTGCCTCGATCACCCCGGGGACACGGGCCTCGCCGTAGACGATGGGGACGGGTGGCGGGAGGGGGATGACCGGCGTGGAGACGGGCGTCGGCGTGCCCGAGGTACCGGTCGGGGTGATCGAGGGGGTGGTGACCGGCACCGTGGTGGTCGGTACCGGGGTGGTGGCGGTCGGGGCGGTACCCGAGTTCATCTGGAACTTCATCCAGTTCAGGTTCGTGTAGCCATTAAAGTAGAGCCGGATCGTGTGCACCCCGGCCGGGAGAGAGACCTGTTGCACCACGGTGTTGTAGGTGAGATAACTGCCCGTGTTCGGCACGACCACGGTACAGACGTCCCTGTCGTCGACCTGCATCTTGAAGGAGCCGTCCGCCCGGTTGCTCGAGACGCGGAACGAGACATCGTAGACGCCGGCCTGGGCCACGGTGACCGTGTACCGGATCCACTCGCCCGGGCGTACCCAGGCGACGACGTAACTCTTCTCCGCCGTGGCATACTCGATATCGACCGCTTCGGTGGTCCGGTACACCTTCCCCTCGTTCTCCGGGGTGGTGTCATGGTACGCAACGCCCTCACCGCCGCTGTTGAAGTTCTCGGCCTCGATCACGCCCGGGACATTTGCCCCGGGCTGCTGGGGCAGCGGGAGGCTCGGAACCGGTGTGGATGTGGATGTCGGCACCGGGGTGACGGTCTGGACCGGTGTCACGGTCGCGGTCGGGGTAGCCGTTACGGTCGGTGTGGACCCGGTCCCCGCGAGGTCGAACTTCATCGAATCGAGGTTGTGGTACCCGTTCGTCGAGACACGGAGCACGTGCCTGCCCTTCGTGAGCGTCACCTGTTTCTTGACCTCGACGTACGTCCCCCAGGAACCGGTCTTCGGCACCGAGACCGTCGCGGCCTGCGAACCGTCGACCGCGAACGTACAGGAGGTCCCCGAGTTCGGAGACGCCACCCTGAAGGACACGTCGTAGAGCCCGCTCGTGGTCACATTCACCGTGTACTGGAGCCACTCGCTCGGACGGTTGTAGTCGATCACGTAACTGCCGGCACCCTCGTTGAACTCGATGTCCACGCCGTCCTGCCGGTAGGCACCGCCCTCGTTCTCGGCGGTGATGTCGTGATACGCAACCCCCTCACCGCCGTCGTCGTAGTCCTCGAACTCGATCAGCCCGGGGATCACGCCGTTCCCGACGGCGGCGGGCAGCGGACCCTGGGTCTGAGACGGCCCGATCGTCGGGCTGCCGGTCGTCGTCGGCGGCAGGGTCGGTCCGGGCGTGAACGGCGTGATCGTGGTCGTGGGCTCCGGACCGGACGGGTCGCCGTTGATCGTCACCACGTTGTTCTGGGCGTTGTAATATCTGATCAGGGTGTCCGGATCGGCCCCGGTGAGGAGGATGTCGAACGTGCACCCACGGACGGGCCAGGGATCGTTCGGGTGGTCCTCGCGGAGCCCGAGGGAGACGGCACCGCTCGACTTCTTGGGGTTTATGATCCGGAAGTTGGAGAAGACCACGTCGGTCGACCCCCACGCATAGAGTGCATACGTGCGGGCGTTCTTCGAGACACAGTTATTGAACCGGAGGTTCGTCCCGGTCCGTACCTGGAAGGACTTGTCGGACCCGTCGTCGGTGCAGTTGTTCAGGATGACGTCCTTCGCGCTCTGCCAGACCCAGAAACCGTTGTTCCGGCTGTTGATGGCGACGCAGTTGTTGAGGGTGACACCGCACGAGAGGTAGAACCCGGTCATGTAGAATCGGGTCGGCTCGGTGTTCCGCCACCCGTTGTTGACCGCCACGCAGTTATTGAGTCGGCTGTTCACCTGCACCGGGATCGCGGTGTTCGGGTCGTTCCCGTTGTAAAAGTTCGGTTCGAAGTAGAACCCGGACTCCCAGCAGTCCTCCGCCCGGCAGTTGTTGACGTACAGGTCGTACAGGTCAGCCCCCTCGTGGAAGTCGAACCCCACTGCCCAGATCTTGCCCGAGCCCTCGTTCCCGCACCGCAGTGCCAGGCAGTCCTCGAACCGGATGTTCCGGTTGACCCGCGGGGAGCGCATGCCGTTCAGGTTGAAACCGGTCGAACCGACATCGATCGCCTTGCAGCGGACGAACTCGATGTTCTCGCAGACCCGTCC
>Ga0116184_10000692_pt1 | contig 36938 bp, 41 predicted proteins | sample AD_JPNNA5_MetaG_FD_89886 | JGI IMG/M metagenome (GOLD analysis project Ga0116184, IMG submission 89886) | Active sludge microbial communities of municipal wastewater-treating anaerobic digesters from Japan - AD_JPNNA5_MetaG | ecosystem: Engineered > Bioreactor > Anaerobic > Digestate | place... | reverse complement strand
CCACGTCTGACCCTGCCATCCACTCCTCAGCCGATCACCTCCGTCGCCGTAGAGGGTTTCTCACGCATCCCCGTGCCCGTGGAAGAGTTCAACCGCGCCCTGGGCGGGGGCATTGTGCCCGGCTCGGTGGTGTTGATTGGCGGTGACCCCGGCATTGGCAAGTCGACCCTGCTGCTGCAAGTCTCGGCGCTGCTGGCCGCCGAGGGCAAGACCACCCTTTATGTATCTGGCGAAGAGTCTGCCCAACAGATCAAGATGCGAGCGGACCGGCTGGGCATTGCGGCGGAAAAGCTGCTGGTGCTTTCAGAAACGAATCTCAGCCAGATTCTGGGGCAGATCGAGAGCCTGGAGCCTCAACTGGTGGTGGTAGACTCGGTTCAGTCAGTCTACCTGGACGAACTCGAGTCCTCGGCCGGGAGCATCGGCCAGGTGCGCGAGTGCGCTGCGTCGCTGCTGCGGCTGGCCAAAAGTCGTCACATCCCCATGTTCATCGTCGGTCACGTGACCAAAGAGGGGGCCATCGCCGGGCCGCGTGTGCTGGAGCACATGGTGGACACGGTGCTGTACCTGGAAGGCGAACGATTCCACTCCTACCGGCTGCTGCGCAGCGTCAAGAACCGCTTTGGGTCCACCGATGAAGTGGGCGTCTTCGAGATGCAGGAAGGCGGCCTGGTAGAGATCAGCAACCCATCACAGGCTTTCTTGTCGGAGCGATTGGCTTCCGCTACTGGCTCCGCCGTGGCCGTGACCATGGAAGGAACCAGACCCCTGCTGGTGGAGATCCAGGCCCTGACCACTCCGACCGCCTTTGGCCTCCCACGCCGAACCGCCAATGGCATCGACATCAATCGCACTCTGCTTCTTGTCGCTGTGCTCAGCAAACGGGTCGGATTCAAGTTGGCCGCTCAGGACGTCTTTGTGAATGTAGTTGGCGGGATGCGCATCAACGAGCCAGCGGCTGACCTGGCCGTAGCAGCAGCAATTGCCTCCAGCTACAGGAATGTGCCCATTCCGGAAGACTGTGTGCTGGTGGGAGAGATCGGCCTGTCGGGAGAACTGCGCTCGGTCGGTCAGGCCGAGCGACGTCTGAATGAGGCGGCCAAGCTTGGCTTCCGGCGCGGGATCGTGCCTCGCACACTGCGGTTGGGCAAGCCGGAGGCACTAAAGGGGATCACCATCGAGCGGGCACGCTCGATTGGAGAGGCGCTGGACCTGGCTTTGCGGGCATAGCGATGTGCTGACGCGCGTTTGACTGCGCTGTGGGACAGCGCCGCGACGAGGCCGTCCAGTCAAAAAGGGCAGCCCCGGAGTTCGTTTCCCGGGGCTGCGTTCTCTTTGTGGGTGAACCTGTGCCCCCAGGGGAATTCGAATCCCCGTCGCAGCCTTGAAAGGGCTGTGTCCTAGGCCGCTAGACGATGGGGGCAAGCTGGGCCATTCTAGTGGAGATTCTGCAGATGGTCAAACCGGCTGCCATTGAACCGAATGTGGGCAGCCGCGGTGCGTCAGACCGTTCCCTGGTCGGGGAGGGGAAAACGCGTAGCCTGTCGGCCTCGTCGAGAAGCGGCATTGGGCTGCACACACTGTGGCCCATGGTGAGGTCCTGACATAGACAGGCGGCAGAAGGCACTACCGGCTGCAGCACAGTACTTTGAACGCCAGAGAGCGCAGAATCCGCGCCAGGAGGGTAACAAGACTTCTTCGCCCCTCTTTGACGCAGGTAGCCAACTCGGGTAGAATACGCGCTACCGGAGGTGGAAGCTATGGTCGAAGGTGGAGGACTCACCGCTCTGGAAGTGCTGGGCGTGGCGATCAAGTCCGAGGTCGAAGCCGCTTCTCTCTATGCCCGGCTGAGGGAGCGCGTTGGCAATAGCGCACTGGCGGCCAAGCTGCGTTTTCTGCAGACTGAGGAAGAAAAGCATCGCACGATGCTTGAGGATGAGTACCAGCGTCGTTTCCCCGAGGTAGCCCTGCGCCTGCCTCCCGGTGGCATAATCCCCCTTCCGCGCGAAGAGGATGTCTCTCATCTGACCGTACCCGAGCTGTTCCGCCTGGCGATGAAAGCCGAGCAGTCTGCTGCGGCGTTTTATGCGCGTGAAGCCGAGCGCTCCCGGGACGAGGCAGGAAGGGTTACTCTGCGTTACCTCAGCAACGTGGAGCAGGGACACTACCAGATGCTGGAAACAGAGTACGAGCTGGTTTCTCGCTTTCCTGACTATTACAACGCCGACGACTTTCACCTTGGTCAGGAGTTGATGCATATCGGACCTTGAGGTCCTCGCCATTGTGCATCCGTGTGCACCATGAAGGAGGTTCGCAATGAGTCTGACCGGCAAAAGGGCCATAGTATTCGCCGAGGACCTGTACAACGAGCTCGAATTGTGGTATCCGGTGCTGCGGCTTCGTGGGGCGGGCGTGAAGGTCGACATCGCAGGCACCGGTAGTGCGTCGACCTATACCAGCAAGATCGGTATGCCGGTGGAGGTCAGCACGAGTGCGGATAAGGTGCAAATCGCCCAGGTCGACGCGCTGATTATCCCTGGCGGGTATGCACCGGACTATCTGCGCCGGTATCCGGCGGTGCTGGGTCTGGTGCGGGACGCCCTGGCCCAGGGCAAGGTGGTGGCAGCCATCTGCCACGCCGGGTGGGTGCTGGCGTCCGCGGGAGTGCTGAAAGGGAGGACCGTGACGTCGGTGGCGGCGATCAAGGACGACATGACCAACGCTGGAGCTACCTGGGTAGACCGGGAAGTGGTGCAAGACGGTACCCTCATTACCTCAAGACAGCCAGCCGATCTGCCTGCCTTCTGCGATGCGATCCTGGGTGCGCTTGGTGGGGTCGAGGCAACTTCTCTGAGCCGGGTGACTGCCGCGACCAGTGCGATTGAAGCGCTGCGTATGGCAGTGCAGGCGGAAGAGAGCGCCTTCCGCTTCTATTCTGCCGCCGTGGACAAGGTGAAGGACCCGGAGGCCAAAAACGTCTTTGCCAGTCTGGCCAAAGAGGAAGAACGTCACCGCAAGATTGTGCAGGATGAATACAATCGCCTGACACAGGATCCCACATGGGATCGCTACAGTATCTGGCGTGACGTGATCTAGGGAGCAGCATTGCTCAGCAGGGCGACCCTGTGAACTCGGGGTCGCCCTGCTGCTAAGTGGATGGGGAGAGGCAGCAGAATGAAAGTATTGGCCGTGGCTGGCAGCCCCCGTCGCGGTGGCAACTCGGATACACTGCTGGAACAAGCTATCTCCGGCGCGCAAAGTTCCGGGGCAACGGTAGAGCTGGTGCTGTTAAGCCAGCTCAACATTCGGCCATGTGCGGGCTGCGAACGCTGTTTTGTGGATGGCCGATGTGTTGTCAACGATGACTATCAGATGTTGTACGATAAGGTTCTGGAGGCAGACGCCCTGATTCTCGCCTCACCAATCTACTTCACGAGTGTCAGTGGCTGGGCCAAGTCCTTTGTTGACCGTTTTCAGTGTCTGTGGGCACTACGTCACGTACTCAAGAGACCTGTGCCTCTCCCGGCCGGAGGTAAAAGACGGCGGGCGATGTTCTTGGCGGCGGCTGGATCACCGCACCTGCACTTTGACTGTGCACTATCGGTCGTCCGTGCCATGTTTTCGGCAATTGATGCCGTGTGGGTTGGGTCGGTGTGTGTGAACAACATTGACCAACGCGGTGCTGTGGCCGAACGCCCGGAGATACTGCAGCAAGCACGCGAGCTCGGCGCGCGCCTGGTGGGGCCAATTGGAGAGTCTTGACCTGCCTCTGTTCCCCCTGAATACAGTCCTGTTCCCGGGTATGGCTCTGCCGCTTCATATCTTTGAGGGGCGCTACCTGCAGATGATCGACGATTGTCTCAACAAGACCCGGCAGTTTGGGGTTGTGCTCGCTCGGCCGGAGAGAGAGGACCTGCCTGAGGGCTATAGCATCGGCACATCGGCCCTGATTACGCACGTTGAGCGACTGGAGGACGGGCACCTCGACATCTTTACAGCTGGGCTCGAGCGGTTCCGGGTCCTCGATTGGATCAGAACGGAACCATATGCTGTAGGACGCATCGAACCTTTCCCGCTGGAGGATACACAAGCCAAGGAACTGGTTGGCCTGGTCAGGGCAGCGAGCGGGTACTTTGTGCGTTACTTGCGGTTGGCTGGCGATGTTCTGGGGACCGTTATCCGGGTAGATCATGCTCCGGAAGATGCCAGCACACTGGCCTATATGATGGCCATCGCACTGCAGATTTCGAATGAGGAGAAACAGGGATTGCTCGGCATCGCGTCTCTACCTTTGCTGCTGTGGAAAGAGGCGGCCATTATGAGCCGTGAGGAAGCGCTATTGGCCCGAATGAAGGCAGCACAGGAGGAGCAGGCTGGCTACATTCGCGGAATTAGAGACTGGCTCTCACTCAATTAGCTGGAGGATGGTGGAATGAGTGTGAGCGGCATCCAATGGCTCCCCTGGGGCGCAGAAGCGTTTGACATGGCGCGCGACCGGGGCCTTCCCGTCTTGCTGAGTATCGGCGCAGTGTGGTGCCATTGGTGTCATGTTATGGATCAGACGACTTTTGCGGATGCGCGGGTAGTGCAGCTGGTCAGACAGCTCGTAGTGCCGGTGAGAGTGGATAACGACCAGCGCCCGGACATCAACGCGCGTTACAACATGGGCGGCTGGCCGACGGTGGCTTTTCTTACTCCGGACGGAGAAGTACTGACTGGTGGAACCTACATGGCGCCAGACAACTTTGTGTTGGCCATCCAGCAGATCAGTGACTACTATCAGGCGAACAAGAGTGAGATTGCCAACCGCGCCGCTCAGATGAAAGCACAGCGGCTTTTGCTGCGCCAGGTTGAACGGAGCGGCGGGGATATCAGCCTGTCGGTAGCTGATTCGGTTTATCAGCAGGTGGCCGCCTCATACGATGAGCACTACGGCGGGTTCGGCGCAGAGCCCAAGTTCCCTCACGTCGATGCGCTGGAGCTGGCACTGGAGCGCCACAGTCGAACGCGCGACCAGACAGCCTGGGGAATAGTGAACAAGACGCTGCGCTCAATGGCCAACGGCGGAATGTACGACCGCGAGATGGGAGGGTTCTTCCGTTACTCCACAACCCGCGATTGGAGCATCCCTCACTTTGAAAAGATGCTGGAGGACAACGCTCGGCTGCTTTCGTTGTACTTGCATGCTTTTCAGGCTAGTGGCGAGCCGCTTTTCCGCGAGACAGCAGAAGGCATCATCGACTATGTGAGCTCGACGCTGTACAGCGAGGCGGAGGGTTACTTCTACGGCAGCCAGGACGCCGACGAGAGGTACTACTCTCGCACCAGGGCGGAACGTGCGCAGGTCAAGGCCCCATTCGTAGACACGGTTGCCTATACGGCCTGGAACGCGATGATGGTGCGGTCGTATCTGAAAGCCGGGTTCATCCTGGAGCAGCCAGAGTTGATGCGGGTGGCCCTCGGCGCGCTGGAACTGCTCTGGCAGCGCTGCTGGACGCAGGATAAAGGCATGTGCCAGCACTGGCGCAACGCGCCATGCCTGTTCGGTTGGTTGCCTGCGCAGTCGTGGAGCGCGTTGGCCTGTCTGGACGCTTATGAGGCGACTGGAGAGCCAGAGTGGCTGGAACGCGGTCTGGCAGTGCTCGATTGGATGTTGGACAATCTGACCACTGCGTCTGGAGCATTGAGGGATATGCCAGAAGTGGAGGGTGCGCTCGGCAGGCTGGCCGAGCCCGAAACACCGCTGGTGGAGAATGGCGTCGCGGCAGAGGCGCTCATCCGGGCTGGCCGCTTGACGGGCCGCGAGGACTATCGGCAGAAGGCAACGGCTATTCTGGTTGCCTTGCAGGGCGAATCGTCGCACTGGGGTATCGGTGCCGCAGGATACGCGCGTGCCGTTGAGCATCTTCTGCTCGAGCCGCTCCAGGTGGTGATGGTAGGAAAGTCGGGGCATCCCGAGTTGGCAGCAATGCGCCAGGTGGTCTGGCAGCGCTATCTGCCCAACCGGGTGCTTCTGACGTTGGATCCAGACCGAGAGCAAGCCGGACTGCGAGACCTGGAGTTCCCCACGTCACCATGGCCGCGGGCGTATGTGTGCGTTGGTAGCCGTTGTCTTGCGCCAACGACCAGTGCGCAGGAGCTGGAGTCGACTCTCGCCGGGCTTGCCACAGGCGGGGGTGCTCTGTAATATGGATTGCCGTGCAGCAAGCTGGTGGTTGCTGCTGAAGACGAGCTCGCAAAACACTGTAGACGAGGAGAGAGATGGCAGACTGGGAATGGGTTGCTGATAACGGCGCGGTTGCGCCCGGAACGATGTTGGCGGTGCGTGCGGGGGGCCAGAACGTGCTCCTGGTGAACATCGACGGTACACTCTATGCAATGAGCGATTTCTGCACTCACAGCAAGTGCTTCCTGCACAATGGCAAGCTCAAGGGCAAGGTGCTCGTCTGTCCCTGTCACTTTGCCGAGTTCGATGTGACCACCGGCGCGGTTCTTGCCCCGCCGGCCAAGACGGCTCTCCCGATGTTCCAGGTCAAGGTGGAGAGCGACGGTGTGTACGTGCTGGTAGAATAATCCATGCGGAGGGGATGAACGATGGCACCTGGACGACGACTGGTAGTCATTGGCGCAGTGGCGGCCGGGACAACCGCGGCGGCAAAAGCGAAGCGTACCAACCCCGAACTGGAAGTAGTGCTGCTGGAGAAAGACGCGGACATCTCCTATGGCGCCTGCGGCTTGCCGTACTTGATCTCGGGGGTGATACCCCGGGTCGAGGCGTTGATCGCTCGCCGGCCGGCCGAATTCCGCGAACGGGGAGTTGATGTCCGCACGCGCCACGAAGTTCTGTCCATCGACACAGCCGCCCAGAAGGTGCATGTGGCCGACCTGGACGGGGCCAGGGACTATGTGCTGCCCTATGACTCCCTGGTCGTAGCCACCGGGGCGGTGCCCATTATCCCCTCTGTGCTGGGGCGAGACCTGCCTGGTGTGCACAGCCTGCGCACCCTGGCCGATGGACTGGCCCTGCAGCGCGTGTTGCGCGAAAAGCCACCCAGGAACATCGTCATCGTCGGCGGTGGCAGCATTGGGCTGGAAATGGCCGAGGCCTTTCGGGCACTGAATCTCAATGTCACCATCGTCGAGATGGCACCGCAGCTCCTGACTTTTCTCGACGAAGAGATGAGCCAGCGAGTCCGTGCTGAAGTGGAGCGCCACGGTGTTCAAGTGCGGTTGAATGACGGTCTGGTGCGTTTTGAAGGGGCGGGGCGCCTGGAGAAGGTGGTGACGCAGCACAGCGAGATTTCCGCCGACCTGGCCCTAGTGGCAATCGGGGTTAGGCCCAACGTGCTGTTGGCCGAACGCACTGGGATCAAGCTGGGAGCGGGCAAGGCGATTTCGGTGGACAGTCAGATGCGGACCAACTTGGAGGGAGTGTTTGCGGCAGGGGATTGCGCCGATGCGCTCCATCAGGTAACGGGTGAGAAGGTGTACATCCCGCTGGGCAGCACCGCCAACAAACAGGGGCGCGTGGCTGGTTCCAACGCGGCCGGAATGGGCTGCACGTTCGAGGGCGTAGCGGGAACGGCGGTGGTCAAGGTCTTTGATCTCGAGGTGGCGCGCACCGGGCTGACGGCGCGTGAAGCCAGATTGAAGGGCATGGATGTGGAAGTGTCGTCCATCACGGCTGGCGACCGTGCTGGCTACTACCCTGGCGCCTCAGAGCTGCACATCCAGCTGGTGATGGAGCGCTCGAGCCGACGGCTGCTGGGTGCACAACTGATTGGAGCCAACGGGGCGGCAAAGCGGGTGGACGTGCTAGCGGCGGCACTCTACACCAAGATGACCGTCGACGGCCTGATCGGCATAGACTACAGCTATGCCCCACCCTATGCCGCGGTTCTGGATGCAACGCTCGTGGCGGCCAATGTGCTTGGCCGGTGCCGCTGATAGGAACGCGACAAAGAAAGGGAACCCCCAATGGGCGCGGTGGACGTAACCTTCAAGTTTGGCGGCGAGGCGGGGCAGGGCGTGGAGACGACCGGCCGCGCTTTTGCCAGGTCGGTTGTACGGGCAGGCCTGCATGTCTTTGGCTATCAGGATTACCATTCTCGCATTCGTGGTGGGCACAACTATTACCAGATCCGAGTGTCCGACCGCGAAGTGCATAGCCACAACGAACAGGTGCACGTCCTCCTGCCGTTCACGCAGGTGACGGTGAACGAGCACCTGCGCGAGGTGGTCCCTGGAGGGGCGGTGGTGTTGGACCCCGCCCTGGGTATTGACGAAAAGCAGATCGCGGCAACTGGCGCCAGACCGATGCCAGTGCCGCTGCAGCAAATCGCCCTCAATGAAGGGGGCGATGTGGTGATGGCGAATACTGCCGCTACCGGGGCTGCAGCGGGCTTGGTAGGCCTGGACCTGGAAGTGGTCTCTGGCGTGGTGCGAGACAGCTTTGGCAAAAAGGGCGGGCCAGTCGTTGAGAAGAATCTGAAGGTGGCGGCTGCAGCTTACGGCTTTGCCCGCGACAAGTACGCGCGCGATTTCGCGTTCAAGCTGACTGGCCGCAAGGGCAGCCCACGCATGATGATCAGCGGCAACGACGCGCTGGCGATGGGTGCGCTGGTGGGTGGCGTCAAGTTCGTCGCCGGGTACCCCATGACCCCGGGCAGCCCCATCCTGGAGTGGCTGGCGGCCCACAGCGCCGAGTACGGCCTCGTGACCAAGCATGCCGAAGATGAAATCGCTGCGGTCAATATGATCATCGGCGCGGCACAGATGGGTGCGCGCTCGCTGACCACCACCTCCGGCGGCGGCTTTTGCCTGATGGTGGAGGCACTGGGGCTGGCTGGTATGACCGAGGTACCGATCGTGGTCATCGATGTGCAGCGCCCCGGACCGGCCACGGGCCACGCCACACGCCACGAGCAGGGAGACCTCCTGTTTCTGATCCACGCCGCCCAGGGCGAGTTTCCACGCATCGTGCTGGCACCGGGGACGATCGAGCAGTGCTTCGAGGCAGGGTACCGGGCACTGAACCTGGCCGAGCGCTTCCAGTGTCCTGTACTAATCCTGTCCGATGCCTTTCTGGCTCACTCGCCGCGCGATCTACCTTTGGAGGCGTTCGATCTCAACGTACCCATCGACCGCGGCGACCTGCTGACGGAAGAGCAGCTAGATACGCTGCAGGCGCCCTATCTCCGGCACGCTGTCACCGAATCGGGCGTGTCGCCGCGGGCACTGCCGGGCCACCCGAAGGCCGTCTACCCGATCAGCAGCGATGAGCACGAGGCGAACGGCCACATCTGTGAGGACGCGGCGGCCCGCATTGAGCAGATGAGCAAGCGCATGCGCAAACTGGAGACGGCCCGGGGTGAAATGTCGGCACCGATAGAGTACGGTCCGCGCGAGGCAGAGCTCACCTTTGTGACCTGGGGCTCTACCGTCGGCCCGTTGCGCTCGGTGCTCGAGCTGTTGCAGGCCGAAGGCAAGACGGCGCACATCGTGCAGATCGTGGACATCTGGCCCCTGCCAGTGGATAAAGTGGAGCAGGCGCTCCAGGGAGCCAAGAAACTGGTGGTGGTGGAGCAGAACTATGGCGGGCAACTGGCCACACTGCTGCGAGCCTGCACTGACGTGCGTCCCGCTGCCCTGATTAACCGCTACGATGGCCGGCCAATGACGCCAGAATACATCTTGCGGCGGCTGCAGGAGGTGGCATGACCATGGTTGACCTCAAAGATTATGCCAGCCCGGTTCGGCCAACGTGGTGCACCGGCTGCGGCAATTATGGTATTTGGAACGCGCTGAAACAGGCGCTGGTCGAAGCAGGCCTGGCACCACATCAGGTGATGCTGGTCAGCGGGATCGGTTGCGGCTCGAAACTGCCAGACTATACCACAGCGAATGGCTTCATGTCGCTGCACGGGCGGACTCTGGCGATTGCGACTGGCGCCAGGCTGGCCAACCACGGCATGAAAGTCATCTGCACGCACGGCGATGGTGATGGTTACAGCGAGGGTGGTAACCACTTTATAAGTACCGTGCGGCGTAACGTAGGCATCGTCGATATCGTGCAGAACAACCGTGTGTATGGTTTGACCAAGGGACAGTACTCGCCCACCAGCCCGCAGGGATTCGTAACCAGCACCTCGCCGGAGGGGTCCATCGAGCCGATGTTCCTGCCTCTGGCGGTGGCAATAGCGGCGGGGGGTACTTTTGTGGCGCGCGGCTGGTCGGGCGACACAGAGCATCTGACCTGGCTTATCAAAGAGGCGCTGGGTCATCGCGGCTATGCGCTGGTCGATGTGTTGCAGCCCTGCGTTTCCTTCAACCGGATGTACTCCTACAACTGGCTGCGGCCGCGGGTCTACAAGGTCCAGGACGAACCTGGCTATGACCCCGGGGACAAGACGGCGGCGTTGGTGAGGGCGCAGGAATTCGGCGACAGGATACCACTGGGCATACTGTATCGGACAGAGGACGAGCCGGCCTACGAAGAGCAGGTGCCGGCGCTGGCAGCCGGACCGCTGGTGCAGCAGCCGCTGCGTACCACATCGGCGGAAGACTACGAGTCGCTGAAGATGGAGTACGTCTAGCCAGGGAGGAGCGTGGCTATGCGAGTAGAAGTCTACTCGACCAACACTTGACCGTATTGCACTCAGGCGAAAGGGTTTCTTTCGCAACGGGGAATTGCGTTCAAGGAGTACAATGTCCAGGCCGACCGCGAAGCGGCCATGCGGATGATCCGCCTGTCGGGACAGCAGGGAGTGCCGGTCATCACGGTAGATGATCATGTGGTGGTCGGGTTCGACCGGGCCAAACTGGAGCGGCTGCTGGCAGCGAAACAGGCGGCCAGGGTAGAGCTCGGGCTTTCGGTAGCTGATGCCCTGCCGAAGGCCGGGATCGAGGGAGCCTTTATTGGTCGGGTGAAGAACGGTTCTGCGGCAGAACTGGCAGGGCTGGTAGCACGAGACGTGATCGTCGAGATCAATGGAGAACCGGTGCGTTCTGCAGCGGACCTGCGGGACACTGTGTCAAAACTGGGGGCGGGCAGCAAGGTGCGGCTAAGCTATGTTCGAGCCGGTCGCCGTCAAGCGGCCGAGTTGAGCCTGGCCTAATTCACACTAGAACGGAGAGGAGAGTTCTGATGGCAGAGAAAGAAGTCAAGAGCGCAATGCAGGTACTGGAAGATGCCAAGTGCCTCGAACAGCAGGGGCAGGCCTTTTATTCGCAGGCGGCGAAGAGGATCAAGAACCCCAAGGGCAAGAAGATCTTTCGCCAGCTGGCCAAGGACGAAGTAGCCCACGAAAAACTGATCCAGCGCGAGATCTTGAACCTCATCAAAGAGGGATACTGGGTCGAACTGCTGGAGACGCAGGGACCGGCGTGCGAGCTGGCGCCCGAGATCTTTCCCCGCGGCCGCGAGGGACTGGCCAAGGCGGTGAATGCCGACCCGGATGACGTCGAGGCCATTCTGACCGGTCTGGACATGGAGAACAAGAGCTATGACCTGTATCGGACTGAGGCGGAGAAGGCCAAGGACCCGGTAGCGCGACAATTGTACGAGTTCTTGGCGTCTCAGGAGCGCGACCACTTTAATCTGCTGATGGCCAACTACGAGTCGATGGTGACGCTCGGAGGCTGGTCGGACTAGCCAGACACGGCCACTGAAGGGGGGGTGCGAATGGAAGAAGCTGTCTGCAAAGCAGCTCTGGCCGCGCTCGACAGGGCGCTGGAGGTCGAGCGGCAAGGCAAGGTCTTTTATGAAGAAGCCGCCCGGCACGTCCAAGACCCGGCTGGCAAGGCTGTCTTTGAAGCGCTAGCCAGGGACGAGGTTGAGCATATCCGATTGTTGCAGGCCCAGTACGAAAAGATAGAGAGTGGGCAAGAGTGGTTGGCGCTGGACGAGGCCAGGGTCTGCGAGCCGCAGGCCCCAGTACGACTCTTTCCCCAAAAGAAGGATGTTGCGCTGACCATCGGTTCGAAGGCCACGGACGCTGATGCACTCAGGCTGGCCATGGCTTTTGAGGAAAAGGGTTACCAGGCCTACAGCCAGGCGCAGAAAGAGACCGACGACCCGACCGGCAAAGAGGTTTTTGCCTTCCTGGCCAAACAGGAGAATGACCACTTTGTCTACCTGCAAAAGACACTGGACTATCTGACCAACCAGGGGGCCTGGTACTTTGACGCGGAAGAGTTCCCCATGTTCGACGGCGGATGAGGCAGCAGGGCAACAGGAAAGCCATGCCGGTCCAATGAGAATGGAGCAGCGATGAAAAAGTACGAGTATGACATCACCTCTTACTCGATCGAGCAAGTGGTGGCGGTTCGAGAGAAGCTGGGCTATGCCGGCACCCGCGAAGAGCCGGTGCTGTTCTGCACCGAAAAGGGGGCCTGCTTCTTTGACAACCTGCCCAATGCCAACACCAAAGCCATCCAACACATTCTGAATCAGCGCGGGGCAGAGGGCTGGAAACTGGTCAGCGTCAACTTTCGCACCGACGAGATGGTGTGCTTCTGGATGCGGGAAGCGCAGGGCAGCTAGTCAGCGCAGCACTACCGAAGCGGGTGGCGGCTCTCGGCTCTCTCGAAAGGAGGGGGTAGGGCCGCCACCTCGCTTGTTTGTGGAAAGGAAGCAGAACGTTGACGGGTACTCTGTTGAATACGCTGGCTGTAGTGATCGGTGCCAGCTTGGGCCTGCTGCTTGGGCGACGGCTGCCGGACCAGATGCGTACTACAGTGATGCACGGCCTGGGCCTGGTGACCCTGGTCGCCGGTCTGCGTATGGCGTCGGGGACAGCGAATATCCTGATCGTGATGGGCAGCATTCTGCTGGGAGGCGTGATCGGCGAGTGGCTCCGGATCGAAGATGGACTGCAAATGCTGGGCGACCGCCTGCAGGCCAGGTTCAAAAGCAGCAGTTCGGCCAGCCTGGCCGAGGGGTTTGTTACCGCCAGCCTGATTTTTTGCGTCGGCCCGATGGCAATTCTGGGCTCCATTCGCGATGGCATGGTTGGTGACTATAGCCTGCTGGCCATCAAGTCGCTGCTGGACGGGTTCGCCTCTCTGGCCCTGGCCGCCTCGCTGGGGATTGGGGTGCTGTTCTCCGCAGCGTCGGTGCTGGTGATGCAGGGCAGCATCAGCCTGTTGGCGGCGGTGGCTAAGGTGGGCCTGAGCGAGGCGATGGTCACCGAGATGAGCGCTGCCGGCGGCGTGGTGATGATGGGTATCAGCCTCTTGCTGCTGGACCTCAAGCGTATCCGCGTGGCCAGCCTGCTGCCGGCCATTGTCATCGCGCCGCTCATTGTAGCTATTCTGGCCGCGCTGGGGATATCGATCAGGCCGTAGAAAAGGCCGACCACGAATAGGGTCACGAATACACGAATCGGACAGGGCGCATTCGTGCACTCGTGGCCCAGATTCACCGTTCGCCCCCCATCTCTTCGGCGGGGTAGTCGGCGGACGGAGCACACAGGAGTGGAGCCGTGGGCAAGCTCGTTCAAGACGCCACTGGAAACGACCTTACCTATCGCATCATCGGTGCGGCCATGGCCGTCCACAACAGTCTGGGTCCGGGCTACAAAGAAGAGGTCTACGAGCGTGCTCTGGCTGCTGAACTGCGCGAGCGGCATATCGACGCTGAATCACAATTCCGTGTGCAAGTGAGCCACGGCGGGGTTCCTGTGGCGCTGTTCTTCCTCGACCTGTTCGTGGAGGCGGTGTCGTCGTGGAGGTCAAAGCCTTTCCCCATCAATTGACCGACGACGAGCTTGGCCAGGTGATCAACTACCTGAAAGCGACGGAGGCGGCAGTAGGCCTGCTCTTCAACTTTGGGCGCCGGCGACTAGAGTACCGGCGCGTCTTTCCGAGTCCCCGGGCCGATGGTGCTGTACAGCGCCTGGGGCGCGATAGCGTGAAAAAGGCCGGGCGCGAGGGGTGAGTTCGGCCAACCACGAATGACACACGAATGCACGAATCGGTCACGCCTCGTCTGTGGGGCGGCAGCACAGCAATGCAACGACACAACGGAAGCCACCCTGTGGAATCACCAGTTGCCTCGAACAAGCGGTATCCTATTCGTGCATTCGTGGCCCAGATTCGTGGTTGGCCCCCACCTCTTCGACGGGGTGGCTGGCAGCCCTGACTCAGTTCCTCTTGACCACCACCGGCAATGTCAGGCGGAGCGTGTTCCCCAGCACCGCAAAGAGGCCCAGATGGTTCGGGGCAGCGGTGATGGTGTTGGTTCCCGCATCGAGCACACTGGTCGGTTCCCTGACCCAGGCACTGCCATCCCAGCTATACAGAGCCAGCGTGCTCTCGATGGCCCCGCCGCGCTCGGCGTCTGTGTAGTGCAGGGTCGCGGTGAAGGTGTGCCCCGGCGCGAGCGGCGCGACCTGGCCCGTGTCTGAGTAGACAGCGGTCAGGTCAAAGGTGCGGCCGATGCCGGCGAGTGAGGCTGTGTTCTGATCAGTCCAGAGGTGGTCGTAAGTGAGATCTATCGTTGCCGTAAAAGTGCCAGCTGGGAACACAAACTGTGTGCCAGCGTCGGCTGAGGCTAGACTTCCACCTTGCGGCACGATGGTTGAAAGAACATAACGAGGAATCCGCAGAACGGTCATCCCTGCGGCGGAATCGGCCACATAGGCATACCCCTGCACAATGGCAGCACCATACGAGTACCCCGGTGTCTGACGATAGGCAATCTCCATCGGCTTCCACGGCTTGAGGATATTGACCATGGCCAGGCCTCCCCACATATCTGTCACATATGCGAACTGGCCAGCCAACGTCACTCCCATGTCAAAGCCTGTGGTACTGCAGGAGCTAATCTCGGTTGGAGTGGCAGGGTTGGAGATGTCGAGGATACGTAAACTACCACCCTCATCCGCGACGTACGCATAGTCGCCAGCCAGAGCCACATCGTTAGCGAACCCTGGTGTGTCGCAGAACCCGACCTCCATTGGGGCAGCTCGATTGGCTACGTCGATCACGCGCAGACCGGTGGCACCGTCGGCGACGTAGGCATAGCTGCCTGACACGGCCACGTGGTGTGCATACCCCGGAGTGTGATAGAAGCCAACCTCGGCAGGTGCGCGGGGATTGCCCACATTAATGATGCGCAGGCCGGTGCCATCAGCAATGTAGACATAGCTTCCGCTCACAGCTACTCCAGATGCGTCACCCGGAGTGTTGTATACGCTGGCTATGCGTGGATACGCCTTGTCAGTTATGTTCACAATCACCAGACCGCGGTCTCCGGCAGCAACGTAAGTATAGTCTCCAGCAGTGACAATATCCTTCGCAGTGACCGGCATGTCATAGAAGCTCACAAGGATCGGATTTCCTGGGCTAGAGGCATTCATGATTCCGAGGCCGTTAGTGGCGAGGAGGTACGCGTAATCTCCAGATAGCGCAACCTCCTTGACTGAACCTGGTGGATTGAAGAAACCAATCGCATGGATCAACGCGGGGTTGGCAAAATCGATGATACGTAGTCCGTAGGTCTGGTCGGCCACATAGGCATAGCTGCCTGCCACGGCAACCCTCAATGCAGAGCCCGGCGTGTCGCACCAGGCAATTCGTACAGGCTTCGTCGGGTCTGCAACGTCGACAATACACAGACCGCCCGTGCCATCGGCAATGTAGGCGTAGTTGCCGACCAATGCCACGTCGTAGGCGGATCCATGAGTGTCATAAAGGCCTACCTCGGTCGGCTTGGCTGGGTCAGCGATGTTGATAATGCGCAAGCCGCTGTCCCCGTCAGCCACGTAGGCGTAGTCCCCATCAACTGCAATGCCATATGCGCTGCCCGGCGTGTCAAAGAAGCCGACCTGGGCGGGAGCTGCGGAGTTCGAAACGTTGATGATGCGTAGGCCACTGCCACCGTCGGCAACGTAGGCATAGTCCCCATCCAGTGCTAGGGATCTGGCGAACCCAGGGGTATCATAGAAGCCAACCTCAGCCGGTACAGTCGGCTCGGACACGTCGATCACACGTAGACCTTCCCACCCATATGCTACGTAGGCGTAGTCATCTGACACCACTACTCCCCATGCGGCGTTCAGTCTATCGTAGGAACCGATTTCGACCGGTGCAGCGGGGTTGACGATGTCGATGACACGCAGACCACCCTTGTCGTCGACTACAAAGGCGTAGTTGCCATTTACGGCAAGGTCGTTGATCGGCGCGGCCAACACGGCAGTCTGACCAACAACGTTCGGTCTAGCAAGGTGGGAGAGGTCCAACACAACCAGGCGCGGTCCGATTCCCACATAGGCGTAGTTGCCTCCAAGAGCTACCGCACGGCATTCTCCGCCAATCTGCCCAACCAGTTCGATTCTCTTACCGTCAAGTGCAGTTGAATATGCTTCGACTACAGGGGAAGAGGAGGGGGTCTCAACTGGTGGCTGAGCCGCCGCGGGAATCACGCACAGAGAGAGAGAGAGAGAACGAGCGCGAGCCAGGTGCAGCAACGTGGCTTCACAGTCGGCCTCCTCGACGAGAGTATAGTCCCCGGTCCAAGCTGGGGTGACGTTGGCTGGCCTACTCGGCCTCTTCTCCTTCCCACAGACTCCGGCTGATGCCGGCCTGCCTGAGGATACGGAGCAAAAGGTCCGTACTAATGTCACCCGTATGGACGCCGGGAATGACCAATCGCAACTCGCCTTTGACCATAAACTCGTGCTTGCCTCCCGCGTAGGGACCTACGAACCCGAGTTGGCGTAGGCGGCGAATGAGCTCTTTGCGCTTGATCGGCCCTACGGCGGGCATCAAGCCACCTCAAGCTCGGCAGTCAACTCCACTCCGTCCACGACGGGCAGGCGATGACCCAGGCGCAAACCCAGTACAATCCAACCCTCCAGGACCTCCTGGAGCAGGCTGCGGCACTCCTCGAGGGAGGTGGCGTTCGAATACACTCCCTGAAAGGCCGGCACCTCGCCATAGTAGGTGCCATCTGATAGGATCTCGTAGACCGCGCGGTGCATCGCCGCGCGTATGTATTCGGTCAGCATTCGCATCTCCTTCCGGATCACCTGGCCGCTGGGCGACTCTGGCATAGTCTAGCTCGAAACCGCCGCGCTGCCAAACAATCCCGGCCAGGATTCAGTGCTCCTGCACCGGCCAGTGCCGCTGACCCCGGCCGCGGAACAGGCGCAGGATGATCAGCCCTCCGCTCTCATCGGCGACGTAGGCCAGGCCGCCATGGAGCGCCACGCCAGACGCGGTGCCTGCCGTATCGTAAAAGGCGACCTCGTGCGGGGCGGCCGGGTTGGCCACGTCGATAATGCGCAGGCCGCCGTCGCCAGCGGCGACATAGGCATAGTAGCCGGCCAGCGCCACGCCAGAGGCCGATCCGGGCGTATCGCAAAAGCCCACTTCGACTGGTGCGGTCGGGTTGGACACGTCGATGATGCGCAGACCGCGATGGCCATCGGCAACGTAGGCGTAAGCCGCGCTCAGGGCCACGCCGCAAGCGAAGCCTGGCGTGTCGTAGGAGCCGACCTCGCGCGGGGCGGCTGGATTGGCGATGTCGATGATGCGCAGACCGGCGCTGCCATCGGCGACGTAAGCCAGGCGCCCGCTCAGCGCGACGGCGCAAGCGTTTCCGGGAGTATCGTAGAAGCCAACCTCGACCGGCCTCGACGGGTTGGCCAGGTCGATGATGCGCAGGCCGGCCCAGGCGTCGGCAACGCAGGCATAGCGTCCGTCGGCCGCCACGCCCTCGGCATAGCCCGGCGTGTCGCCAGCGCCGATTTCGACGGGGGCGGCAGGCCTGGCCAGGTCGATGATGCGCAGGCCGGCGGAGCCGTCGGCAACGTAGGCATAGTGCCCGTCGGTGGCGACGCCCTCGGTACGTCCTGCCGTAACGCAGGAACCGACCTTGAGCGGTGCCGCCGGATTGGCCACGTCGATGACGTGCAGGCCGGCGTGCCAATCGGCGACACAGCCATAGCGCCCGCTGAGCGCCACGCCACGGGCAGAGAGCGGCGTCTCATAGCAGCCGACCTCTGCGGGCCGCGCAGGGTCGTTGGCGTCCACGATGCGCAGGCCAGCGTTGCCTGAAGCGATGTAGGCCAACTGGCCGGCCAGGGTCAGGCCAGAGGCGGGACCGGGCGTGTCGCAAGAGCCGACTTCGCTGGGAGCAGTGGGATCGGCCAAGTCGACGATGCGCAGGCCGGCCCAGGCGTCAGCTATGTAGGCATAGTGTCCGGCCAGTGAAACGGCCTGGGCGTACCCTGGCGTGTCAAGGAAGCCGACCTGGAGCGGTGCGGCCGTGTCGGCCACGTCGATGATACGCAGGCCGGCCCAGGCGTCGGCGACGCAGGCATAGTGTCCACCCAGGGCGACGGCCTGGGCCCACCCTGGCGTGTCGTAAGAGCCGACCTCGACCGGTACGGCCGGGTAGGCCACGTCGATGATGCGCAGACCCCTGGCGAAATCGGCCACGTAGGCATAGTGACCGGCAACGGCGAGCCCTGCCGCGTTGCCCGGGGTGTCGTAGTACCCCACCTCACGCGGCGAAGCGGGGTTGGTCACGTCGATGATGCGCAGGCCGCGCGTATCATCGGCAACGTAGGCGTAGCGCCCGGCCAGCACGACGGCGCGTGCGGATCCCGGGGTGTCGTAATAACCAATCTCGACGGTGGCGGCCGGGTTGCCCACGTCGACGACGCGCAATCCGCCGTCGCCGCAAGCGACGTAGGCGTAGCGGCCATCGAGAGCGACGTCCCACACCAGGCCGGGCAGGACACCGCTGCGCCCCAGGAGAACGGGGGCAGTCGGCGTGGAGACGTCGAGAATGGCCAGCCGCGGGCCAACGCCCGCGTAAGCGCGGTCGCCCCGGAGCGCTACCGCCTGCGTTGCTCCGCCGAGCTGGCCGACCAGCAGCACGTTCTTGCTGTCGGAGGCGGGCAGCAGGCCCTCAACTGCCGCCAAAGGCTGGGGATAGCGGGACGGCAGCGCTGCAGTGCAGGCCGAAAGCAGACAGGCGGACAGACTCGCCACCAGTACGATCCTGACCCAGCGCCGCTCTGCCACATTCAACCGTCCTTGTTGGTCAAGCCCGGGCTTGGTCCGGGCGAGCAAAAGAGTGCCAGCCAGGGTATGCCCCTCTCGTGTGGCTGGCGCGTCTCGGTGCCGGCCTGGCTCTGCCTGTGCGTGCGTTTGGTGCGTCGACGGCATAGCCTAGGCTGAGTGTTCCTAAACCTCTCCCAGCACCTGCCGCGCAATCACCAGCCGTTGGATCTCGCTGGTGCCCTCGCCGATGGTGGTCAGGCGATTGTCACGGTAGATGCGCTCCACGTCGTATTCGCTCATATAGCCATACCCGCCGTGAATCTGAATGGCCTTGAAGCAGGCGCGTTCGGCCGCCTCTGACGCGTAGAGCTTGGCCATCGCCGCTTCTTTGGTGAAGCGGCCGCCCTTGTCCTTGAGCCACGCCGCACGGTAGATCATCCATCGCGCCGCTTCGATCTCGGTAGCCATATCGGCGATCATCCACTGGATGGCCTGGAAGCGGGCGATGGGCTGGCCGAACTGCACCCGCTCCTTGGAGTACTTGATGGCGGCGTCGAGCGCCCCCTGGGCCAGCCCCAGGGCCATCGCCCCGATGCTGATGCGCCCACCGTCGAGCGTGATGAGGAACTGCTTGAAACCCTCGCCGACCTGACCGAGCAGGTTTGCTTTCGGCACGCGACAGTCCTCGAAGAAGAGCTCCGAGGTGACCGAACCCTTCAGACCCATCTTGTCCTCGTCGCGGCCCGGCCTAAAGCCCGGCGTGCCCTTCTCGACGATGAAATTGCTGATGCCGCGCGTGCCGGCCGCCTTGTCGGTCAAGGCGGCGATGATGACCACGTCGGCGATGGACCCGGAGGTGATGAACGTCTTTTGGCCGTTGAGCACCCACTGGTCGCCGTCGAGAACCGCCGTGGTCTTGACCCCTCCCGCGTCAGAACCGGCCTCTGGCTCGGTCAGGCCAAAGGCGGCCAGCCCTTCACCAGAGGCAAGGCGGGGCAAGTACTGGTTCTTTTGTTCCTCGCTGCCAAAGCGGTACAGAGGGTAGAGCCCCAGCGAGGTGTGAGCGGCCATAGTGATGCCGATAGAGCCGGAAACCCGCGAGACTTCCTCCACGGCAATGGCGTAGGACACCGTGTCGGCACCAGACCCGCCGTACTGCTCGGGGATGGGCAGACCGAGCAGCCCCAGGCCGGCCATCTTGCGGATGACCTCCCACGGGAACTCGCCCCTGGCATCGATTTCGCGCGCGATGGGGCGGATCTCCTTCTCGGCAAACTCGCGCACCATGCGGCGGATCATCTGCTGTTCTTCGGTCAGCTCGAACTCCATTGTCCGTTCCTCCTTGTCGGCCGGTATGAGTCACTTGCCAATGGCGATGCCGAGCGGGTCAATCTCGTGGAGGATGCGCCGCTGCAGTTGCGTGGGCGGTTCTGTGGTGCCAATCTGATCGGCCAGCAGGATTTCGAACTCGCTGTTCTCCTGTACCTGTTCGACGGTCACGCCCGGGTGGAGCGCGATGAGCTGGAGCTGTTTGGACGTCTCGTGGAACCCGTACACCCCGAGCTGGGTGATGACGCGCCAGGGACCTGTGCCTGCTGGCAGGCCAGCCGCCTCACGGGCGCCCCGTCCGGTGAGATAGCCGGGAGTGGTGACAAAGTCGATCTCTTTCATAAAGCGGCGCTTTTCCTGGCGCATGATGATGATCGTTCGCCAGGCAAAGGAGCCGACATCGTTGGCCCCGCCGCTGCCGGGCAGGCGCGATGAAGGGTGGGCATGGTGGCCAATCACGGTGGTGTTGATGTTGCCGTAGGCGTCGATCATCGCCGCGCCCAGAAAGCCAAAATCGGTGTAGCCGGCCTGCGCCGACGACATCACGTCGTGCATGCTGGTGGCCGCGATGGCCTGGTGGAAGGTGCGCGAGTCGCCGACCGAGATGGGCAAAATCGGCACGTGGGGGCCGATGCCGCCGGCCTCGAACACAATCAGCAGGTTCGGAGCGTGCGTGCGCTGGGCCAGCGTGGCGGCAATGATGGGCAGCCCCGTGCCCACAAAGACCGACTTGCCGTTCTCGAGCAGGCGGCTGGCGACGGTGGCCATCAATTCGGTCGGAGTGTAGTCGATGGTCATGGCTCTACTCCTTCTTTCCCGAGTCAGCGGCAGGTTTGGGTGCGGAGGTCTTGGCCCAGGGGGCGACGGGTGGTGCGCGCAGTTCCTCTACCTCGCGCAAGTAGTGCAGTTTGGCTGTGCCGCCGACCAGTTCGAGGTATTCGGCGAAATCCTTGACCCCGTACACGTACTGCTGAAAGTACTGCTGTGTGCCTTCTGGTGTGCGCGACACAGATAGCCAGTGAGCGATATGTTCCTCGTCGAAGGAGTAGAGCAGCGGCATGTTGCACGGATGCGCCCCGTAGGGCACCTCCACCACCGCGTCTACGTAGAAGAAGGGGATGACGGTGCGCCAGGGCTGCCGCCGGATCTCCGAGTCTGGCACAATGGCCTCAGTGGTGAGAATGAGCCGCCGGGCAGCACGGGCCAGTTCAACATCCTCGATCAGTATGCCGTCGACCTGGGCGTTGCCGTAGCAATCACAGCGCGGCACGTGGATGATGGCCACATCGGGATAGCAGGCCGGAACCAGGCACACCGGCTTGCCGCTGAAGGGATCTTGCACGACTTTGGCCGAGCTGTGCTTGAGCGTGTCGGTGCCCAGCATGTTGCGCGTGGGCATAAAGGGGAGGCCCATCGCGGCGGCGAGGAAACGCCACTGGTACGCGGCGTTGCTGATCTCACCTATCACCTGGCACTGACCGGTCTCGACAGCGCGCCGCGAAGCGGGGGAGAGGCCACGCAACTCGTGGCCAAACATATAGGCCACTTCGACACGGTCCACGACGCCAGAGGCAATCAGGATGTCGGCATCGTGAACCGCGGTCTTGCCAGCGAGGGTCAGGTGCCTGCGCCGTTGTCGGATGAGCTCATAGATGGCGGCCATGGAGACGCGCACATGGCCGAATCCGCCCGAGGCCAGAAAGGCGCCATCGGGCACGTATTTGTCCACGGCCTCGGCCATGGACAGCCGTTTGTCCTTGAGCTCTCGCGACTTGTTCTCGCGGACCCATTCGCGGTTCTCGTCGGGATCGTGCCAGCCGATCAGCTCGCCGTTGCCTTGCGCCAGAACCTCCATAGTTGCCTCCTTGCATGGGGTCCTGCGGCACCGCGTGTGGTAGGCCTAGGAGATGGCCTTGCTCAGTACCTCCTGCAGAGTGGGTTGGCCGATCTCCTGCAGCTCGTACCTGACGCGCTGTGTGGGTCGATTGATCTTGAGCACACGCCGCAGGTCGATGGGTGTGGCAATGATGACCAGATCACAGGGAGTGGCGTTGATGGTGTCTTCCAGGTCCTGAACCTGCTGGGGCCCGTAACCCATAGCCGGAAGCAGAGTTCCGGTACCCGGGTACTTCTGGAATGTGGCGGCGATGGAGCGCACCGCGTACGGGCGCGGGTCGATGATTTCTGCCGCACCGTAACGGCGCGCGGCGACGATTCCCGCACCGTAGGTCATTTCGCCGTGGGTCAGGGTTGGGCCGTCCTCGACGACGAGTACCTTGGCGCCGCGGATGGCCTGGGGATCGTCCACAAAGATAGGCGAGGCCGCGTCGATGACGATGGCCTTCGAGTTGATGGCCCTGATGTTGGCGCGCACCAGCTCGATCTTTTCTGGCTCGGACGTGTCTATCTTGTTGATGACGACGACATCGGCCATGCGCAGATTGGCCTCACCGGGGTGGTAGCGCAGCTCGTGGCCGGCGCGGTGCGGATCGGCGACAACGATGTGCAGGTCGGGCTTGAAGAACGGCAGATCGTTGTTGCCGCCGTCCCAGAGGACGACGTCGGCTTCCTTCTCTGCGCTGCGCAGGATCAACTCATAATCGACGCCAGCATAGACAATCGTGCCACGGTCGAGGTGCGGCTCGTATTCCTCACGCTCCTCGATGGTGCACTCGTGGCGGTCGAGGTCTTCGTAGGTGGCAAAGCGCTGGCAGGCCTGTTTCACCAGGTTGCCATAGGGCATAGGATGGCGGACAGCTACCAGGCGCTTGTCCATCTGTCGGAGGATGTCCGAGATGCGACGCGTGGTCTGGCTCTTGCCGCTGCCAGTGCGCACCGCACACACCGACACGACGGGCGCGGAAGACTTGAGCATGGTATCACGGGCGCCCATCAGCCGGAAATCGGCTCCGGTGGCAAGGACCAGCGATGCTTTGTGCATGACGGATTCGTGCGGCACGTCACTGTAGGCAAAGACGACCTGGTCGGCGTTGTGTTTGCGGATCAGGTCGACGAGGTCGCTTTCGGGGTAGATGGGGATCCCTGCTGGATAGAGCTGGCCAGCCAGCTCGGGGGGATAAGTGCGGCCCTCGATGTTGGGGATCTGGGTTGCCGTGAAGGCAACTACGTCGTAGGCCGCGTTGCCGCGAAAGCACAGGTTAAAGTTGTGGAAATCCCTGCCCGCGGCGCCCATGATGATGACACGTGTCCTGGTCATTGACTGTTCTCCTCGTTGATGTCGTCTATGCCTTACTAGATTGTATGCGCTGTTCGCTCAGGACGCAAGGGTCCGCGCAGCGAGCAGCGCCCCGGCCGCGATGCAGACCAACCTGGTACGGGGCGGGTCGGCACGCGAGCCGACTACCAGTGGGACCCTGGCTCCCACCACGAGCCCGGCCATTCGGCCGCCGGCAAAGTAGGTGATGCCTTTGGCCATGGTGTTCACGGACTGGACATCGGGGCCGACGAGAACCTCGGCCTGGCCAGCTACTCGTCCCCCCCTTTGCCTCGCCCTGGCAATATCGGGCGAGACAGCCGTGTCCAGAAGAAACGGGCCGCCGACGATGGCTCCTTCGGCCTGCCACCGTTCCTGCAGCGCTACGATGGTCGCGATTTCGACGGTCACCGGAAGCTCGTCGAGCACCTCATCGGCCGCTGCCAGCAGCGCCACGCGGGGCGTGGACACGCCCAGACCGCGCGCAACGGCGATGGCGTTGCTTACGATCTCTACTTTCTGCTCCAGGGTGGGAAAGAGCACCACGCCGCCATCGGTGATGAACAGCAGCCGGTCGAACCCTGGAACCTCAAAGACGCCGACGTGGGTGACGAGTCGCTCCGTGCGCAGCCCGGCCTCACGCCGCAGTGCGGCGTGCAGGAAAACCGGCGTCTGCACCTGTCCCTTCACGGCGACCCTGGCCTCGCCAGAGGCCACGATCTCCATTGCCCTGTTGGCCGCAGCGCGGTCGTCCGGCTCGTCGACAATGGGCATGCCAGCGAGATCCAGACGGTGCTCGCGGGCCATTCGCTGGATGGCTGACTTGTCTCCCACGAGCGTAGCGCGCACGATGCCGCGAGACTGGGCCTCACTGGCGGCAAGGAGTACCTCGTGCTCGTGGGCTGCGGCGATCACAACCGGGACCGGTCCCGCCTGCGCTGCTGCCTGTAGCATTTCGTCATAGCTGCGGAGGACCGTCACGGCTGCTGTCCGTCTGCCCCAGCTTTGACGCGGGCTTTTTGCTGGCGCTCGCGGTAGGCGATCTTGGCCAGGATGATGCCGATTTCGTACATCGCCAGCAGCGGCACCATCACGACGCCCATATTGAAGGGGTCAGGAGTTGGCGTGACTACTGCTGCCACAACGGCGATGATAATGATGGCGTAGCGGCGATTGCTGCTCAGGAACTTGGGTGTCACGACGCCCAGGCGGGCCAGGAAGAACATCAGCAGCGGCGTTTCAAACACCACGCCCGACCAGAACAGCAGGCTGGTGACGAACGAAATGTACTCGCCAATGGCCCACTGTGCCTCGACCAGGTTACCACCGAAAGACACGAGGTAGCGCAAGGCAAAGGGCAAAGCGATGTAGTAGGTAAAAGCTACGCCGGCGACAAAAGACACCGTGGCTCCCGGCACAACAATCCCAACGTACCTGCGTTCGCTCTTCTGCAAGCCGGGCCAAATGTACTGAACCAACTGGTACACCAGAAATGGCATCGCCAGGACTGCGCCGGCCATCAGGGCCACCTTGAAGTAGGTGACGAACATCTCTGTCGGTCGCAAAAAGACCGGCTTGATCCCTGCCGGGGCGATGAGGTATGCCATCAGCTTTTCAGTAACGGCGAAAGACAGAGAAGTGGTAATCGCTAAGGCGATAATGCTCTTGAGCAGCCTGGATCTGAGTTCGTCCAGGTGCTCCATGATTGACATTTGCCCTTGGTTGGCCATTACGTGCTTTCCTTGCTTGGTGAGTCGTTCTGGGCTTTCCGGCGCGAGGCACTGCGCGGTTTGGAGCGAGCCGGCTGACTCTGCTGCGAAACAAGCGTGCCCAGAACCCCGTTGACAAAGCGGCGCGAGCTTTCACTCCCGAAGAGTTTAGCCAGCTCCACAGCCTCATTGATGGCCACTTTGGTCGGAGTCTGCTCATCGAGGGTGATTTCGTGGATGGCCATGCGCAGGATGTTGCGGTCGATGATGGCCATCTGCTCCAACGGCCAGTCGGAGGCAATGGCAGCAATGAGTTTGTCCAGCTCCGACTGGTGCTCGAGTACGCCCAGCACCAGCGCCCTGGCGAAAACCTCGCCGTCGGGCGGGAGGGGTTTGTCCTCCAACCGCTGTGCCAGGACTGCCTCTACCGGGTGATTCACGCTATCAACTTCGAAAAGTGCTTGCAGGGCGAGAATTCGCGCCTGACGCCTGATCTTCACGGGCTAGCGTCCTAGTTCTGCGAGTCCTCCGCCGCAGGGTCAGCATGTAGAGACGGAGGATCCGCAACGTCCAGAATGTGTACGTTGACCTCTTGTACGGGCATACCGACGATGTCGTGGATCGCACGGGTGACCTTGGATTGTATCTCCCGGCTGAGCTGCAGCAGGTTCGTGTCAGTGGCTGCGACAAGGTAGAGATCGAGGACCACGGTCTCGTCGACTAGCTGAACCTTGACCCCGTCGGCGCGACGAGGGCTCAACAAACGGTCGACCCCGATGGGGCTCATCCTGACCACGCCTGGCACAGACAATGCGGTCATACGGGCGATGGTAGAGAGTACCGCCGGTGAAATGGCGACGGTACCGAGTTTTCGTTCCGCCATGTCATTCCTCCTAGTTGGTCCGACTTACATCGTCAGGCCGCCATCAACGGCCAGGACCTGGCCGGTGATATAGCTGGCGTCGTCAGAAACCAGAAACGCGACCGCGTTGGCGATATCCTCAGTAGTGCCCGGGTGGCCCAGGGGCGTCATATCCATACCCTTGGCAATCAATTCGGGTGGGATGCTCGAGCTGAGGTCCGTGGGAATGTAGCCCGGGGCTATGGCATTCACCGTGATATTGCGGGAGCCGACCTCTTTGGCCACAGCTTTGGTGAACCCAATGAGGCCCGCCTTGGCGGCAGTGTAGTTGGCCTGGCCGGCGTTGCCGGCAATTCCGGCCACGGAACTGATGTTGACGATGCGCCCATAACGCTGCTTGATCATTGGTCTCTGTGCAGCCTTGGTACAATTGAAGGCGCTTTTGAGGTCGGTGTCGAGAACGAGATCCCAGTCTTCTTCGGTCATACGTACCAGCAAAGTGTCACGGGTGGTGCCGGCGTTGTTCACCAGGATGTCGACCTTGCCCCACTGGTCCAGCGCGGTCTGGATCAAGCGCTGCGCATCAGCGAAGACGCTGACGTCGGCCTGGACAGCAATGGCCTGTCCGCCCTGTTGGCGAATGAGGTCAAGAACCTGCTCGGCTGCAGCCTGATTGCTGCGATAGTTCACGACGACTCTGGCTCCCATACTGGCCAACTTGATCGCAATCGCGCGTCCGATGCCGCGAGAGGCACCGGTAACAACCGCTACCTGACCTTCGAGCTTGCTCATCAATCACGCTCCCAGCGCAGCGATGTCAGCGAAGGTGCTGACGTTCAGAACCTGAACCGTGCGGTCGATCTGGCGTATCAGGCCACACAACACGCTTTTGGGTCCGACCTCGAGAAAAGCGCGTACTCCCGCGTCGATCATATAGCGTACCGAGTCGGCCCACTGTACCCCCGAGGTGAGGTGGGCGATGATCTCGGCGCGAATCTCCTCCGGCTCGACAATCGGACGGCCAGTGGCATTGGCGATGACTGGTATTGCCGCAGGCTGAAACGGAACGTCGCGGATGTACTCGGCAAGTAAGCCAGCCGCTGGAGCCATCAGCGGGCAATGACCTGGTATGCTCACGGCCAAAGGAACCACTCGTCGGGCACCCTTTTCTCCGGCCCGTTGGAGGGCCTGAGCCAAAGAGGCTCTGGTTCCCGATAGAACGGTCTGCCCGGGGCAGTTGTCGTTGGCCAGCCACACCTCTCCCGATTCCGTGCAGACCGAGCGCAGCGTCTCCGGATCCAGACCCAGGATGGCAGCCATTGCTCCCGGGTTCTGTTCTCCGGCCTGCTTCATCAACTCGCCACGGAGGCGCACAAGGCGGATTGACTCTGTGAAGCCAAGTGCACCGGCGGCGTAGTAAGCAGTGAACTCGCCCAGACTATGGCCGGCTACAAAGCATGGAGTCAGCTCGTCGCCAAGACGGGACTGGAGCAGCGCCAGTAGCGCGGCGCTTACGGTCAGAATAGCAGGCTGTGCGTTGGACGTGTCACCTAGGTCCGTCTCGGGCCCCTCGAAGCAGAGCCTGGAGAGGGAGAACCCGAGCGAATCATCGGCCTGGTCGAACAGCCGCCGTGCCTCCGGGTAGGAAGCATACAGCTCCTGCCCCATACCGACGTGCTGAGTGCCCTGCCCGGGAAAGACCAGGGCCAGCTTGCCCAGGGCTTGTAGACGAGTGTCGCTCACCGGGTACCACCGGGGCTCGAGATGAATCGAGGCAAACGCAGCAGTACCTCTTCGGCGTCCGCCACCGTGCGCCGGATGAGTTCGGCGCAGGGCAGAATGTCGTTCACCAGGCCGCAGCTCTGGCCGGCCATAAAAGAGCCCTCGATCATGTCACCGTCAACGGCGGCCTTGAGTTTGCCCGTGCCAAACTCGATTAGCTGCTCCTGGGTAAGCGACTGCTTCTCCATCTCCTCGAACTTGCGCGTCATCGGGTTGCGCAGGGCACGCACTGGGTGTCCCAGGCTGTGGCCAGTAGTGATGGTCGAACGGTCACCCGCCTTGACGATCATCTCTTTGTAGTTGAGATGAACGGCGCACTCGGTAGTGCAAATGAAGCGAGTGCCCATCTGAATGCCACTTGCTCCCAGGGCCAGTGCTGCCGCCAGACCACGTCCGTCGGCGATGCCGCCCGCGGCGATGACCGGGATGCGCACCGCGTCTACGACCTGCGGAACCAGAGGGAAGGTGTAGACATCACCGATGTGCCCGCCCGCCTCGCCGCCTTCGGCAACGAGAGCATCGGCACCGGCTCGCTCGAGGCGCTTGGCCAGAGCTACCGAGGCAACGACCGGAATGACCCGCGTTCCAGCCTGTTTCAGTGGAGCGATGTAGGCGCTGGGGTTTCCGGCGCCAGTAGTTACAACCGGTACCTTCTCGCGGATGCAGATAGCCACGACCTCGTCGAGGTATGGCGAGAACATGGGGAAATTCAGCCCGAATGGCCGGGATGTGCGCGCCTTGACCTGCTTCACGTATTGTTCGACCAAGTCGGGGGGAGCGTTGCCGGCACCAATGATGCCCAATCCTCCCGCCTCTGAGACCGCCACAACCAGGTCAGGTGTAGTGACCCAGGCCATGCCGCCCTGCAGGATGGGATGATCGATTCGCAAGAGGTCGCATAGCGCTGTGTGAATCATAGCATCCTTATCAGACCTTGGTTAGGGGTGCGTGCTCTGGCGAATGAGCCGACCCGTGGCAGCGACGACTACCGTCCATAAGCGAACAAAGGCCGTGTTGGCTGGTTGCACCCGCGCACGGCCTTGCTCTTTGGAACACCGCCCCTATTCTTTCTTCTTGGTCTTGACTTCAATGACCTCAGAACCCTTGTAGGTGCCACAGTTGGGGCAGACGTGGTGCGCCAGGCGCATCTCGTGGCACTTGGGGCAGGGCACAAGCTGCTCCGGCGTCAACGCGAGATGCGAGCGCCGGCGGTCGCGTGCACCCTTGGCCGTCTTTCTCTTTGGTAGGGCCACTTACATACTCCTTTCCGACTGATTACTACAGATCACGCAAGATCGATAGTCGCGAGTCTTCGACTGCTCGCTGGCAGCCGCAGTCACCGTCATTCAAGTTGCTTCCACAGACGGGGCATAGCCCGCGGCAGTCCGTTTTACACAGGGGCGACACCGGCAGGGCGAGCACCAGGTTCTGGCGGACGACTTCGGTCAGGTCGAGCATGTGGCGCTCGTCAGTACGCGCTGCTTCGTCCTGGCCGTCCTCCAGCGGAATCGGCCGACCGGAGATGATGTCAATCGACGGGCGGAACTGCTCCTCGAGGTGCAGCTCAACAGGTGCTTCAACGTCAGTCAGACAGCGTCGACAGGGCATGCGCACCCGCGTCCTAAGCTGACCGGTTACCAGAATGCCTTCGCCAAGGCGCAGGAATCTGACCTTGCCAACCAACGGAGCGCTGACCTCGAGGTCCTGGTCAATGCCGGTGATGTCTTCGTCTAGTTCGTATTCTCTGCTCGCGCCGGGCGCGGCCTTGAGCAGTTGGGCAACATTGAATCTCATCTTCTACAGATCCCGGGCAAAATAAGTGCGGCCTTGCGCCAGCCGCATCGGCTATTGTAGCGCACTCCGAGCCGGAGTGTCAAACGCATATCGGCTCGCTCAACTGGCGGTAGTGCTAGCAGGCGGCTCAGCCTTACCTCGCTTGAGTTTGGCGAGGCCGTTGGTGGTGGTCTGCAGCAGCGCAGCCAGGCTCGACTCGAGCTCTGAAAGCATGCCCATGGCGTATTCGTCGGCTCCGCGGACCGTCTCGGCAGCCTCGCGGCGGGCCTGTGCCTTGATGTTCTCGCCTTCAGCCCGCGCGGCGGAAAGCAGGTCGTGCTCGTCAACGAGATGGGTAGCGTGTTCGCGTGCCAGCTCGATGGTGTGCTCGGCCTCAGCCGCGGCAGCGGCAAGAACGCTCTCTTTCTCGGCTACAATCTCGTTCGCCAGCTTGATCTCCTGAGGAATGGCCACACGGAGCTGGTCGATGATTTCAAAGAATGCATTCTCATCGATGAGCGTCTTGACCGAGAAGGGCATACGCCACCCCCGGTTCACCAGGGCTTCCAGGCGATCTACCAGAGCCAGGATTTCCATTCCATCCACCGCCTTTCCAGTGTGGGAGGGAGCCCGCTGCGGCTAATCCCTCAGGGAGACGATCTGGACTCGACCGCCTCCGTCGGCTCCGAGGTGGGCGAACTTGACGCCCAGAGCCCTGGCGACATGGGCAGGCACCATTTGGTCAACACAGCCACCCACCAGCGCGATTTCCTTGCACACGCTGGAGCTCAGGAACATGTTCTCTTGACGAGTGATCAAGCAGACCGTCTCAATCTCGGCGGCCAGCTTGCGGTTCGTCAGGGCCATCTGGAACTCGAGCTCGAAATCGGACAGCACCCGCAACCCGCGCACAATGACCGTGGCCCCAACGCTACGCGCATAGTTGGCAGTGAGACCATTATAGCTTTCAACGGCGACATTGGGTATGTCCTTGAGAGCTTCGCGAGCCATGGCCAGGCGCTCACTGGTCGAAAAGAGCAAGTTCTTGAGTGGACGATCGTACACCGCAAGGATCACGTGATCGAACAACTGGGCGGCGCGCGTGGCAATGTCGACGTGGCCATTGGTGATGGGATCAAAGCTGCCTGGATAGATTGCTTTGCTCATTTCTCTTCCTTCCTAACTGAGGTCAGTACGCGGTTCCCAGAACTCGCGCACCCTGGTGGCCAGCAAAGCGTGCTCCGGCTGGGTGAGGGTCGGGTCACGCTGGAAGATACCCTGTGCGGTGAGCCTGGCCTGCTCGAGGATCCTGACATCACCGACCTGAGCTACCTTGAGGTCCGGCAGGCCGCTTTGCTTGGTGCCAAAGAACTCGCCCGGGCCGCGCATACGCAGATCCTCCTCGGCCAGCAGAAACCCATCGCTGGTGGTTTCGATGATCTTGAGTCGCTGCTGTCCCACCAGAGTCGGTGAGTCGGCAAGCAGCAGACAGTGAGACTGGTGCTCGCCTCGTCCGACTCGGCCCCGGAACTGATGGAGCTGTGCCAGGCCGAAATGGTCAGCGCTCTCCACCAGCATGACCGTGGCATTGGGTACATCGATCCCTACTTCGACCACCGGCGTGGTCACCAGCACCTGGAACTCGCCCTGGCGGAAGCGAGCCATAGCGCCTTCTTTCTCGGCACTGCTCATACGGCCGTGCAGCAGTCCCAGCTTGAGGTCGGGGAACACCTGTTGCTGCAGCCGCTCATACTCGGTCACGGCGGCCTTGGCCTCCACTCGTTCTGACTCTTCCACCAGAGGACAGATCACAAAGGCCTGCCGGCCGCTCTCGACCTGCGCCCGGACAAAGTCGTAGGCCGATTGGCGCTCAGAGGGCTGCAACCAACGGGTGAGGATGGTCTGCCGTTTCGGGGGAAGCTGATCGATGATCGATAGATCAAGGTCGCCGTAGATGGTGAGGGCCAGCGTGCGGGGAATGGGAGTGGCGCTCATCACCAGCACGTGAGGATTGTATCCCTTCTGGCGTAGCGTGGCCCGCTGACTGACGCCAAAACGGTGCTGCTCATCAACGACCACCAGACCAAGGTCCCGGAACGCGACGCCCTCCTCCAGCAAGGCGTGTGTGCCGACGATGACAGTAAGCTCGCCGCTGGCGATGCGCTCACGGGTTTCCTCTTTATCGGCTTGCGTCTGGCTGCCACGGAGGAGGCCCACCCGAGCGCGACGGATGGATTCCGCCGCGCCGGGTGAGTGTGCGTTCACCGACTGACGCATGGTGTCGAGCAAGGCGGAGAGAGTCCGGTAGTGCTGCTCGGCCAGGACTTCGGTGGGTGCCATAATGACCGCCTGCAGGTTGTTGGAGATGGCGGTCAACATGGCCAGCAAAGCGACCACTGTCTTGCCCGAGCCAACGTCGCCCTGCAAGAGGCGACTCATCGGGTATGGTTGTTGAAGGTCGGCCACGATCTCGGCGAGGACTCGGTCCTGGGCTGAGGTGAGAACAAAGGGCAGAGCGGCGATCCACGCGGCGAGTATCGACTGGTCAATGATCAGGGGGCGCCCTGCCTGCTGCCGCCACTGCTGGCGTTGCTGCATCACGCCGAGCTGGATGAGCAGGAACTCTTCGAAACAGAGGCGATGCCGGGCCTGTTCGAGGGCCTGCTGGCTTTCCGGAAAGTGCATCTGCTGCACTGCCGTGTTGACATCGACCAGGCCGTGGTCCTGCCGAGTGGTATCAGGGAGGCAATCGGACAGGCGGGGTGCCCAGTCGCTGATGATCGGCTTGATGATCCGGCGCAAGGTCCGCACCGTGAGCCCTTCGGTCACGCCATAGACCGGGGCCAGGCGGCCAGTGTGCACCAGGTCTTCGCTCCAGTACTCCCACTCTGGTGATTGAAAGTTGAGTCGCCCCATGAACTGCCCTACGCGGCCGCTGACCACGATGCGCTTGCCCTTGGTCAGCGACCTGAGCAAGTAGGGTTGGTTGAACCAGGTTGCTTCCACAAAGCCGCTCTCATCGGCCAGAATGACCTTGATGAGCTTGAGTCCACGGCGCGTGGGGACGAGCTGGGCGTCGTGAATCGTCGCAACGAGAGTGACTTCCTGGCCATACTGAAGCTCAACCGTCGTTTTGAGGTGGCTGAAATCGTCGTAGCGATGGGGAAAGTAGTAGAGGAGGTCGCGAATAGAGTTGACGCCAAGGCGCTGCAGGTGGCGAGCGTGGGTTGGCCCCATGCCCCTGAGGGCAGTGATCGGTGAGTCTAGGTCCGGTGAGGAACTCGCCCTTGAGGCGGCACTGCCACCTCGGGCACGGGGCCTGGACGCAGAGGCGCCTGGGCTGTTCTGAGCTGTGGTCGCGGCAGCGAGGACCTTGTCAAGGAGGGCCGAGCGCTCTCGCGGTGACAGCTCATGGTAACCACGCAACTCCTGGAGGAACCCGGCGAGCGGAGGGGTGGGTGTAGCCTGATCTTGCTCTGCAGCCTGCTGCCGGCTCCAGGTATTGACCAACTTGCTCAGGCCGCCGATCACTACACGGTCACGGCAGCCGTCGTTTCGTTCGGCGGTGAGGATAGCGGCGAGCCGCTCCAGGTCAATTGTCACGACGCGCCCCCGGGGGCCACACTGACCGCCCTAAATCCCCTCGTAGACTGCTACGCCCAGGGCGTCGAGGCCGAGGTACGTAGCCAGGGCGGGACCATAAGGCTTGACATCAAGCCTCTTCTGCGGAAAGGCCTCAGCCAACCGCTGAAAGAGCAGTTGGGTGTCGTCTGATGCCCGACCCTGCAGGATGGCCACCTGCTCAAAGTGAGCAAACTCGGCGACGAACTCGAACAACCGGTCCAGTGACTTGCCGCGCGTGCGAATCTTGTCCATGGGGACGATTTCGCCATCCTCCATGATCAGCAGAGGACGGGCGCCGGGCAGGTTGTCGGTAATCATCCGGCCGCGGCCGGGATGAGATTGGCGCTCCAGATAGTCGGGGTTCTCGGTGAAGAAAACCATATAGATGTGGGGGATCAGCCCGCGCAAAAGGCGGACGATTTCTTCCGTGGTTGAGCCCTTCCTGGCTGCTTCTGCCGCGAGAATGACTACCGTTTCGAGACCCCACGAGATCAATCGCGAGTCGACGACCGTGATTCTGGTGTGCCCGAGGAAGGACTTGGCTGCCTGCTGAGCGATCAGGGTGGTCTTGTTGAGCCGCGATGAACTGTGTATTGACAGTATCTGATCGGTGCCCTTGAGCAGCCGGCTGTACGTGTCCTGCAACTGCTCGAGGGCGGGCGGTTCGACGGTGGGCAAGGCCGAACTCTTGCTCAGGTGCTGATAGAAAGTGGTCCGGTCGATGTCCACACCGTCATGGTAGGTCTTGGCTCCGAAAGTGATCCTGACGGGTACGACGCTGACTCCCAGCTCGGCGCAAAGGCTGGGAGACATGTCAGAAGAGCTATCGGTGACGATCTTGAGCATGGGTCAACTCCTTGGTAGACGCGTCATTCGACAGAGATAATGTACTGGTAGTATGGCTGTTTGCCCTCAACCAACTCGACCTCTTTGTCGGGGTAATGGGCCCTGGTCCAGGCAACGAGTTCCAGTGCCTGGCGCTCGGTGATGTCCGCTCCCCAGTAAATGGTAATGATCTCGTAGCGGCTCATCTCCAGCCTTTGCAGCATAATCTGGGCTGTCTGGTGTACGTCGTTGCTGGCTTCGACGAGCTCTCCGTTCAGCAGACCGATGAACTGCCCCTCACGGATGTGCATGCCATTGATATGCACCGAGCGCACGGCGCTGGTGATCTCGATAGTTTGGATCGGGGCGGCGGCACGCTCCATCAGGTCGGCGTTGGTTTTGAGGTCAGACTGGTAGTTGAAGGCCAGCAAGGCCCCGATACCCTGGGGAATGGTCTTGGTAGGTACTACGGCGACCTGCTTGGCAGTCAGGTTCTGTACCTGCTGGGCCGTCAGGATCACGTTGGGATTGTTCGGAAGGATGATCGCCTGCGACGTAGGCAGACTGTCCACGGCAGCGGCCAGTTCTTCGGTACTCGGGTTCATCGTCTGACCGCCGACCACTGTGGTCCCGGCGCCCAGGCTCTCAAATACCCTCTGCAGCCCCTCGCCGTTGGCCACAGCGACAATGGAAATGTCGCCGAGCGGCTGATTCTGGTGAGGAGACCTGGGTTCTTGCCTGGTCATGAACTGCTGATACTGCTCCTGCATGTTCTCGAGCACAATGTCACTCAGAGCGCCCTTGCTGGTGGCATAGGTCAGAATCGGGCCCGGGTTGTCTGAATGAATGTGCACTTTGACAAGCGACTCGTCGCCGACGACCAGAAGGCTGTCGCCCATGGCCGAGAGAGTCTCTCTGATCTCATCGATGGCCAGGCGCTGGCCAGAGATGAGGAACTGGATGTCGTAGCCATACTGGCCACCCTCGATGTGGTCATGTTCGACCTGAGCGGTGGTCTTGCGAGCCGGTGCTGCTTCGGGCTGGTCGCCGCGCAGAAAGCGCAAGAAGCCTTCCAGGATGAAGCAAAGGCCCTGGCCTCCTGCGTCTACCACCCCCGCTTCCTTGAGTACGGGCAACAGGTCGGGAGTGCGCTGCAGTGTGGAGCGAGCTTGATGCAGAGCGCGCTCTGTGACATAGACGAGGTCCGAGCTTGCTGTGGCGGCCGCGGCCGCTGCATCGGAGGCCTCTCGAATCACGGTCAGGATGGTGCCCTCAACCGGTCTCATCACACCTTTGTAGGCAGTGGCTGCGCCCTCTCGGAGGGCCTGTGCCCAGTGAGCTGCATTCAATCTGGGCTTGTTCTCCAGGTGTTTGGCCACGCCGCGCCAGATCTGCGAGAGGATCACGCCCGAGTTACCCCTGGCGCCCATCAGCGCACCATGCGCGAGTGCCTGAGCAACGACTCCTGCGGATGAGTCGGTCACCGTAGATACCTCGCGCAGCGCAGCCTGCATGGTGAGATACATGTTGGTCCCGGTATCTCCATCGGGAACAGGGTACACGTTAAGCGAGTTGACGAACTCGATATGCTTCTCGAGCCAGGTCGTGCTGCTTTCTATTGCCTGGCCAAGCTCTCGTCCGTCGCAGGTGGTGCGGTGCTGCACCTTCGCCTGCTCCTGAGATGGGAGACCCTTGCTCCCTGAATCACTTGTGTCGTGGGTCAAAAACGTTCCTCCAGTTTGGCGTGGAAACGAAGCAGTTGAGGAGACGCGCCGGTGAGTAGCTCCCCATTACTCCGGGTCCTACTGCCTCGAGCTGACGCGCAGTCCCTGCACGTGCACATTCACCTCATGAATTGGTACCCCGAGCGCTCGCTCGACACGGAACTTGACGTTCTCCATGATGTTGTGCGCGACTTCGGAGATACGGACTCCGTACTCGAGAACGACAAACAGGTCGATGACGATGCGCTCCTCGATGACGCGAACCTGCACTCCACGCCGAATGCTCTCGCGTTGAAGGACCTGAAACCCGCTGCGGAGCGATGGATGTGCCATGCCAACCACGCCATAGCATTCCAGTACGGCGTTCCCTGCCAGGCCCGCTATCGCTCCCGGTGAAACTTCGACACGGCCCAGTCTCGTTTCTTCAGCCATCCACATTCTCCTTGGGCTAGCTAACGGACTTGCACAAAAGCACTGATTGTGCTATATTAACCCGCTGTTGCAGCACGCATTATGTCAGAAAGAGGTACTGTTCGATGCCAATCCGATGCGACCTGTGCGGAAAAGGGCCACTCGTCGGCCACAATGTGAGCCATTCCAAGCGCGCCACCAAAAGGCGCTGGCTGCCGAACATCCAGAAAATCACCGTTCAGCAAGGTGGTTCCGCTACTCGGCTCAATGTCTGCAGCCGGTGTCTGAGAACGCTCCACAAGGCCTAAGACCAGCCATTGGCCATCGAAAGCCAGCACCCTGACCAGGGTGCTGGCTTTCTGTTTCCTGTAGAACACCAGCGCTCAGGCTTCGATGCTCCGCCGCAGCGTTTGCAAGGCCTGAGCGATGCCCTCTTTTGAGCGAAACACCGCACTTCCAGCTACCAACACCGTGGCTCCTGCCTCAACTGCCAGAGGGGCAGTCGCCGCAGTGATCCCCCCGTCTACCGCCAGAAGCGCCTGTGAGCCGCAGCCGCTGAGCATCTTGCGCACCAGTGCGATCTTCTTGAGCGTTCTCGGGATGAACTCTCCGCCGCCGAACCCGGGATTCACCGTCATCACCAGAACCGAGTCGACATCCGCGATGAT
>Ga0116184_10000690_pt1 | contig 36953 bp, 32 predicted proteins | sample AD_JPNNA5_MetaG_FD_89886 | JGI IMG/M metagenome (GOLD analysis project Ga0116184, IMG submission 89886) | Active sludge microbial communities of municipal wastewater-treating anaerobic digesters from Japan - AD_JPNNA5_MetaG | ecosystem: Engineered > Bioreactor > Anaerobic > Digestate | place... | reverse complement strand
TTCGGCATTGAATGCCCGGCTGCGCATGACATACGGGAGATGCGCGCCATCAGCTGGAAATATCAGCGCGAATTGATGAAAGCCACTCCGGAGCCATCGCGTCTGCTCAAACTTCGTTTTGAGGATATGGTATTTCACCAGGATGAAGTGCTGAACAAACTGGAATCTTTCCTCGGCATGCCGATGGCGAAAATAGAAATGCGCCCGGATTCCGTAGGGCGCTGGAAAACCGACGAAGGCGCTCATATGTTCGACGCTTTCAAAAAGGACTTGCTCGAATGCGGCTATCTCGCGTAAACCGCGCGAATAAGGGCTGCAGCCAAAGGCATTTTTTCACCCGGCGGCGCGTAACGTCAGCGTCCGTGCCGTGAAAATCCCTTGAATTTTTCCTTATAAATTACGGCCAGATAAACGGCTAATCCCGATATGGCAATCCATGTTTCCGTTGCGAAAAGCCTTCTCTTGACCATCAGTTCAAAAGGGATTTCACCTGCTCTGCCCATCAGCGGGCCTTTTTTGCCGCCGGGCGGTACAAGGACAAAAAACACCTGATAAAAGCCGTACAGGATTTCGGCAACAAAATTAACGATGATCACCGTGTGCAGAATAAGCCAGCAGCTTTTTTTCAGCAATCGTATTTTATCGGCAGACAACATCCATCACGTCTCTTTCATATTCCGATTCACGTTTTTCAAATATCCGCCTAAACAGAGCCTGTGCAGGCGGCAATAAAACCGGTGACCTTTTCCCGGTACAGTTCCGGCGCGTCGTAGTAACTGTAGGCGTGAACAGCGCCCTCCACCACCAGCAGGTCCTTCTTGGCAGCGCATGCCTCAAACAAACGGTATACCATCCCGGTCGGCACAAAGGTATCCGACGCCCCGTGTATGAACATCACGGGGTTCTTCGCCTTTTTAACCGCCTCGATACAGTCGGCGTCCTCGAAATGGTAACCTGCAATCAGGCGGCACCAGATACTGCCGAGCGGAATGAGAAACGCCAGTTTCAGGCGCGTCTTCTCTTTGAGATTTGCCTTCATCTCGTCAACCAGCGTGGTAAAACCGCAGTCTTCGATAACAAGTTTGACTTGCGGCGGCGGGTTGTTTGCGTTGGCCAGCATAACGGTAACGGCGCCCATGGAAATACCGTGCAAGATAATCTCGATGTCCTCGCCGAAACGCTCGACAAGATAGGCGGTCCATTGAAGGATATCTTTGTAATCCAGGCAGCCGAAGCCTATATATTTGCCTTCGCTTCTTCCGTGCGCCCGATTGTCCGGCAATAAATAGTTGTAGCCGAGCATTTCATGGTAGAAGGGCATCATGTGGCTGAACTCGTCGGGGCCGTTGCACTTATAGCCATGCACGCATACGGCAAAGCGTTTGCTCGGTTTGGCCGCGGGGAGAAACCACGCCCTCAGAGTCAGGCCGTCCGGCGTCGTCAGGGACAAATCCTCTGGATGAAGAGCGAAAAGCGCGGCATTGTTCTTTTCACGGATGGCTTTCCTTTCAATCTTTCGCGGGTCTTTGCTTTCTGGTTTCGGCTTGACCGGCCTGCGGATGGCCATGCGGAACACCAAGTAACCGCAAACGGCCGCAAGAAACGCCAAAAACAGCACAACGGCAGCCGCGACTGCGGCGATTTGAGACCATTCCATCCGTTTACCTCCCGGCGGGTTTCCCGCCCTTGCATAAAGCGTAATACTCGCCGGTTGCCCCTGCCAGTTTGTCGAGCCATTCGCTAGCGTAAGGCACGCCATTAAAATATTCGCGCATCAGCCGGCCTTCCTGCGCGCACAGAATACGCATATGGGGGAAATAATATTCCAGCAGAAACCGCGTGTAGGAAACCAGGCGGTAACTGCCGTGTACGGCGTATTCTCCCCCTTTGAAAACTTCAACCGCTGTACTCATACCCTTTTTAACGGCTTCCACGATCGCTCCGCGCTCGTTTGCGGCCGAAAAAACGACGGTAAACATCTTGTCAAAAAGGTTGGAATTGATGGTTCCGTGGGAATCGCTGGCGCCGGTAACAGGTATGAAGCAGCCTTCGCTCCTGAGTTGGTTGTAAAATGCGGTTTGCATATTGTTTTCATGCGAAGTCTGGCCGCCGACGAGTTCGAAAGCGTCAAAGACGCCGTTTTCCAGGAAGGCCCTGCTCAGCGAATCGGGCACATTGTAAGTGTTGTTGATCCAGTGCGGATGACAGAAAATTGAAAGGCCGCCGCGCTCTCTGATGCGCTGTGACACCCATCGGTTCGCCGCGTAAATAAATTTGTCTTGATAAGGGATGTCCTCGCTGTCGATGATTTCCCGCACCTGCTCGCGGTACTCGTCGTCGTCATACTCAAAAAGGGCGTTGACGGAACTTTCCCCGCCGAAATTGACCACATGGACATAGTTGTCGGGCGAATGGACTTCCTCTCCGTTGATGATTGCCATGCCGAGTTTGACGCCTTCGTACGCATTTTGCGCTTCGACCGAAGGTTCATAGCGCAAATGGTCCGTCAGCGCGGTGAAATCAAAGCCCGCCTCGCGGTAATTGGCGACCGCGATTGCCGGATGCTCCTTGCCGTCGGACCTGCAGGTATGGACATGGAAATCCCCTTTCAGAGGACGCAGCTCAAAAAGATCCTTCTCCAGCGCATATACGGATAATTGAAGAAAGTGCCTGCTTTCATTTTCGTTGAAGACACGCACATAATATTCCGCTTCGTCTTCGAATTGAAACTCAAAAGCGAGCGCCCCGTTTTCCGCTGCCGGATAAAAAACGTTGCCGGTAATTTGAAAGTCTCCCGCTGTCGGCCTGACAAGAGAATATACTTCGATTTTATACTTTTTATTCGACTGAAAAGCCAGTTGCGGTTCAAGGGTCTCGACGCGCAGTTTCACCGGCACGCGGGTCGGGTTAAGCAGGGGCAGGACGCGGTATTTATACAATTCTGTTTTCATCGGCATATCTCCTGCTTCAATTATTTCGCTGTGTATATGCGCGCGCTATTTTCTCATAGCCGCAAGATCCCTGTAGTTGACGGGCTTGATGCCGATATCGCGGATGTAACGCAGGGTGGCGGGATCCGAAAACAGGCGGTGTTCCCAGACCCTTCTGAACCAGACGCTGCTGGTGCCTTTGAGTTCGTCGCATTCAAGCGACGGATGGATATAGATTTCCGTTACGCCTTCCGGGATGGTTTTTAAATGTTCGAACATATAATCGCGGAAGTTCTCGTAACTGTCGCTTTGAGGTCCTTTCCAGTGATGAGGCATTAAATAATCCGGTATCGCGACGCCTTTATCTTTGGCAAAAGCACTGAACCTGGTAAACAGCATTTTGATTGCAGCGGCATCGATATTGATGCCGAGCATCGGATTGGCGGCCTGATCGTCAGTAAATGTTGACGGAAAACGGAACGGAAGACCGTACTCGCCGGCGATTTCCATGACGCACTGTAGTACTTCGAAACGCCCGGTTTCGATACCGTAGAGAGAACCCATGTGATTATCCAGATGGGAGGGGTTCAGGCCGAGGCGTTTCGCCAGTTCTATTTGCGCGCGTATTTCGCCGGCTACTTGCGCAAGGTCGCATTTTTTCTCAAACTCGTCGCTTTCGGGATACATATAGCCGAAATCATCCCGCAGGCTTTCGGTATCGCTGTGCGCAACCGGACCCCAGCGGTATCTGCTCCATTCGCTGGTGAATGTCAGATGAACACCGATGGCGAACTGAGGGTTTTCCTTGGCGAAATGACAGGCCTCAGGCGCCCAGCCGCAGGGCATCATCACGGTTGACGAGGTTATGCCGCCGCATTTGAACAACTCAAAGACGGCCAAATTGGCAGCGCGGCACATGCCGAAATCGTCGGCGTTGATAATTAAATATTTTTCCATCGCAGTTTCTCCCTTTGTTATATTGCATAACATTTTATGCGCTTGTCCCTGCAATTTCAAGAGCGGAGCTGATATAATGGCTTATATCGGAAAACGCGCTGAAAGGAGCGATTTTATGAAAGGCGGTTTTTTGCTGTACCGCAAGCCGTTTATCACAGCGGGCGTGATGGGCGTTACCGGCGTCGCCATGATTGCCGCAGCTGCCTACGCGGCGGCTGCGACCGGCTCGATGAACTATTACGCGTTTTATGTGTTCGGCTTCATGCTGATTGTGGCGGGCGCCGTAACAGCGATTATTTACGGGCTTTACGAAAAAAAGTTCAGAGATACCCTCAAGAAGCCCCTGCTGTGGTTTCGCTATTCGCCGCAGGCAGGCGCGCAGGCCGCGCGCAAGAACATCGACGAAATAAAAAGCGCCAATAAAGCGGCCCTGTTGCTGATTTTGTTTTTTTGCGCGCTGATGTTTATTGGCGGCTTGTTCTTCGGCGAGGACGGCCGTCTGTTCAGCTTGATTGCGCTCGGCATAGCTGTTTTCATGAGCCTTGCTTACCTGATTATCACCGCATACCGCGTCAGGAAACTTGAAAAGGGCAGCCTGCTGATGGTTCTTTCCTTAGAAGGCGCTTATGTTGCCGGCGAATTCCATTGCTGGAATACTCCGGCATCACGGCTGAATAAAATATCGCTGGAGCACGCGGAAACGCCCGAACCCTGCTATCAAATTGAAATCAGCTACTTCGCCGCCACCTATCCCGGGCCAAGCGAGTACCATGTCGTTGTGCCCGTACCAGCAGAATATTTGGATGCGGCAAAGTCCGCCGTCGCAACCATCGCGCAGACCATGCGCCCCTTGTCGGGCGAATAATTCAGTCCGCGGCGATAAAATGGCACGGGCGCGCAAGGTGAAATCCGCGCGCCCGTGTTTTCTGCCCCTTGAGGCCGTTTATTCTTCTATCATGGCAAGCAGCTGCGAAAGGCTGATGACCGGCACACCGAGTTCCAGCGCCTTCGCCAGTTTGCCGCCGGCTTCTTCACCGGCAAGCAAATAATCCGTTTTTTTCGAGACCGACGAGGCGGTTTTTCCTCCTCTGCTTTCGATGAGTTTTGACGCTTCTTCCCTAGACATGCCCGGCAGCGTGCCGGTGATAACAAAAGTTTTGCCTTCCCATTCACCGCTTCGCCGAGCAGTTTCCCCCGCCTCAAGCTTCAACCCCAACTGCTCAAACCGCGCGATAAGAGCCTTTGTCGAATCAAGACCGAAATAGTCCACGATGCTTTGCGCCATTACTTTGCCGAAGCCTTCCACCGCGCAGATCTCTTCGACGTCCGCTCCGGCAATGCGCTCAATTGAGCCGAAGGTTTCCGCCAGCGTTTCGGCCGCTTTTTTACCGATATGGCGGATACCGAGCGCAAAAAGAAGCCTCGCCAGCCCGCGGTCTTTCGAGGCTTTGATGGCCGAAAGCAGATTGTCCGCCGATTTTTTCGCAACGCCTTCAAGGGACATCAGCCGGTCTTTGGTCAGTTCATAGAGATCGGCCGCAGAGAGAACAAGGCCCGCGGCAACGATTTTTTCAATCATTTCATCCCCGAGCCCCTTGATGTCCATCGCGTCGCGCGAGCAAAAATGGATCAGTATCCTCAACAATTGCGCGGGACATTGCGGATTCACGCAGCGCAGCGCCGCTTCGCCTTCCTCCCTGACAACAGGAGAGCCGCAGGCCGGGCAAACAGGCGGCATAACGTACTTCTCGGCTCCGGGCTGATGTTGCGCCACCGCGATTACTTCGGGAATGACATCGCCCGCCTTGCGTATCAGCAGCGTGTCGCCTATTCGGATATCTTTTTGCGCGATATAATCCTCATTATGCAGGATGGCGCGGGAAACCGTAGAACCGGCAACAAGGACGGGTTCGAGTACCGCTGTGGGTGTCAGAACGCCTGTTCTGCCGACACTGATTTCAATCCCGAGCAGCTTTGTTTTTTTCTCCTCCGGCGGATATTTGTATGCCAGCGCCCATTTGGGAAACTTCGACGTGCTGCCCATCATTTCCCTGTGACTGAACACGTTGAGTTTGACGACGGCTCCGTCAATATCATAGCCGAGTGAATCCCTTTCCCGATGAATCCTTTCGATTTCATCAAGCACTTCGTCAATACGAAGCAGCGGTTTTGTGACGGGAATGATTTTCAAGCCGAGTTCTTTCAAGCGTAAAAGCGATTCATAATGGCTGCCGAAAGACAGGCCGTCCGCTTGCTGAACGTTGAAAACAAAGATGTCCAGATTCCTTGCGGCCGTCACAGAGGGGTCTTTCTGGCGCAGGGAACCTGCCGCCGCGTTTCTCGGGTTTTTAAAGACTTTTTCGCCGTTGTCACGCTGGCGCCGCGCAAGTTCGGAAAAGACTTCGCGCGGCATGAAGACCTCGCCCCTTACCTCAAGATAGGGCACTTTTTCGGTAAGCGTTTTCGGGATGGTCCGAACGGTGAGCAGGTTGTGTGTCACGTCTTCGCCGGTAATGCCGTCCCCCCTTGTGGAACCCCTGATAAACCTGCCGTTCTCATATTCGAGCGAAACAGACAAACCGTCAATTTTCGGTTCCACGGTATATTCCACCCCGCCGGGAATCATTTCGCGTACCCTGCGCTCAAAATCATACAATTCTTCAATACTGAACGCGTCTTGAAGGCTTTCCATGGGTACGGTATGCGTAACCGGCGCAAAACGGGCGTCGGCCTGGCCGCCCACGGTATTGGTCGGCGAATCGTCCGACGCAAAGTCAGGATATTCCGCCTCAAGCCTTCTCAACTCGCGCGAAAGGGCATCATATTCCTCGTCGGTAATTTCCGGATTGTCTTCCACATAATATTTTTTATTGTGGTACGCCAGCAGCTCCCGCAATTCGTCGATTCTCTTTGCGGCGTCGAATTCGTCCGGCAAAGTCATCCCTCCGCCCGGTTTTTGATTTAGTTTAACAAAATCAGACGTTCCTTTCAACCAAACCTATATTCGGCATATCGACGAGGGCGCCCCGTTTTGCGGGGCGCCCGAAAACCATATTCAATTGTACAACCGGATAATCAACGTATTCAGGGAATTCGCTTGCCCGCTCCGGCGCGTCGTCAACATAATCTGTCCATTCGGCTTACAGGCGGAAAGCAGTTAAAAATTCCAGTTTCCAGCCCGGATTGCCCTTTCATACCTGTCGCGTTTCAGGGCGGGCGGCAAAGGCAAACGGTTCTTCAGAGCACATTGGAATCGCCCCCTTTTCATTTTTTCGGCGCAGATTTCGAATCTGCCCCTCGACAACCCAGGTTTCTTTACACCTGTTTGTCTGTTTTTATTATAAAACGGCAAACCGCCATTGTCAACAACAATATTTATAGACAATTTGATTATTTTGTTAAATATCAATAATTCGGCGTATGCTATTGACGCAAAGCGCCCGATATACTACAATGAAATCAGAAACAGAAATGGGGTTTTTACATGGCCGATTATTATGATCCAGATATCGTCAGCGTTGTGGACGAAGAAGGAAAAGAGCATGTTTTCAAGGAACTGGACCGCATCGAAACCGACGGCGGAAAATACGTTGCGCTGACACCTGTCTACGACGAACCCGAAGAAATGCTTGAGAGCGACGGGGAACTCATCATTTTGAAAGTGACAGAGGAAAACGGCGAAACCTACCTCTCTCCGATAGAAGACGACGCGGAATTTGAAGAAATCGGCAGCATTTTCGAGGAACGGCTGGCGGATCTTTTCGGCGACGAGGAACCCGACGGGGAATAAAAATTTCACCCTGCCTTGTGCGATAATTCCGGCAATACTAACCCAACAAGGATTTCAAGGGAGCCCGACTCCGCATGTGAACTGCAGACCTCCCGGCATTTGCCGGACGAAGGGAGCGCGAAGCAGACGGGAGGCACCCACCTGCAATAAGCAGGTTATTCATTGCCGGATCCGGCTTGGCGGGGGATCTTTTTCGATAAACGGGATGTGCGTTTTGAATAACATCTGCAGCGGTGAAATTATTGACCTCATCCCCTCTCAAAGGGGATTTTTATTCAGTATCAAGACAGCCAACGACGCCGGCCGCGCGATGGTGGTATTCCGCTATTACGACCAGGAGAGCGGGCGCGTAGCCGAATTGACCAAGAGGCAATATATCCAAATCAAATTCGGCCCCAACGGCCGTCTGATCGCAGACGAACTCGGCGATTTTGTCACATGCGAAGCCGCGATTTTCCCGAACCTGACCGTGCTCGCATTATATAAAAACGGTAAAATGGCCATTTTCGACAGCGACGGCTCCGCGCTCGCGGAAAAAGAGCTGATTTACCGCGGATGCCCGGCTTCGTCCCCGGCCATCGACGGCAAATATATCTGGTGCGTTGTGCCCGACATCAACGCAATCATCCGATACTCGCCGCAAGAGGACCGCGTCGCTTTGCGTGTCGGCGGCGGCAAAATCCCCGCGTTCGGCAGACCCGAAAGTTTGAGCATCTATATCGATAAGATTTACGTGTGCTGTCCCGGACTGCGAAAAATCCGCAGCGTCGAACTTTCGGACTATTCCGTCAAAGACTATTTGGAGTTCGAACAGCCGGTTTATAAATATTGCCGTGTTTACGGCAGGGAGTACGCGGTGCTGTCCTCGGGTCTTTATGAATTGGACTGATTGAAACCTCGGAACGAAAGCGAGCCTCCTTTTATGGGGAGACTCGCTTTTTGCTTTATGTTCTGCGCTGGTTAGCCGTATATTGTTTGACCGTATTAAAGAAAGCGTCGATATTCCGCCACACGGCGTCGGGCGGCGTATCGCAGCCCGTTGAAATCACATAATTCCTGTATGAGCCGAAACGGTTTAGAAGGCCGAGCGTCAGGTCCCTGACTTCTTGTTCCTGCGCGTTCTTCAGCGCAACCGGGTTGAGGTTGCCCAATACAAGCGTATCCGCCGGCACATACGGCAGAATGTCTCCCAGATCGACCTGGTTGCCGACACTGAACGCTTTGCAGCCTGTCGAGAGCATCGACGGGAGAAGTTTGGGTGTGTTGCCGCCGCAATTATGGTAGATGAGCATAAAGCCGTCTTCCTGCATTTCGCCGACAATTTTACATATGGCGGCTGAAGAGAATTCGTCTGCGCAATCGGGCGAGACAACGCCTGCAAGAGGCTCCGCAATAATAACGCCGTTTGCGCCCGCCTCGCGGAAGGCAAGGATATAGGAACGTATAAACGCTGCGGTCTTTGCGATAAGCTTATGTACGTTTTCCGGATCGTCGTAGCACGCCATCATCAATTCCGAAACGCCCATAAGCCTTCCCGCAAGGCTGAACGGCCCGATGACCCCGCCGAAAACAGGTTTCTTATCGATGCGCGACGACGCTTTTGCCGCCGCTTCAAGATATATCCCCGTTCTGCATGCGCCGGCTTGCGGAACTTCCAAACCGTCGACACTCGACAGGTCGGTTATCACCGCGCCTTCCACCGTCGGGATATCTGTTTGCGAGAAGTTCACTTTTGCGCCGAAGCACTCCGCTTCGGCTGAAAGGTCCATCATGCTGACGCTGGCGCATGAATCGATTCGCTGGGAGAGCAGGACAAGCGAATCCGCCAGGATATCGCTGTCGGAAATCAATTCCGGCAAACTGATCCCTTCCAGGGAAATCACCGGATAAGATAAGACCGGCATTGCGCGCGTATGCGGGCTGTCGAGGATGCTTTCACGCCATTGCCGCATGTTTTTATTCATAGAACGCTCCCAGTACCGGACGCACCGGTTTTAAGTGTAAACGCCGAATTGCCGCCAAAGGTCTATCATCATTTCGTAACGTTCGAGCGCGAGACCGGTGTAGGCGCAGTTGGAAGTGGAAAAGACATAGCCGTATCCCGCCATGCCTTCCTTCAGCGAGCGCAGCACATCCGCGCGGCATTCTTCCTCCGAACCGGTCTGCAGAAGGCCGCAGTTGACATTGCCTATGAGCGCAACCTTGTCGGAATACAGCCGCCGCATTTCCGTCAGGCTGACGCCTCCCTGCGGGTCAAGGGAATGAATGGCGTCAGGCTTGCAATCTACCATTTGGCCGGCGATCGGCATAATGTTTCCGTCCGTGTGCTTAATGGTGTAGTAGCCCATCGAACGGTAGGCGTCGATCACGCGCGCAAGATAAGGCGCTATAAACTCTTCAAACATCGCGGGGCTGAAAAAAGGATTGACATTGAAGCAGTAATCAGAACAAAGCGCAAAGCCGTCCAAAAGCCCCGGATAGGCACTCATTTTCTCTGCAAACTCAATGCTGATCGCCAGTCTGTTTTCCGCACTCTTTTTCAATTCATCGGGCTTTTCGTACATGCGGGTGGTGAACTCCATCATTCTGTGCCCGTCGGGAATTGAAAAAGTCGGGTCGCCGTGCATCATCAGAAAATATTCGTCGTCCGTCTTTTCCCTGATGCTTTCCAAAATCCTGATGGTGCTGTCGAAATCGCTTGGATTCGGATGCACAAATATCGCGCTGTGCGAATATTTTTCGGCCGTCAGGATATAGGTGTCCGCCATATCCGCAAATTGGACTTCTTTTTCTTTCGCGCTCATTTGGTCCCATTGCGAAAAAATGCGCTGCGACGGATGCACTTTGCCGATTGCTTCCATCGTCAAGTAGAAAACCAGTTCAAATGTCGGCACAAGGCCTGTCAGAGGTTCTCTCCGAAGCGCCTTGATAAAGCGTTCTCTGTTCGTCATGTGCTTAACCGCAAAAGGCCAAGGCCATATCGGCCGCGGAAGCCGCATCAGCGGTGTAGCCGTCTGCGCCGATATGGTCGCAGTAAACCTGGGTGATCGGCGCGCCGCCAATCATTATTTTCACTTTACCGTCAAGCCCTTTGCTGTTTCTGAGTTCCACAACATTCTGCATCTCACCCATCGTTGTGGTCAGCAGAGCCGAACAGCAAATAATATCAGCCTCGTTCTCGACCGCGGCTTCGACAAACTCTTCGGCGGATATATCGACGCCGAGGTCGACGACGGTCAGCCCGCGGCCTTCCATCATCAGTTTGACCAGATTTTTACCGATATCGTGCAGGTCGCCTTTCACCGTGCCGATGACGATCTTGCCCTTCGCCTTCATATCGTCCTGGGAGAGATGGGGTTTGAGTTCCGCGATGCCCGCATTCATCGCTCTTGCCGCAATGAGGACTTCGGGCACAAAGACCTCGTTGATTTTGAACTTTTCTCCGATGACGGTCATGCCGGCGATCAACCCGTCCTCAAGGATAGCCTTGGGTTGAAGCCCCTCGCCGATTGCCTGGGCAACGAGTTCTTTCACCTTCGGGGCCCTGCCCTGCTGTAGCGCGCCGCTGATTTCTTCAAGAATACTCATTGTGCTGCTCCTTTTCATTATTTAAGACCGAAAAGTTCTTCTTTGCGGTCCAGATAATAAAGATAGTCGTCCTCGGTGACGTTCGGCGGACATCTGTGGTCGCAAAAAGGAATATAGCCTCCTCTGGCGACCAGGGGAACGAGCGTTTCAAGGTAATCGTCGATGGCTTTGCGGCCGGCGCCGAGCGCCATTTTATCCACTCCGCCCATGATCCTGAGCTGCTGCCCGTATTCGTCAAACAGCACGGAAGGATGTGCGCAGCCGTTGACTTCAAACGGGAACAGGCAGTTGATGCCGCCCTCGAGCATTGCCGGCAATATGGGCCTCACATCGCCGTCGCAGTCAGTATACCATAGGTCAATACCGAATTCATCCAGTTTTTTTCTGATTCTTTTATAGCGGGGCATGACCACTTTTTCAAAAAAATCAACGGAAACGATAGGGCCGTTCTTAAAACAGATATCTTCCCAGCCGCTGGCAAGGTCGAAGTCGAAATGCGGCAGCAGCATATCAAGAGAATCCTCGACAATCCTGCAGCATGTCTCCACCATATCCTCCACCATTTCGGGGTAATCGAAACAAGCGTATGCCAGGCCCTCGAATGTCAGCATATCCCTGATTTTCCCGATCATGGAACCGCAGTGTATGCAAAGCGGATAATCTCTGTCCGGCGGGTGCTGTTCTTTGAGATATTCGATATCCTCGCTGTCAAAGCGTCTTTCCGGGTTGTCGGGATTCAGTTTTTCCTTTTTGACTTTCAGCCAGTCATCCGGCGTCACGACGCTGGAACCGATATAATGAGGGATGCTGCTTTTGAGTTTGTTTTCCTGGGCAATAAGGCCGTCGCCGTTCCTGACTATCCTGTATGATTCGGTTTCTTCGATGACCTCATGCGGGAAGGAAGGCATCAGCCACAACCTGCCCGAGATGGTCTCCATCCGGTCAAAATTGAAAAAAGCATCCGCCTGCCAGTTGTTTTTGATACCGTTTTCCCTGAATATCCGCCATTGGGTAAAATTCTCCTCCCAATAGCCGAATTCCATATTGAAGCACCTGTCGACCGGGCGGTAGTGCATCTGAGCTTTGAAACGTTCCCGGTCCGTCATTTCGCTTTTCCACTTTTTTCTGATCGGTTTGATTGCCATCGGTACAACCCCTCCAGTCTTTGATAGTTCAGCGCAAGACGAAAGCCGCCTGCAGCGCGTCAAGCAGACGCGCAAGGTTCTGAATCAGCGTCGGTGCGCCGGGTTGCGGCGCGGTCAGCGGGGAAAGGGTATTTTCGGCTTTATTGAGGATGAAAAACTGCGGATAACGCGCATCGGAAAAGACGTCCGGCTGCGTATCGGCGTTGAGGATCCAGCTGATCATTTCGTAGTAATCGGCATTGAACTGCGTATGCACCATACCTTTTATGAACCAGGTGTATTCCGGATACATACAGGTGGATGCGTCGACGACACGGTCTGCCGAAAGATGATTGTGGCCGTCCGCTACGGCCTGAATATAATCCACCCCGAGGTCGGACCCGAGAGGAGCGCAGGTCGCGCCGGCGCTGGTATAGACGGTATCGATCAGATAATCGGTCTGGGCGTAAATGTTTGGCGTCAGCGGTATCCCCTGCAAGCCGTAGTTCGAGGTCAACGCAAGTTTGGTACCGGATTCGATAACCCCGTCGAGTATTTTTTTAAGGTTGCATTGCACCCCGTAGTGGTAAGCGTCGATTTTTTCGATCAAAGCGGCGTTTGCCTGCTCGTCGAGCATCATTGCTTTCGCGTTTTCATAATATTTATCCGGTACAAGAGACCAGATGCCCGGCATGGTCGCGTAGACCTTCTTGAGGACCTCATCATACGCCCTGCCCTTGAGTTCACGGATAAGTTCATTGACAAAACCGACGCCGAAACCGTAAACCCCCGCCGCATCGAGGCCTAAATTGATTTCGTCGGCAAGCGCCTCATCTTTCATCATCCCGCGAATAAAGTTTTTGATGACCTGCTCGTCGACCGAAACGTTTTGCGTGAAGAGCTCTCCCACAAGCGAAACGCCCTGCACAGCGCAAGAACGCAGGATAAGCGTGTCGATATCCGCACTCCCGTATTTCATCAGATACGCCGCGGCAACAACGCCGCCCATGCTGTTGGGTATCAAATCGATTTCCTTGCTGCCCGTTTCCCTTTTAACATAATCGATGTAAGCCTTTAAATCGTCCGCTACACTCATCGGATCACGCCGCCAGTCATAATTAAAGGTCAGCGTGCGGTCAAACTGATAACCTTGCGGCAAGGTCATATCCGATTTAATACCGACATTATATTTCGACGTCCCGTCGGGATTGCATGAGATCGGGTCGAATATGTCATACGCCACAGGGATAAACGTATCGCCGAACCGCCGGAAGTCCCTGTCAATCAGAACGCGTGAAAGCGGCAGCGCCAGTCTTGCCGACGCCTTGAGGATGGCCTCCTGCGAGGGTACAAAAACAGCCCTCTCCTCGGGTGTTCCGATGTTCTCATAGAGCGTATCGCTGTTTATGCCTTCGATGTTGATAACGGGAATTCCTTCTACCGAGGCCCCGGCAAACGCCGGTACCACACTCGTGCAGGAGAGCACGGCGGCGATAAAAACCGCCATTGCCGAGATGAACAAACGCCGCTTCATTTGATATCCTCCCGGGTAAAATCAATGATGCTAATTATAAAACAATAATCGAGCAGGCCAGCATAACCTGGGCTGCGAAATAAGTGATAAGGTTAAAGTTTTTCATCAATCTGGTATCCTTACCGCCAAACAGCGACAGCAATAAGATGAAATCGGAAAGCACGAAAAGCGCCGTGCCGCCGCCAAGCAGCGCCGCCGCCGGAATACTGTTCACGGTATCTTTCATCAGCAGCCGGGCGCTGAAAAACAGTGTCTTGCTGAGCATCGTGAATAAAATAAAAGAATAAGCCGCGACAAGCACCATAACGGTTTTGTTTTCAAAACTGAGTTTCCATTTTATGGCGGCGGCAAGAATCAGCATAGCCGCCGCAACGGGCAGAAATTCCAGGGGGGACCAAAAACGCTGTCTTTCGAAAAACCGCCGTCCGGCGACGGTAACAGCCGCAATATAAAACAGGTGTGTTACCGAAAAGCTCAGCAGTCCCAGAACAAAATAAAAACCCTTTGTGCCGATGCCGAGAAATAAGTCGCCGAAGAATGAAAAACACAGCCCGATGATCATCAGCAGCGCAAACGGGCGATTGCCTCCCTTATTGAGAACAGCCGCGCAGACAGCAATCAGGATAAAACCGGCGGAGCACATGCACTTAGCTGCCAGCGAGCGTTTTGCGGTTGTGCACAGCGGGCTGAATAAATAAACCCACAGCAACAGCGCTTCCGCGACAAGCAAGGCGACGAGATAAGGCAATACGGACCTCTCTGACATGCAGCCGGCTCTCAGCCCGCGCAATAATGAAAATATGGCGTTGAAAATGGTGCCGGTGACCGGACTTGAACCGGTACGGTGTTGCCACCGAGGGATTTTAAGTCCCTTGCGTCTGCCGATTTCGCCACACCGGCGTTGAAGTTAAATACCAAGTCATTTTATTATACGCCCCTGCCTTTGTCAAACAGGGAGACACATGTACCGGAAATATTTCAATCCGGTCTTGATTTTTCTAAATAACGGACTTATTATAATCAGAATTCATTAAAAAAGGAGACGGTTTCCATCACTCGACTGCTGATAAGGCTTTTTGTCATGAGAAAGCAGAAAGCAAGCCCTGCCGTGCTGAGAACGCGTTGCGGGCTTTTGTCGGGTTGGACGGGGATTGCCGTCAATTTGCTGCTTTTTGCGCTCAAACTTTCCATCGGCCTTATCAGCGGCAGCCAGTCCGTTGTCAACGACGCCGTCAACAACCTTTCCGACGCCGCTTCCTCCACGGTCACGGTGATGGGGTTCACCATAGGCGGCAAACCGGCGGACAAAGAACATCCTTTCGGGCACGGCAGGGTGGAGTATATTGCCGCGATCATCATCGCGCTTGCCGTACTGGTCATAGGCGCCGAGTTGGTGCACTCCTCGATTGACCGAATCAGGGAACCGCAGGAACTTGCTGTGGGCAGCATTCTGCCGCTCATCATACTTGGCGCGACCATTTTTGTGAAGCTTTGGCTCGCTTATTTTTATTACACTGTCAATAAAAAAGCAAACTCCGTCGCCATCCGGGCCGTCGTGAAAGATTCTCTGAGCGATACGTTCGCAACAAGCGTCACTATTTTTGCCCTGATCCTTGCCCGGCTTCATATTCAGCCTGTCTGGTTCGGATATCGTGTTCCCGTTGACGGTTTCGCGGGTTTGATTGTTTCCTTGTATATCTTTGCCGCGGGAATCGGCATTGTCAAGGATGCCGTCGGTCCCCTGCTGGGGGAACCGCCGTCTGCGGATCTTGTCGCTTCGATTAAATCGAAAATATTGTCATTCCCCAGCATCATCGGCGTTCACGACCTTGTGGTCCACAATTACGGACCCGGCCGCGTTTTCGCAAGCGCGCACGCAGAGGTGTCTTCGGCGGAAAATATTATGGAGAGCCACGACACCATTGATTTAATCGAACGGGATATCGAAAAAGTTTTCGGCATTTCGATGGTCATTCACCTCGACCCGATCGAATGCGACGACGAGCGGACATCGGCGCTCAAACAAATCGTGCTGCTGGTGGTCAAAGACATTGACGTCAATTTGCAGGTGCATGATTTCAGAGTGGTCGACGGTCCGACGCACACCAATCTGATATTCGACCTTGTGACGCCTCATAAATTTCGCTATACCAACAAAGAGCTCATCGATAAAGTCAGCAAGCGCATCAGCGAATACGATAACCGTTATTATACCGTCATTACGGTCGAGCACAGCTATTTGTAATTTCGCAAATGGCACAGACAAAAGGGCGCTCCGTTCCAGAGCGCCCTTAAAATATAAGCATCGGAGCATTAAAGCCGTATTTTGTGATAAATCTTCTTGCCCTTGCGTATAATCACGGGGGCTTTTTCGAGGTCGGCCGCGCAAAGGCAGAAATCAAACGAGCCGACTTTTTCGCTTCCGCAGGTCACGCCGCCCTGTTCGATTAGCCGCCTCGCCTCCCCTTTGGATTTTGCAAGCCCCGCAGCGACAAGAACATTGACGATGTTGGCTTTTCCGTCCTCAAAGAGGTCGGCGCATAAACATGTTTCGGGCATTTCGCCGTCAGCCGTCCCGCAGGAAAACAGCGCTTTTGCAGCACGCATCGCTTTTTGCGCCTCATCCTCGCCGTGGATAAGCCGCGTGACTTCATAAGCGAGCCTCTCCTTAACGGGGTTCAGCGCGCTGCCCTCCAGGCCTGCGTAGCCCTCAATCTCCTCAACAGGCAGAAAGGTCAGCATTTTCAGGCAGTTGAGCACATCCGCATCGTCGACATTGCGCCAGTATTGAAAGAAATCGTACGGCGACGTCTTGGCGGGATCCAGCCATATTGCGCCTTTTTCCGTTTTGCCCATTTTTCTGCCGTCGCTTGTTTGCAGAAGGCGGAACGTCATCCCGAACGTTTCGCGGTTATCCGCTTTACGGTTCAGTTCAACACCGTAGATAATGTTGCTCCACTGATCGTCGCCGCCAAGCTGCATGACGCAATCGTATTTCCTCCGTAAAACAAGGAAGTCGTAGCTTTGCATGATCATATAGTTTAACTCGAAAAAGGAAAGGCCTGTCTCAAGCCGCTGTTTGTAGCATTCCGCGGCAAGCATGCGGTTAACCGAAAAATGAATGCCGATTTCACGCAGGAAATCGATATAGTTGAGGTTGAGCAGCCAGTCGGCATTATTCACCATAATCGCCTTGCCGTCCGAGAAATCGATCAGTTTGGACATCTGCTGCTGAAAACGGCCGATATTATACTCGATTTCCTCCTTCGAAAGCATTTTGCGCATGGCTGTCTTCCCCGAAGGGTCCCCCACCATGCCGGTCCCTCCGCCGAACAGAGCAATGGGCGTATGCCCGGCGCGCTGCATATGAGCCATGACCATAATTTGAACAAAATGGCCGACATGCAGGCTGTCGGCAGTCGGGTCAAATCCGATGTAGAACCTGATTTTCTCTTTTTTCAGCAGCTGCTCGATTCTCTCCGGATCGGTCATCTGCGCGATAAGCCCTCTGGCATTGAGTTCGCTGAATACGTCCATTAAAACATCCCCCACGGTTGCCTGCCGGCGGCTTCGGCTGCGGAAAGCGCAGCCGGTAATTGAACGAAATTATATCGTCTATGCGGTGACATTGTCAATCGGAGACAGACGTTCAGCTTGACGATTGATAGCCGATGACAGCGGAGCTGTATAATTCGATGCCGACGCCTGCGTTGGGATGGATAGCGTCAAGCAGATAATCGGAATAAGGTTCGCGCATAAGTTTCTGACGAATCGCCGGATTGGGGTCAACGAAAAGGCAGCCGTTGCCCGCACAGTATTTCTTTAAAGCGTCCGTATATTGCAAAAGCATATCATTCTTCTCACCAGTTTTCAGTTTTGAGACCGTGTCAAAATCCAGAGACATCCATGGCGCGATGAAAACAAATACGGTGCCTCTGTTTTTGACGGCAACAGCGGAACGCAACGCGTCGATGTTCAATACAAACGCCTTCGCGTCCATCGCGCACTGCCTGCTGTCCCTGTACCGCACATCGTTGGTGCCGATGGCAATGACATAAACATCCGCGGCAGCTTGAATTAATTCGTCGCGTTTTTCCAGAAGAATGACGGAAGTGGAACCGCCCCAGGCCTTTTTTACCGCTTGAACCCCCGGAAAAGCCGCCATCATCGGCTCATACCAGCCGTAGCCGCCGTTTTTTGTTCCTTCCGTCAGGCTGTCGCCGGAGAAACAGACTTTTTTTGCGTTGGATAGTACTTTGTACAAGGGTGATGTTTTTTCTTCCGCGCTGATTTGCAATGGCCGAACCTCCTGTCGCCGGTATCCGTCCGTCAGGAAATAGTACCGGTCCTGTAATTGGTCGCAGGTTACCGTACAGCCGAGCATGACCTTCGTAACGATTTTCTGCACCTCTTTGGCTCTGTTAAACTCCTGCTTGCTCATCGTTTTGGACAATGCCGTGTTTTTCATGATATCGGCTATCGGCAAAGCGCGGTATTGGCCCTTATACATGCCTTGCGTCATCATGGGTACAATCGAACAACCCTCGACTGTTCCGTCTTCGGGATCCAGATAGATTTCGGTAATTGCTGTCGCATCCCCGTCGTGTTCGGTGTAGCTGTTGACAAAGTTGCCCGGGCAGTTGATAACAAGCGCCCGTCCTGCGCCTGTCTGCTTTTTCACGGTACGGTACTCCATCGGCTGAACCGCATGGGCATGGTCGCCCAGCACGAGATCCGCCCCCGCCTCAATAAAGATATCGTTCCAAGTATCCTGAAACATATTCGTCGTATGCACAAACTGCTCCCCCATATGCGGAATTACGGCGATCAGGTCGGGTTTTTCCTTTTTTGCCCTGTCGAAATCTTCAAGGACTGCTTTTTTTGCAGAAGCAAAATATGGGCTTTCGGGGTCGCAAATCACCGAAGTGATATCTGGATTTTCGTTAAAGAGTTCATCCTCCGTATAGTAATTGCATCCGTAGGTATAGGAAAGCACGGCGATTTTAAGGCCTTTGACATCAACCAGGGTAACCTTTTTCTTCTCATCTGCATTTCTGTATGCGCCGGTATGTGAGAGACCGGCACGGTCAAGTACCCCGAGTGTTCTCGGTACGGCATTTGGTCCCTTGTCCAGCAGATGGTTGTTCGCCAGGGAGACAAAATCGATCCCCGCCTTCTTCACGGCCGAAGCATAAGCATCCGGATAGTTCAGGCGAAGCGTCAGCCCGTCATCGTAGTTGCCCTCGGAATAACCGGCTTTTTCGCCCGCGAGAGGGCCCTCGAAAATCCCTATGGAATAATCGGCCTGTTCGAAATATTTTTTTGCGTATGCAAACTGCTCGTCGAAATTATAAAGGCCGCTCGTTTCGTCGTAACCGTCTTTGACCTGATCCATCAGCAGAATCAGGTCTCCGGAAAAAGTGATTTTAATATCGGATTTCAGTTGTTCGAGTGTTTCCCTGTCCATAACCGGATAGATGACATCTTCCGCCTTTTGTTCGGACTCCCCGCCTTTGAGTTGTCCGGTTAAGTTCATGACGGGATTGACAAGCATGATGCAAACGGCAAAGATAGCCGCGGCGGATAAAGCGCGCTGCCGCCGCCTGTTGCCGATATCGTTCGCCGAACAAAGCGCCGCCGTAAACATGTCCAGAAGCCGCTCAAGCGCATGCGCAAAGCGGTCGCTGCCGAATAAAACCAGCGTCGCTGCGGAAGCGGCGCAGGCCGCGCCAAACACGAGACGATTGTAAGAACTCAAAGGCAGCAGTAAAGCAAACAACAGCGTAACCGGCCGGTGCGCCACATAGACGGCCAGAGAATTTTTCCCCCACTTGGCAATAAGAGGAATTTTTTTTGAAGGCATCATCAGCATCATGGCCGCAATGATCAACAGCGCGAGCAGGAACAGCGCCGTCCTGGCCAAGGCGTCGTAAAAGCTCTTATATGGGCTCATGAGCATCATCTCAAGGGATATCGCTCCCGAACCGGCGAGATAATACGCGCAGGAAAGCCCGGCCGCAGCAAGGACCGCCCCCAAAATATAGACGCTTTTCTTCCGGCAGGAGCTGAAGAGAAAAAAGACGGTTTTGTCCAATCGAAAGCCGAGCAGAAAGAACGGGAAGAACGCAATGATTCTGCCCATCGCAAACTGGTTGGAAATCTCGGGCCAGAAGCCGGCCAGCAGGGCGAACAGCACGGAGAAAGCGAATAAATGCTTTTGCCTGCCGAAAAATCTGACGGCAAGCCGCCACACAATGAGCGCGGCGAGATACCACGCGGAATAAAGCGGCGTCAGCAAAGATATCCCGGTACCGGTGAAAAGGTTATACACCAGCAGCAAACCGTTAAAAATGAGATATGCCGAGGCCAGTCGGGCCAGCGAACGGAAACTTGACGACTGCCTGCTTTTGCTGAAAAAACCGGAAATAAACACAAAAGCCGGCATGTGGAAGGTGTAGATGATTGGAGTGATGATGCGCGCAAGGACCGGTCCGCCGGAACCGCTGTAGGCATACAGAAAATGGCCCAGCACTACCAGGCTGATCAGAATGCCTTTGAAATTGTCGAAATAAGCCAGACGAACCGGTTCTTTATCCGTCTGCGGAGACCTGCGCAGCATCGTCCACCCCCGAATTTATATCAGGCGTTTGCCCCAAGGATGGCCTCAAGCGCCGCAGGCGCGTCGGCCGCGAAATCGTCGCAGCCCGCTTCCACCGAACAGCGCGGGCATCCCGCTGATTTGAGCGCCCCGAGAAACGGCGCAAAATCGAAGCCGTCGCCGGGTTTCGGAAACCTTCTCTCGACCGGATTGGCGATGTGGGCGTGAATAATTTTCCCTTTCGTCGCGGCAAGCGCTTCCATGCTGTCATCTTCCAGATACATGTGGTAAAGGTCCGCGAGCGTCTTCACTCTTTTTTGGCCAACCGCATCGGCGAGTTCAATGCCGTCGGGGACAGAATTAATAATATTGCACTCATTTTTATTCAGCGGTTCTATGGCTAGATCAATCGCGTAACGTTCCGCTTGCGGCGCTACGATTTCCCGCAGAAAAAAAGCAAGTCTGTCGAAGGCCTCGCCGGTTTTCATTCCCTCCGGCACAGACCTCGCTTTGCCGCTGCCGAATACAATGGTTTTCACTCCGCACTGCGATGCGCGGAGAAAAGCCTTTTGAACGTATTCGGATATCGTTTTATAATCCGGCTGAACCGCACATAACCGGATTTCACCCGGTACAAAGCAGTTGGCCGCTTCGCAAGGCAGGCCGAATTTCTCGATGCAGGCCGCGAATTCGGAAAAGTCAGCGTCGCCGGCCGTTGTGATGTCCGTCGTGTTGGTTTCGAAATAATCGAAGCCCGTCCTGCTTAAAATTTCGATTTTTTTCGCGTCGGTGCCGACGCAGATGCCGAACCTCATTGTCAATCCCCTTTTCATTTATTGCTGACGCCTGCCTGAGCAAGCATTTCTTCCGCGCTTTCCAACTGGGCCGAGGTAATTTCAAGGCCGCCGATAATCACAGCCAGCGCCCTTTTTCTGCCCTCATAATCCAGTTTTTCAACTTTGGTATATGTTTTGCCGCCGGTAACGCTTTTGCTGATTTCATAATGATTGTCCGCAGCGGCCGCGATTTGCGCAAGATGAGTTACGCAAATCACCTGTCTGCCCGCCGCGGCGCTGCGCAGTTTGACGGCGACTTTGTTGGCGGCCCGGCCGCTGATGCCCGTATCGATTTCGTCGAATATCAGGGTTTCGTTTTCGCTGCCCGCCGAAAACACGCTGCGGATTGCCAGCATAATCCGCGACAATTCCCCGCCGGAAGCAATCTTCGACAAGGGCTTCGGTTCTTCCCCCGTATTGGCCGATAAGGCGAACTCGATGTTGTCAATCCCGTCCGCAGAGAGATTTTTTGCGGATTGCCTGAGCATGAATACGACGTTGGGCATGTCCAAATAGGATAGTTCCCGGCGTACCCTTAAGCAAAACTCTTCTCCCGCTTTTTTACGGCGCGCGCTGAGTTCGTCCGCGATTTTTTCTGTTTGTTCGCGAATCTTTTCGATTTCCGCTTTGAGCGAATGCGCCCGCTGCGCCGAAAACTCGATGGCTTCCAGTTCCTTGCGCGCGCCGTCAAGAAACGCGAGCATATCCTCTTCCGTTTCGCCGTATTTGACGCTCAGTTTGTATAGTTCGTCCAGCCGCGACTCGGTCTCTTCCAACTCCCCCGGGGCCATTTCAAGCGAGTTGAGCGCGCTGTTGAGCGCCGTTTGAAGTTCCTGCGCAGAATATACGATATCCGACGCCGAAGCAGCCAGCGGTTCCATATCCGGAAAAAGCCTTGCTGCGGACGAAAGGTGTGCGGCCGCCGCTATCGCGCAGCCGGTAACGCCGCCGTTTTCTTCGCCGCCGGCGAGAGCCTGTAAAGCGGCCTGAAGTTCTTCGGCAATACGCCCGGTGTGAACAAACCTGTTTCTCTTGGCGGTGAGCTCCTCCCTCTCTCCTGGTTTAATGCGCGCCGCTTCCAGTTCTTCGATTTGGTAGGCGAGCATTTCAGACAAACGCGCCTTTTGGCTTTCGTTTGCCGTAAGTTCGTCAAGTTGGCTTTTCAGTTGCGTCAGCGCTTCGAAACCGTCTTTACACAGGTCCAGCAGCGGTCCGTTGCCGGCAAAACTGTCAATCATCGCGCAATGTGTATCGGGTGTTAAAAGGGAATGGCTGTCCTGCTGGCCGTGAATGCTGACCAGTGTGTCGCCGACGGTTTTCAGCATGCCTACAGTAGCCGGCACACCGTTGATGCGGCAGCTGTTCCGCCCGTCTTGGTACATGATTCTTTGCAGCAGCAGGCTGCCGTCGGGCATCGGATCGATTTCAAGCGTTTTAAGCACATCATCAGCAGCCCGGCAGCAGTGCCGGAATTCGGCAGAAACACGGGCTTTTTCACAATCGGTGCGAATTAGTTCCCTTGAGGTTCGCTCGCCGAGGACGGCGGAAATGGAGTCGATCACGATTGACTTGCCCGCTCCCGTCTCTCCGGTAAGCACGTTGAACCCGCCTCCGAATTCAATGGCGGCGCTTTCAATAATGGCAATGTTTTCAATTTCAAGCCTTGAGAGCATACGTTTTCACCGTCGGTCAGGCAGCCATTGCCGGTCTTTGGCGCAGGTTCTTCTATTTGCTCAGCAATCGCTGGATGGCGTCTTTCATCTGCGAGGCATAGCCTTCCGTTCGGCAAAGCGCGAATATGGTGTCGTCGCCGGCGAGCGTGCCGACGAGCCCTTCCCATCGCATGGAGTCAAAAGCCGCGCAAGCCGCCTGCGCCATACCGGTATAGCACTTGATAACGATGATATTGCCCGCGTAATCGCAGGAAATGACGGACTGGACGAATATTGCGTGAAATTTCGATACCAGCATATCGGAGTCCGTCTGCGGCAGCACATAACGGTAATGGCCGGAGGGCCCCATGGATTTGACCAGGCGCAGTTCCTTGATATCCCTGGACACGGTCGCCTGTGTCGCCTTAAACCCGGCTTCGCGCAGTTTGACAAGCAGTTCCTCCTGCGTCGCGATATTCTGCTTTTCCACCAGGCCGACGATTTCGTTCTGCCGTTTTGTTTTCATGATAATCTTCCTTTCAATCACGCTTTTGGGTATCGCTGCCACGCATCAGTTTGCTGTTGAGGATGTCAAAGAACCGGTCGGTTTTGATGCGGATAAAATCCGCAGTTTGAGCCGCTTTGGAGACGACGACTTTGCCGGGGTCCGGAATCGGCGTACCGTCGTCCGCATCGCAATAGAGCGTCACATTCCCGCCGGGCGCCGGGGTAACCGTCAGGACGCAATCTGCCGAGAAAAGCAGCGGCCTGGCAAAGAGAGCATGCGTACAGACGGGCGTCAGCAAAATCCCCTCGATCCCGGGATCGATCACAGGGCCGCCCGCGGAAAGCGAGTAAGCAGTCGAGCCGGTCGGCGTTGCGATGATAATGCCGTCGCCGGAATAGTTGTTGATGCGCTTCCCGCCGCATTCAACAGTCAGTTCTACCAGTTTCATCTGGCCTGCCCTGCCGAACACCGCGTCATTGATACACAAATAAGAACCCATACGCCGGTCGCCGCTGAAAACTTCCGCTTGAAGAAGCATCCTTTTGTCGACGGTATAGCAGCCGTTAAACAGGTTTTCGATCAATCCGGTTTCGTGCCCTTCCAGCCCCGCCATAAACGCAAGGCGGCCGGCATTGACGCCCAGCACCGGTTTGCCGAAGCGGACCGCCTGTTTGGCTGCGTGAATAATGGTGCCGTCGCCGCCAATGGCGATAATGACATCGCACAATTCGAATAATTCGCCGCGCGGCGCAAACCGGGCGTGCGCGGCGGGAAAACTCTCTTTTTCTTCAAGCGCGAGAAAAAAGGGCGCATCAATCCGCTCAAGCGTATCGATGAGACGCTGCGTGGCATTCAGAGCGTCTTCCCTGGTCAGATTAGGCAGCAGAGCGACTTTCATATCATGATTCTCCGTTCAAAAACAGATGGGCGTTTGACACGGCCGAGTCTATTATATCAATATCAAGTGATGATTCCCCGTCCTGCGGAACCAGCAGCAGCAGAAATTCGATATTGCCCTGCGGCCCTTTGATGGGGGAATAGTCGGCTCCGATGATTCCGTAACCGTTTGTGCGGCAGAAATCGCTGATTTCTTTTAACACGCGCCGATGGACTTCCGCGTCCCTGACGACACCCTTTTTCCCGACGCTGCTTCGTCCGGCTTCAAACTGCGGTTTTACAAGGCAAACGACTTTCGCGCTTTCTTTTAAAAACTGCATGAGCGCGGGCAGAATCAGTTTCAACGAGATAAAAGACACGTCCACACATGCAAAATCAACCGGTTCGGGGATCAGTTTCGCGTCGATGTTCCTGAAATTGGTTCTTTCGAGATTGACGACGCGGGGGTCGTTCCGAAGCTGCCAGGCCAGTTGGCCGTAACCGACATCAACCGCGTACACTTTTGCCGCCGATCTCTCCAGGAGTATTTGCGTAAAGCCGCCGGTAGAGGCGCCGACGTCGATACAGACAAGCCCTTCGGGAGATATTCCGAACACGTCGAGCGCTTTTTTCAGTTTGTAGGCGCCGCGGCTGACAAAAGAATCGCCCGTGTTCCTCAGTTCGATTTCATCCGCGGCGTCGACGCTCTGGCCCGCTTTAAGGGCTTTGACTCCGTTGACATAAACACAGCCGGCCATTACGAGGGCTTTCGCTTTTTCGCGTGAATCAGCCAGCCCTTTGGCAAAAACCGCCGTGTCAAGCCGTTCAGTGCTCTTCACTTTCAATCCACTCCGCAACCTGCCGGCTGATTCCGTCTTCGTCGAAACCGTAGCGTTTCAGCAGCGCGCCGACAGGCGCCTGGGGCACAAATTCGTCTTCGACGGCCTTTAAAAAGAACCTGCCTTTGAACCCTTTCTGGAGCAGCGCAACCGCAAACCGCTCGCCCGCGCCTCCGCTTTTGATGCCTTCCTCAAAAAACATAACCGTCTTCTTCCCGCAGGCCAGGTCAAGGGCGGCAGCGTCAAAAGGTTTGATGCGGTTGAGTTTAATGACACTGACGCTGACGCCGGATTGACTCAGGCGCTCGGCGGCAAAGCATGCGGCAACCGCAGTCCGGCCGTAAGATACAACCGCATACGGAGATTGAACATCCCCGTAGCAGTCAAAACCGTTGCCGCACGGCGCAAACGCCGAAGGCAGCGCGGACTCGCCCGCGCGCGGGTAACGCACGGCCACAATCCCTTTGTCGTGATACAAGGCATTGTTCATCGCGCTTCTGAGTTCGGCGAAGGTGGCGGGCGAATAGATGGTTACGCCGGGTATGCCGTTGAGCATGGTGACATCGAAAAGGCCCTGGTGCGTTTCACCGTCTTCACTGACAAACCCCGCACGGTCAACAGCCAGAACCAGATGGAGGTTCTGCAGTGAAACGTCATGAATCAACTGGTCGTAACAGCGCTGCAGAAAAGCGGAATACACGGCAAATACGGGCACCAGATTCATTTTTGCAAGTCCCGAAGAAAAGGTGACCGCATGCTCCTCCGCAATACCTACGTCAAAAAAGCGGTCAGGATACAGCTCGCGGAACTTCTCGAGGCCGGTGCCTACGGACATCGCTGCGGTGATGGCGCAGATTCTGCGGTCTTTTGCCGCGACGCCGCACAGATAATCGCCGAATTCGGAAGAAAAGCTTTTGCCTGCTTCGACAGGCTCTCCCGTTTCAACGTCGAACTTCGAAATGCCGTGGAAAACGACCGGAGAACGCTCGGCGTAATCGTAACCTTTGCCTTTGACGGTATTGACATGGATTAAAACCGGGGCAGCGATCATTTTCGCCGTATCGAATGCCTGGCACAATTTCCCGATGTCGTGGCCGTCCAGTGGGCCGATATAGCGAAATCCGAACTCTTCAAACCAGGTTCTCGGATAAATCAGATTTTTCACGGAAGCCTTTATCTTAAATACGGAGGCGGACAGACTTTTGCCGATAAGCGGGATGTGGTTGAGGAAACTTTCCGTGCGGGCTTTGAGCCTGTAGTATTTCGGTTTGGAACGAATGACGGTCAGATATCTCGCAAAGGCGCCGACGTTCCCGGAAATCGACATCTCGTTGTCGTTAAGGATCACGACCAGGCGTGCGCCCGTCCTGCCGGCGTTGTTGATGGCCTCATAGGCGAGCCCGCCTGTGAACGAACCGTCTCCGATAACAACCACGACAAAAGAGTTGTCTTTCTTCAGCTGTTTCGCTTCCGCCAGGCCGAATCCCGCGGAAACGCCGGTACCGGAGTGGCCGCTGAGGAAAACGTCGTGCTCGCTCTCTTGAGGCCTGGTATAGCCCGACAGCCCGTTTTCCTGGCGAATGGTGCCGAAACGGTCAAAACGCCCCGTCAGCAGTTTGTGCGTATAGGACTGATGCCCGACATCCCATACAATGTTATCGTATGGCGAATTGAAGCTTTTATGGATGGCAACGGTCAGTTCCACGACGCCGAGATTGGAGGCAAGATGTCCGCCGTTGCAAGAGATGGTCTTAACAAGGGTTTCCCTGATTTCGGAACACAGACTTTCCAAGCCGCTTTTGTCAAGCTGCTTGATATCCCGCGGGGATTTGATAGCCGATAACAGGGATTTCTCATCCATGCGGCTCACACGCTCCTGGTCAACAGGGAATCGGCAAAAGCGGCGGGCAACGACGCGTCCTCGAACACGTCGAGCGCCTGTTTTGCCTTTTCGGTCAGGTAGGCCGCCCTGGCCTTGGCCTTGTTTTTATCCCGTCCGCCGTCTCCGTCGAGCAGGTCGTCGACGATTTGAAACACAAGGCCGACATTTTCGGCATAGAGGGATGCCGCGTCGATTTGCCGACTTTCGGCACCTGCGGCAATGCAGCCCATCACGCAAGCCGCCTCAATCAACCGCCCTGTTTTAAGGCGGTCAATTTCATCCATCAGTTCGCCGTGAACCGAACCGCCTGCGGCGAATTCCAATGACTGGCCGCCGACCATCGCTTTATATCCCGCGCAACGGGCGAGGGTTGCAACCGCCTGAATATTCGCTTCAGGAGGCAGCCGGCCAGGGCGGGCAGCGGTTTCAAAAGCAAGCGTCAGCAGAGCGTCGCCGGCGAGCAGCGCCTGCGCTTCACCGTAACGGATATGGCAGGCGGGCTTTCCCCGCCTGAAAGCATCATCGTCCATGCAAGGCAGATCGTCGTGAATGAGGGAATATGTGTGGACCATTTCAACCGCGCAGGCAAAAGCGAGCGCGTTCTTTTCATCCGCTGCGCAAGCACGGCAAAATGCAAGGCATAACAAAGGCCTAACGCGCTTGCCGTCAGAAAAAAGAGTATAGCGCATCGCCTCGACTAATGTATTGCCGGGTTCATCGGGGAGGCATTCCTCGAGCGCACCGTCAATCATCTGCCGGTAATCAGACAACAGCTTATTAAACATCGTCATCTTCGTCCGCTCCGGGTTTGAGGCCGGCAAGAGCGGTGATTTTCTGCTCCGCCTTATCAAGGCACTCGCCGCAGAAAGCCGCAAGCGCCGTTGCTTCCTCGTAGAGTTTCATGGTCTCTTCAAGGGGCTTGCTGCCTTGTTCGAGAATCTGAACAATTTCCTCAAGCCGCTTCAGCGCCTGCTCGTAAGTCATTTTTTTCATCTTTTCACCGCCATTATGGTATTCACCCTTCACCGTCGATTTCATCAACCGTGCATCTCAGGCCGCCTTTCGCCAGGAGAACCTGTATCTTGCCTCCTTGCTGCGTCTGGGAGGCGTCGGTAATAATACCGCCCGATTCGTTTTGGACAATACTGTATCCCCGCAGCAGAACACGCAGAGGGCTCATGGTTTGCAGTTTTCCGGCCAGGATATCCAAACCAGCGCGTTCGCCTTTCAGACGCATACGCACTGCTCTGTCAATATCGAGCATATTCAAATCGATACGCTGGCGGTATGTGTCAATCAGCGAAGCCGGCCCGGCCAGGCCCGGGGATTGCGCGAGTGCGGAGACTTTTTCCCTTTGCGCCGCGATAAAGTTCCAAACAGCGGTCGAACACCGTACGGCGAGCATCGCATTGCGTATTTTTTCGTCCGCGGCCGAAGGCACCGCGAGTTCGGCTGCCGCAGAAGGCGTGGGCGCCCTGATGTCCGCCACGAAATCGCAGATTGTAAAGTCGGTTTCGTGGCCGACGCCTGAGATTACGGGAGTGCGGCAGGCGTATACGGCACGGGCGACGATTTCCTCGTTAAACGCCCAAAGATCCTCCAGCGAGCCGCCGCCCCGGCATACGATAATGACGTCGGCGCAGCCGAGTTCATCGAATCGCTGAAGCGCCGCCGCAATGGAAGCCGCGGCCGCCGCGCCCTGAACCTGAACCGGAGCAAAAATGACCTGCGCATAGGGAAACCGTCTGGCAAGAACGCTTACAACATCCCGGTAGGCGGCGGACCCCTCCGCCGTGATCAGCCCGACATTGCCAGGATATTTCGGGATAGTTTTTTTCACCGCAGGACTAAACAAGCCCTCTTTTTCGAGTTTCGCCTTCATCTGCTCGAAAGCCAGGTGAAGGGCGCCGAGCCCTTCCGGCTGTATATCCTCCGCATACAGCTGATAAGAGCCGTCCGCAGGATAGACCGATATTCTTCCGCGCACGAGCACTTTCATGCCGTTGTCCGGCTCGAAACGGAGCTTTTGGGCGCTGGTGCGGAACATGACGCATTTCAGCGTGGCGTTTTCATCTTTCAAGGTGAAATAGCGGTGGCCGGAATAATGGTTTTTATAATTGGATATCTCGCCGCTGACAATAACCGCTCCAAGGTTTGCGTCGGCCTCGAGCAGGGACTTGATATAAAATGTCAACTGGCTGACTGTCAGCACTTGAAGCGGCGCCATGCATCAAATCCCTTTCCGGACAGACAGATAAGTCAGGTACGCAATCCCCGCCGCATTGTCGCTTGAAAACTCGGCGGGCGCAAAATAGGTCTCGAAACGTTGTGAAAAGAAACGGCGGATATACTCGCTCGACGACACTCCGCCGAAAAACAGCACGGGCAGCCTTTCGACGCCCAAGACCTTTGACAGCATTGCCTCAAAAACAGCGCACAGCGACTCGAGGCAAAAAGCGGCGGTATCTTCCGGCGCCGCAGCGGAATTCATTCTGTCACGGCAAAGATTTTCAAGGCCGGAAAGGCAGCAGTCGTTGCCTTTGAGAGAAACTTTTGCCGGCTTCCCGGCTCTGCCGTTCAGCGCCAGACGGCTCAGCTGCTCTCCTCCCGGGAATGGAATCCCCAACATCAGCGCGACACGGTCGACGACCTGGCCCGCATTGAGATCTAGCGTCCTGGCCAGCACCTGCGTTTGTAACAAACCGGGCGGACCCGGTTTGACGTGCAGAATTTCCGTCGTGCCGCCGGAAGCGTGAACCCCGACAAAGGGTTTGTCGAGCAGGTTTTTCTGCCCTGTTCCGGCGACAGCGGCGCCGATATGACCCTCTTGATGCGAAAAACGCAGGAAAGGCACGCGCAGGGCGGCGCATATTATCTGCGCGGCGGCGGCACCCGCGAGAAAACAGGGCATATAGGAACCTTCGACATCCCGCGGGCGTACGGAAGCGCCCGCTGCGGCTATCGCCGCATTGCCGGCCTCGAGAATCTCCCGCGTAATCTCCGGCAACAGGCGGTTGTGGTGAAAAACAGCTTCGTTCTGCCTGATGCCCGCCTGGCCGGGGGGCACGGGCAAGAATTGCTTTTTGCTGATAAAACTGTCCGTCTCGCCGGTATAGAGCGAAACAGATGCGGCGTAATTGCTGGTGTCAAAACCAAGAAAAGACGGCATTAGGTTTTTTCGCCGCCTTGACCGCCGGCGGCCTCGCCGATATTTCTGGATAACGTTCCCAGAATTCCGTTGACAAAAGGCGCGTCTTCCTCGGTACCGTATTTTTTGCATAGTTCGACGGCTTCGTTGATGGAAACAGCCGTGGGTATATCGTCAAAGTAAAGAATTTCGCAAATGGCAAGCCTCAGCGCCGCCAGCGCGACCTTGGATATGCGTTTGACCTTCCATCCGATGGAGTGGCGTTCAATGAGTTCGTCGATGCCGAACAGCTTATCCCACGCTTTTGTCACGATAGCGTTGACATACTGGTTGTCTTCTATCAGGCCGTTGTCGATATTGACGCGCAGAATATCTTCCATCTCCGTTTCGGGATGAAATGATTTTTCATAGAGTATCTCGAAGGCCTGTTCTCTTTCTTTTTTTCTGGTCATCGCGAATTCCCTTCGTCATGAAACATCCCGCAGGAAAATGTAAGGTTAATGGACGCCTTCCGCAGGCGCGAAACCGATACCCGCAATGTTGATATTCACCTTGGAAACCACTTTGCCCGTCATATTTTGTACGGCGCTCTTAACGTTTTTTTGCACTTGCGCGGTTATTTGCGGTATTTTGACCCCTTCCCGCACAATGAGATAGATATGCAGGGTTATGCCGTTCTCCCCCGCTTCGACCCGGACAGATTTCAGCGGGCTGTCCGCCTGCGCCAGGAGGTTTTTTACGCCGGGTTTCGCTGCGGCAAAGCCTGCTACGCCTTCCGCTTCCTTTGCGGCATTGAGAGCAATCGCCGCAATGACGGCGTCGGAGATGACAAGCCCGCCGGCTGTTTCTTCCGCTGCGTCTTTTTTGTGGTTGGGCCCGGCCATAATGCCGCCTCCTTTTTGAACATTATATCAGCAAAACCGCGAAACTACAATAAAATATTCATTTTGAAGTGAATATATACACTCCTGCGTTTGTTTTCCCCTACCTTATTTTGTGCTGCTCGCGGTTGAAATGAGCCCCTGCGTGTGTTAAACTTTGCTTTAATATATTCGATAGGAAAGGCGCATATTATGAAAGGTGATCATTATCCGGCGACCGCGGAAAAACAGCCCGTCAAAACCGGTTTTTTCGCCGAAAACCGATATATACTGACCGCTTTTTTCGCCTCTGCGCTGGTCATGCTTTTTGTCTACTTCTGCTTCGGCCTGTTCCCCTTCGGCGGTTCGACGATTCTGCGCATGGATTTATACCACCAATACGGGCCGCTTTTTGCGGAACTGTACGAGCGCATCGTCCAAGTGCGCAGTTTTTTATATTCCTGGAACTCGGGGCTGGGCAGCGGGTTTCTGGGCAACTTTTTCAACTACCTCTCCAGCCCGCTTTCGATTATCGTCGTTTTCTTCGGTCACAAGAACATTCCCGAAGCCATCGCGACAATGGTTTTGCTCAAAGCGGCCTTATCTTCCGCCGCTTTTGCATACTACATCAAAAAGTCGCTGGGAAAGAGCGATTACGGCGCCGCCGCTTTCGGCGTGCTTTATTCGTTTTGCGGGTTTTTCATCGCCTATTACTGGAACGTAATGTGGCTCGATGCAATGTTCCTTTTCCCGCTGGTGATGCTTGGCATCGAGCGCATTGTCAACCTGCGCAAGCCCATGCTTTTCATCGGTTCGATGGCCTTGACGATGATCGCGAACTATTACATGGCTTACATGGTCTGCCTGTTTTCCGTCATCTATTTTTTCATCTATTTTGCCGCGAACTACCGCCTGTCAAGCCTTTACGGCGAGGCTGTTTTCACGCTCGACGACAAAGGCGAAAAGCGTTACAGCGCGGGCCAAAGACTGAGGCACTCCGTTTTTCTCGGCTCCGGGCTGCGTTTTGCGTTTGCCGCCCTTGTTGCGTTTTGCCTTGCCGCTTTCGCGTTGATACCGCTGTACTACATCCTGCAAGCGAGTTCGGCGACCAGCGGCTCTTTTCCCGAAAACTATAAATCCTATTTTAAAATATTCGATTTTCTCGCCAACCACCTTGCCGGTCTGGAACCGACGATTCGAAGCAGCGGCGAGGACGTGCTGCCCAACATCTACTGCGGTATGGCGACGGTTTTGCTCGTACCGCTCTACCTGTTCTCCAAAACCATTCAATTGAAGGAAAAGGCCGCCCACGTCATCCTGCTGGCAATATTGTACTTCAGTTTCAATATCAATTTCGCCAACTATGTGTGGCACGGCTTCCATTTTCCGAACGATTTGCCCTATCGTTTTTCGTTCATCTATAGTTTTGTGCTTCTTGTAATGGCTTACAAGGCGTTTATGCGCCTGAAAGAATACAGCGGGAAGGATATTCTCGCCGTCGGCATTGCCGTGGTGATGGGTATCGTGCTCGTTCAGGAACTCGGCTCGAAAAACGTCAGCGAAGCCACCGTCATCATCAGCCTTTCTTTCGCCGTCCTTTACACGCTCTTATTCGCGGTGATTAAGAAATCCCCGCACGCGGCTTCCGCTTTGTGCCTGATCATGATGCTCAGCTGCGTCACAGAGGCCTGCATTGCCGACACGTGGAATTTTTCGATGAACCAGAAAAAGGCGGATTACGCCTCTGATCTGGGCGATTTCACCCTGCTGAAAAAGGGTCTGGACGCACAAAACACCGGATTTTACCGCATGGAGCTGGCCTATCTGCGCACAAGGATGGACCCCTGCTGGTACGATTATAACGGCGCGTCGGTTTTTTCCTCCATGGCATACGAAAAGACTTCCAACCTCCAAAGCAAACTGGGCATGTGGAGCAATTACATCAACAGTTATACATACTATCCGCAAACGCCGGTATACAACATGATGAACGCTATTCAATACCTGGTGGACAACGACGAAAATTACGAACCCAATCCGGAGTTCTACCGTTCGCTGATGAGCAAAGGCAAATTCACCGCTTACGAGAACAAGTACTGCCTCCCCGTCGCCTACTGCGCTTCAACGGTGCTTGGCGCCTGGAACCATATTTCCGATAATCCTTTTGAAGTACAGGGCGATTATTTCGAAAAAGCCACCGGCGTCAGCGGCGTGTTTGATAGGATACCGATTACCGATTCTTATTATTACAACGTCGACGAGATGTATTCGGGTTTCGACACCGGGCAGTTCTACTATTACAAAACAAACCCCGGCAGCGAGGCGAGCATCACGCTGGTGATTACGCCGGAGGTTACGCAGAGCTGCTACCTGTATATCGATGCCCCGAATATCAAATCTTTCACCGCGAGCGGAGAAGGAATTGATCTCTACAAAAGCGACCTGTATGCCTATATCATCGACCTCGGTGAACTGAAGGCCGGTGAAAGCGTGTCGTTTGAAATGCCGATTTCCGAGGGGGATTCTGGCTCTTTGAATTTTTATGCCTACGGCCTGAATATTGATAAATTCAGAGAGGGATACTATTTGCTTGAGCGCGGCGGCATGGAATTCACCGATTTTGACGACTCTCACATACTGGGCACAGTCGACGCGCAGGCCGACTGTCTGCTTTATACCTCGATTCCTTATGACCCGTCGTGGCAAATCACCATCGACGGCGAAAAGCCCGAATCGAAGGATATCGTCAAACTGGCTGATGCCTACCTCGCGGTAAAACTGCCAAAGGGTAAACATACGGTCGAATTCAATTATATTCCGCGCGGGCTGGCTGTCGGGTCGCTGATTTCAGCCGGAACACTGACCGCGGCTCTTCTTTATCTGCTGATCACGGCAATAGCGAGAAAAAAGAAAAAGCGCGCCGTTCCCCCGCCCCTGCCTGTATGGAATTTCAATCCGCCGCCGGCAGAACCGGCGCCGATGTTCGAACCACCCGGCGTATTTCCGCCGAAACCATTCGGCCCTGTACCCGACAGCCCCGGCGAATACCGTCCCGAAGATTGGGGAACATCCGGCACCGCGCAGCCGCCTGTTAAGTTCGGCCCGATCGGTCCGGGCGAATACCGCTTGAATGATTTCGGCGCCGGCCCCGCGCAGGCAAATCCCGACATTTCCGTCCGGCCGCCCGACATCGGCATCCCGCCGCCGGCCGAGCGGCCGAGTTCCGCGGCGCCTCCGCCGGATTTAGAGGCGTCATCGCAGCAGAACGCCGGAGAGCCGGCTATTGAACCGGAAACCTATCGCGAGGAATGAACTTGTTCTTATAACAGAAAGGCGGCGGATTGATGGCGCACCAGTTAATTGTTGTTTTGGATTTCGGGGGGCAGTATTCCCATCTCATTGCCCGCAGGGTCCGCGAATGCGGTGTGTACTGCGAAGTATGGCCTTATAGGGCCTCTCTTGATAAAATCAAGAATGCAGAGCCTTTGGGGATTATCCTGACCGGCGGTCCAAAGAGCGTTTATGCCGGCAAGGCCCCTCGATGCTCCGCAGATTTGTTTCGTCTGGGCATCCCGATTCTCGGCATCTGTTACGGGGCGCAGCTCGTCGCGTATCTCAACGGCGGCGAGGTTCGCGCAGCCGACGTCGGCGAATACGGCCGCGTGGAATTGACAAATCTATTTACTGCCGCAAAATTATTCGAGGGCGTCGAACAAAATACGGTTTGCTGGATGAGCCACACCGATTTCATCGCCCGGGTGCCCGAGGGGTTCAAAGTCACCGCCCGTACGCCCGACTGTCCCTGCGCCGCGATGGAAAACGAATCGCGAAAGATTTATGCGGTGCAATTTCACCCGGAGGTCGTCCACACCCAGGCCGGCACGCAAATATTGAAGAATTTTTTGTACCATATTTGCGGCTGCAGGGGCGACTGGAGCATGACAGGATATGTCGCCAGAACCATCGAGGAACTGCGGCAGAAAATCGGCGACAAAAAAGTCATCTGCGCCCTTTCGGGCGGCGTGGACTCCACGGTAGCGTCGGTGATGGTTCACCGGGCCGTCGGCAAAAACCTGACCTGCATATTTATCGACCACGGCTTATTGCGCAAAGGCGAGGGAGACAAGGTCGAGGAAATCTGCCGCTCGCGTTTTGACATGAACCTAATTCGAATCGACGCCGGCGAAAGGTTCCTTGCAAAACTCGCAGGCGTCACAGACCCCGAACAAAAGAGAAAGATTATCGGCGAGGAGTTTATCCGCTGCTTTGAAGATATCGGAAAAGAAATCGGCAAGGTCAGTTTTCTGGTGCAGGGTACGATTTATCCCGATATTATCGAGAGCGGCCTGGGCGATTCCGCCAAGATCAAGAGCCACCACAACGTCGGCGGACTGCCCGATGTGATCGATTTTGAGGAAATCATCGAACCGCTCCGCCTGCTGTTTAAGGACGAAGTGAGAAAAGCCGGCATTGAACTGGGCCTCGATGAAGACCTTGTCTGGCGGCAACCCTTCCCCGGACCCGGCCTCGCGGTAAGAATTATCGGCGATATCACGCGTGAAAAGGTGGCCGTACTTCAGGAAGCCGACGCCATTTTTACCGGAGAAATCGAGCAGGCAGGTTTATCGAGGGATATCAACCAGTATTTCGCCGTGCTGACAAATATGAAAAGCGTCGGCGTCATGGGCGACAGCCGCACCTACGATTACACCATCGCGCTGCGCGCCGTGTCGACCGTCGATTTCATGACGGCGGATTTCGCCCGTATTCCTTACGAAGTCCTCGCCAGGGCATCTTCGAGAATCGTCAACGAAGTCAAACATGTCAACCGCGTGGTTTACGACATCACGCCCAAACCGCCTGCCACCATTGAATGGGAATAACCCGATGAAGGAGAACGCTATGAAAAATTATGCTAAAGAGTTAGAGGCGAGAATCGAGTTTATCCGGAATATGCTCGCGCAGTCCGGCTGCGATGGCATCGTTTACGGCAACAGCGGCGGCAAAGACAGCGCGCTGACCGGCATCCTTTGCCGCAAAGCATGCGACAATGTCACGGGCATCATTATGCCCTGCCATTCGCGCCGCAATTACGAGGCGGACGCGGCCGACGCCGAAACAGTCGCGAAAATGTTTGACATCAAAACGCTCCGCGTCGATCTTACGCCGGTCAGGGAGGCGCTGGTGTTGTCGCTGCAGGAAAGCTGCCAGCTGACGGCGGAAGCGCTGGCGAATGTGGCGCCGCGGCTCAGAATGACGACCCTCTACGCCGTGGGGCAGAGTATGAACTGCCTGGTCGCCGGCACCGGGAACCGCAGCGAGGCTTATATGGGCTACTTCACAAAATGGGGCGACGGCGCCCACGATTTCAACCCGATCGCCGACCTCACCGTACGCGAAGTCTACGAGTTCCTGCGTTACTTCGGCGCGCCCGAAAAGATTATCAAGAAAGCCCCTTCCGCAGGTCTTTTCGACGGCCAGACGGACGAGGGCGAAATGGGTATTTTGTATTCGCAGATTGACGATTATCTGCTCGAGGGGAAAGGCAGCACCGAGGTGATAGAAAAAATCGAGCGTTATCACCAAAAAAGCCTTCATAAAACAAAAATGCCCGTAGCATACGGCGAGTAACCTCCTATAAAAAAGGACACCCGCGAAGCATCTGTTCCGCGGGTGTCCTTTTGTTTTTATATCATTATTCTCCCATATCGCTGCCGAAGAAGTATTCTTCCGCCATCGCGCATAACGCATGATAAACCGGCAGGGTCAGTTCCTGCACCCTGTAGGTTTCGGTCTCGGGTATTTTCACGCAGACATCGCTGAATTTTTCC
>Ga0116184_10000687_pt1 | contig 37009 bp, 31 predicted proteins | sample AD_JPNNA5_MetaG_FD_89886 | JGI IMG/M metagenome (GOLD analysis project Ga0116184, IMG submission 89886) | Active sludge microbial communities of municipal wastewater-treating anaerobic digesters from Japan - AD_JPNNA5_MetaG | ecosystem: Engineered > Bioreactor > Anaerobic > Digestate | place... | reverse complement strand
TCTCTACCGGGATATTAAAGCACTTGTTCTTGCTCAAGCACCATCAGGAGATGGATTCCAAGGATGGTTTGCTCAGCTCGGTTTTGATGTACTAGAAAGTAAGCTCGTATTCAAAGTAAATCTCGAAGGTCCTTTTGCTGCTATACCGAGTACGCCTGTTGACAATCCTGCTCTCTACCCACACCTTCGCGGCACCTTCCTTGTTGGAGAAGGTTTACTGGGCGGGTTCTTTTTTGATTTTGCATACGATAAATATTTTATTGGTCGCGATGTAGGATTTTTTGAAGATCTAGTCGATCCAACTAATGCAGTAATAACAGCAGCTGTTAACTTCCGTAGTGGTTCAGCTGTTTTTACGCTGCTCTATAACTTGCGATACAATCCCGATGCTCCGAATGGTTTTGATGTAACTTCCAGCCTCAAAACCACCATAAAATTCTAACACTGGAAGGCTCAAGCTGAGGAGGTTTTTATGAGAAAACTATTGCTATCGTTTATAGTTTTGCTTTCACTGGCTGTGTGGGCACAGCCAGTGAATCAAACACTCGTACTGGAATTTGTTGATGGAACAGAGTTTAGTGTAACAAATCCAGAAGGAGCACAATTTTTTTACGCAAAAGGTGGTATTCTTGAAGGTGATACAATACCTATAGGTTCAATCGTATCGACAGGACTTTCAACACAAGCAGTTCTCAAACTCAAGCCAAATGGCACTGTCATAAAATTAGCAAAAAACACAACGTTTAAAATTGATTTACTTGCGACGAGCAGCGGCGGCAAAAATTCATTTACACTGGTGCTTGGCAAAGTTCGCACCATTGCTGCAAAGGGTTCTAATTATGAAATAAAGACTACTTCCACTGTGTGCGGTGTACGAGGTACTGACTTTATTTTTTCATATGAAGAAGGTAAAAAAGCCCTGCTCATGGTTGCAGAAGGTACTGTTGAGTTTACTGGCATTGAAACCGGAAAATCGATTCTTGTAGAAAAAGGTCAGTTTGCTGATTTTTATGCAAGCTTTGCACCTCAATTATTTAACGAACAAATGTTCAATGAAGAATATGGGGATATGGGTGTCCCAGTAAGCACACTCCCGCCAGGAACACAACCAGAAGAGAAAAAGCCCGAACAACCTGCACAAACTGCTCAAACTCAGCCAGCTCCAGAACCAGTCAAACCAGAGACACAAACAAATCCTGAAGAACCAACAAAACCTGCTGAGCCAGCACCTGAAAACCCGTTTATTACCTGGCTCAAAGATGTGCTTGGAATGGAATTGGGATCTATTACAATAAATGATCAGACATGGTCAAAAGTTGTCGTTCAGCCAACCATTACCCTTGGTAAATTAAAAACTGCACTCTACCTTCCAATCATTTATGATAAAAACCTTTTTGATCCTCAAGATTGGTATCATCCAAATGGTCAGGATGAATGGTCATTTGGTTTTGATGTTGGCTGGCAGGAACATCCATGGGAAGCATTCCTTGATGCTCTTACTGACTTAAGCCTTAAGATCAAATATATCGAATATGGCAGTCAACTTGATGATCCTTTCTTCCTTAAAATTGGTAATCTGCGCAGCTTTACCATTGGACATGGACTCATTATGCGAAACTATGCCAATGATTCCGATTTCCCAGCTGTCAGGAAAATTGGTTTTAATATTGGCATTAAAGGCGAACAGGTTGGTTTTGAGTTCTTAACAAATGAATTAACAAACCCGGAAATACTGGGGACACGCCTCTACTTTATGCCTATCAAGGGTTCACCATTTGCATTAGGAGCATCTGTTGTAGCAGACCTTGCACCCGCACGTGTATTTAATACGACAACAAATCCTGCTGCTGCCAATGATTATGGTAACCCAATTTTTATGGGGCTTGGTGCTGACATTGATTTCCCCATCATTCCTCAAGGACCTTTTGGACTGAGATTTTTTACCGATGTTGCTGCTATGATGCCATATGTACGCAACGACTTTACATGGGAAGGCAACCCTGTCACTGCTGGCTTCAAAACAGAACTTTTATTTGATGCAAGTGGAGTAAAAAACTGGGGGCTTGCTTCTGGATTCATGGGAAACATTTTATTCATAACCTATCGCCTTGAACTGAGATATTTTAATGGAGTATTCCGCCCCTCATTCTTTGATACCGGTTATGAACGCAAGCGCTCAGCATATGTAGCTGAGTATGCGGGCTATATGAGTGGTACAACACCTGTTAATACTTCACCCACGGTCATGGGAATCTATGGAGAAGGTGGTGCATCACTTATCAATGATAAGCTCGTGTTCAGCTTTGGTTACTTCTGGCCATGGCCAGCTGATGCAGCTACGCTTGCCGATATTGCCCAGAGCAATGACTATTTCCAGGCAAAACTGCTTGTCAAAAAAGGTGTGATACCAGTAATCAATGTGTACGGTTCAATTGTGTATGAACGCAAGAACTTTGTTCCATCCCTTATGAATGGTGCTGGTTTAAGCCTATTTGATGAAAACACGGTGTTTGGCGGTGAACTCATTGTACCAATACCGGGAAATCCATTCTTGAGTCTTGCACTTGTCGTATCAACTGCAGTTGCTCACGATGATTCTGGTAATGTTTTGTACCGGGCTGATAATCCTCAAAGTCCAATTATTCTACCAGTCATTATGATTGAAACGAGACTCCAGTTCTAACATGGTAGTTTTTTGACAAGCACCATTATTGGGTGTTTTGATGAATAGTTTGGGGCTGCTCATACGGGCAGCCCCTTTTTACTGCAACATACTTATTATTTACTCAAATAGTATTGCCTTTATTTAAATGATAAAACCTGTTACTATTCCAGCATGAATAAAATTCTTAAACTACCTCCTGAAACTGCTCGTAAAATAGCAGCAGGAGAAGTCATAGAGCGTCCCCAATCGGTTATACGTGAGTTACTCGATAATGCCATCGATGCTCATGCTGCGCGTATAGAAGTTACTATCGAGCAGGGTGGTATTGAATATATTCAGGTCGCTGATAATGGAGATGGTATTGAAGCAGCTGATCTGCCCCTTGCAATTGAGCCGCATGCTACATCGAAAATAACTCAGATTGACGATCTTTTAACCCTACACACGTTAGGTTTCAGAGGTGAAGCATTAGCGTCAATTGCAGCTGTAGCGGAACTGGAAATAGTTTCGGCGCTGGAACATGGAAAAGGAGCACGGCTGTATTCAACTCCGGCGACAGAGGCTCATGTAGAGCCATACGGAGCTTCAAAAGGTACGACAGTTACTGTACGCAATTTGTTTGCTAATTTCCCAGCACGAAAAAAATTCCTCAAGTATCCACACGCAGAGTCTCTTGCATGCAGGCAAACTTTTATCGAAAAAGCTATACCCTTTCCCGAAATTGAATTGCAGTTTACTACTGAAACCGCTAAACTGACACTTCCCCGACAATCAGTAAGAGATCGTATTCAAACGCTACTATTTCCAGATTTTCCTATTGAATCACTTCACGAATTTCCAGTACTCGGTGATGGTTTTTCTGGAACAATACTCACTGCATCTCCTACCTTTTCAAGAAAAGACCGCCGGTTAATTCAAATTTATATTAACAATCGTAAGATACAGGAATTTTCAGTCATTCAAGCTATTGAATATGCATTTCGAGAACAGCTCCCCGGTGGAACGTACCCCTGTGCAATCTTGCTATTAACTATTGATCCGGCATTAGTCGACTTTAATGTACATCCTGCAAAAAAAGAAGCACGCATTAAGAACATAACGGTAATACGCGCTGGCATTATTGATGCTGTCAAGCATTACCTGCGCACTACTCTACCATTATTTTCCAATCCACAACATTCGCCCGAATCACAATATGGAGCAATTCTTTTCGATACACAAATAATGCCAAGCTCTTCACAGTCATATCATTCATGCCCCAATCCAGCAACGGCAATCGAGTATCCCACTGCACATACTCATTTTTCAAAACAGTATCACGCTGATGCCGTTCAAGAGCATGAGTTACAGCCAACTCCCGATTTTACAACACTTCGTCAACTCATTCAGCAAAATCGAACATCAGGCACAAATGAACATATAGAATCATTTAGAAAAACAATAAGTGAATTTCCAAACACTACTCATGCTACTTTTAGATACTATGGACAATTCCTGCTCATGTTTCTACTCTTTGAACGCGACGGGTCACTCTACATACTCGATCAACATGCAGCTCATGAACGAATACTCTATGAAAAATTACTAGCGTCGGATACCGCTTCCCAGGAATTGCTCATACCATTCACCTATTCAAGCAGATCAGAAGAAGAGGATACATTGCTTGCTTCTCTAATTCCCAGATTGAAAGACATCCATATCACACTGGAAAGAGACGGATCGTGCTGGAACATTACCAGTGTACCTGCATGTTTACCTGATGATGCTATAAGCAATATTTTTGAGTTGCTCTTGATGCATGGAGACGCTCAGGCTATCATTAAACATACACTTGCAACTATTGCATGCCGGGCAGCAGTAAAAGAAGGTGAATTACTTGATACAGAATCTGCTTGTGATTTAATCAAAGAAGCACTTGCACTACCCGATCCACACTGCCCGCATGGCAGACCTATCTGGATAGAACTAACGGAAAAAGAGCTCTTATCCAGAATAGGTCGAACTATTTCATAAGCATTACTCATTATTTGAGTGACGATAAAATTGACTGCACCTCGCTCTTTTTTGCATAATCGGGGTTTTTAGCCAATAATTCTGTTAATACTTTTTTCGCATTCTCTTTATCGCCCATTGTTATGTATAACTTTCCAAGTTCATACATCGCATCCCATGATGATGGATTTAGCTTAATGAGTTCAACATACGTATCCCGTGCTTTTTCGTTATTACCTGCTTGTACATATGCGCGTGCAAGGTTAAGACGAATTGTTGCATCACGCGGAGCAAGTGCAAGAGCATTTTCATAATAAAACACACTCTTCTCGAACAAACCCTTTTTTCCATATGCATTGCCAAGATTATTATTCGCTTCTAAAGATTTTGGATTAATTTTATATGCTTCTTCAAGTATTGCAAGTGCTTTATCGACAAAACCAGACTCTAAATAGATAATGCCCAAATTTATTCGAGGCTCCACATATGTTTTATTAAGTTCAGCAGCTTTTGCATAACTTGAAATTGCAAGATCCGTATTATTATTTTGTATAGCAATTAACCCCTGCTGATACTGATACAGTGCAGTTCCAGGGCTTAATTCAACTGCTTTCTGTATCGATGCTAGAGCATCAGCTGGTTTATTGAGATCATATTGAGCCTTTGCAAGGTTATAGTATGTTAAGGCATCAGGAGCAATTTTTATAGCCTGGAGAAAAGCTTGTTCTGCTTCTTTGAGTTTGCCGGTTGCAGCGTATGCTATTCCTAACTCCCGTAAAGCAGAGACATCACTGCTATCAAATGAAAGTGCGGCCTGCAGGCTTTTTATTGCACCAGGATAATCATTGTTAGCCATTAAAAGCCGTCCAATTTCTATATGTGCTTTGACATAATCTGGCTTAAGAGCAACTGCGGATTGAAATGCTTTGAGAGCAGCAGCATTATTCTTAAGTGCTTTGTACGTCATACCTAAATTAAAAAAAGCTGGTTCAAACTTTGGATTAAGTTTGGTGGTTACTGATTCAAATGCCCGCCGGGCTTCTTCATATCGCTTAAGCTTAAAATATGTTTTACCAAGCTCATAGGCATAGAGGTAATTATTGGGGTCGAGTTTCTGTGCTTGTTCCAGTTCACTGAGTGCCCTGTCAGGCAAGTTAGCATCGTTATAAATTTTGCTTAACGTATAGTGAGGTTCAGCCAGTGTTTCATCAGTACGTATAGCTTCCTGAGCAGCACGCTGTGCCTCCTTGGCAGCCTCAAGTCCAGTCTGTGATTGGGGATCACTTCGATATGCATCATACCAGGCTTCTGCAATATCTGCCCAGGTCAAAGCATTAAAACGTTTTTCTCCTTCAGGAAGCATATTAGTTGCCTGAGAAAAATTAGTTTGTGCACTTTTTATATCTTTCCCGGAAAGTGCTTCCTTTCCTTTCTTTACTAATGCTGTAATTGCATCCATTTTATCACGAAGTTCTTTGCTTTTGCGTGCTAACTCTTCCTGACGTGCAGCCTCAGCCTGTGCTTTTGCAAGTGCTTCTGCCTGAGCACGAGCTGCTTCTTCGGCATTACGAGCAGCTTCCGCATCACTTTGGTTTTGAGCATTTTGCTGCTGTGTTTGACTACCTGATTGAGCTAGTGATTGCTGCTGCGAACCTTGCGTACTTTGTGTATTTCCCGAACTTCCTGTCTGTGTTGCCTTGAGCGTTTTCTCAAGTTGCGCTAATGTCTTTGAGAGTTCTTCGGAATTGCCTGTCCCTTTTTTCATTGCTTCTTTGAGACTTTCCAGCTTTTTTTCAAGTATTTCCCGCTGGAGTTCAAGCGCTTCTTTATCGTCAGCATTTTTTATAAGCAGTGTATCAAGCAGATTGAGAGCTCTGTCATAATCTCCTGCTTCACCGTAATCTCGTGCGAGCTTGAGTACATTGAGCCGTTCCTTTTGAGCAGCATGTTTCGCTGTAGATATACCCATAAGTATCCCAGCAAGCAGTAATACCAGGATAACTCCTACAGTTATTGAAATTATTAAGAGCTTCTTTTTTTGTTTACTGTCCACAGATTTTTCTCCTTTGCTATATGTATTTTATGGATTGTGGTGTATCAGATTATATCATTATTTAATCATCAAGCTGTAAAGGGTCATCATATCCTTGAAAATCCCCCGAACCAGTAGAAATATTTGTTGTGTTTGATGCTGCATCGATAAGTGATTGCGAAATAGCAGCTTGCAGTGCTGCCTGTGCCTGAGCTTCTGCAAGTTTTTGTGCTTCAAGCAGTGCCTGAGCTTGCTGCGCCTGTGCAATCTGAGCAGTGAGGAGTTCAATTAGCTTCTGTATTGTTTCCCGCTGATACGATTCAGGATCAAATGAGAGATAGAGCTTATAATCCGGAACCGCATTGATAAAATCTTTAATTCTGAGCCGTGCATTTGCTCTGTTTAAATATGCAGGTGCATAATCAGGTTTTGCATTAATTGCTGATGTATATGCTTCAATAGCAAATTCATTTTTATTTTGAATAAAGAAAATATTTCCAATATTGAAATAAAACAAATGCGTATATGCTATTGCTTTTGTTGTTCCTTTTTGCAGAACAAGCAGCGCTTCATCATAACGCTGCAATTGAATATATGCAATTCCCAAATAAAGGTATGCTCGTTCATCAGCACCTGGATCTCGAATTGCTTTTTCAAAAGCCACCGATGCTTCGAGCGGTTTATTGTTCATAAAATATTCGATTCCCTGGTCATACCAATTTTGTGCACATAAAACCTGTAAAGCAAATACTGTAAACATAGCAGCTACTGCTATAAATTGTTTTGCCATACAGAACCTCCTATTATTTGATTTTATCACAGTTTACTGCTATAATAAACATGAAATATATTTTAATTAGCAGGATTACCAATGTTTCTTATTATAATTATCGTCGGAAGTGTTGCGCTTGTTCTCCTTTTAATTACACTCCAATTTTTTATAAATCCGCAAAAAATTTCCACAGTCGAACGGCTTTTTAAGCAGGGACGGACAACCCAGGCAATTAAAATCCTTAAAAACATACTTATAAAAGAGCCTAAAAACAGTGCTGCACACTTTCTCATGGCACGACTCTATCTTCAGGAAAATAAAAACGAACTTGCGCTTATGGAAATGAAGCTTGTGGAATCCTGCGGCATTACAGAAGAAATCAATGAACTTGAATTCCGGAGAACCATCGCAGGCTTATACGAAACATTCGAGCAGTATGAAGAAGCACTCAAAGAGTATGTGCTCCTGCTTAATTCTGATCCAAATAATGCAAAATACTCATTTAAATGTGGAAAATTATTTGAAAAACTCGGGAAAAATGATACAGCAATAAAATATCTTTCAAAAGCAATCGAACTCGATACTACCAACGCAGAAGCTCACTATATACTTGGCTCTATTTACTATAAGACAAAGCATCTCCAGGAGGCAAAAAATGAGTTTGAAAAAGCATTGAAATATGATGCTTCCAATTATGATGCATATTACTATCTCGGGAAAATTCTTAAAGAAGGCGGAGATAGTCGTGGCGCTCTTCAAGCTTTTGAAAAAGCGCAAAAAAGTTCAACCTTCAGGCTTAAATCGCTTATTGAACGTGGCTCTATTTTTATGAATGAAGGATCAATCGATAATGCAATTATCGAACTTGAACGAGCCGTACGAATAGCACCTGATCCGGATTCCTCTGACATGCTGTATGCTCGTTATTTTGCATCTCTCTGCTATGAAAAACTGCGAAAAATAGAAAAGGCTCTTGAGCACTGGGAATATATTTATAAAAAAAGACCACAATTTCTCGATGTCACTGACAAATTACGGCAGTATCAAGAATTCAGCCATGATGATCTCATAAAAGATTATTTAACCTGTTCAAAAAACGAATTTGCGGAACTCTGTCAGAATATCACACTCAAAGCGTTTAACCATATTTCACAAAAAGTTCAGGATGGTACTGACAGTATCGATATTATCGCAATCGAAGCAGAAAAAGATAAATGGCTTGGCACAAAAAAAATGCCAAAACTGTTCCGATACATGCGCATAGCAGATAACATTTCTGAGATACATGTACGCAACCTCCTTGATGAAATGAAGAAAAAAAACATTATACGTGGTATTATGGTTTGCAGTTCCGATATTTTGAACTCAGCATTACAGTATGCAGAAAACCGTCCTATCGAAATCTATGATCGAGAAAAACTTACTGCAATACTCAAAAAAATGAATGGTTAGCAGTCAATTGTATTACTGTGATGTGCTTTCTTCTGGTAAATTGGTTTCAGGTTTTTCAGATTGTTCATTGTTCTCACCAGGTTTTGATAAGGACTGCGGTGCATTTCCAGAACTTGGCGGTTGTGGCTTTTCATCAGTTTTTGGCTTTGTTCCCAAATTGGTTTGTATCTGTAAATTTGAGGCAACAAAAAGATTGATGTGCATTTTATAGGAAAGAGGAATTTTTGATTCATCAAAATGCATACCAAGTGCTACCATATTAGGTTTATCTACGTCTTCATACCGTACAATAGTTCCTGCTAGCTGGATACGCTCTCTGGGATCATCAAAATCAAGATAGAGCACTGCAGGCGCATTAAGATAGGAATCTGCTGTTCCTACAACGATTATTTTTGCACCTGAAAATGAAATATCACGAATAATACACTTTAAAGCCTGATTATTTATTTGCACTACTGTTTCTTTGCGCAACAGCTTAATAGTCCTAATTGCTTCTACAGAGAGCAAAATTCTGTCATCTTTTCTGCGGGTTGCATTGACATGTGCATCAAGAATGTTGCCAATTACTTCTATATAATCGTCTGGCGGCTGATGGGTAAATTGCACCGTTACAATTTGCAGCTCATCGGGCTTTTTTGTGTATTGACTGAAACCGGTTACTTTTCCATTGATGAAAAAACTACGAAATGCATTACTTGATTTGCCCCCCCGAAGCTGAAAAGCAAGACGCAAACTAACTGTGTTTTTTGCTTTAGTAATTTTTTCCATAAGCACGGGCGATTTTGAAATGATAAGCTTTGCCTGAGAAAATGATGAACTATAGAGCACACAGGGCCACTGATCACCTATACACTTTAAAAATATCTGATTAACCTGTAAACCAGTAAGCGTAATAATATCTTTGGTAAACGTAACATCGATATTTTTAAATAGTTCATAGTACCGCAGAAGCTGTTGACTCGTGATTACACCCATGTCAGTAATTGTATGGTATACATTAAATTCGGTCAAGAAATACATAAATGCATAAAAAATTTTTTAGCAATATTGACAAATGCAGTTCAAAGAATTATTGTTCACGATATTGAGAGGCACTTTTTTACAAAGAGGAGAAGCATGCAGGAAGATTATCAGTTTGACCTTGAAAACTATATGAGCAGAGAGAAATTCGAAAGAATTAAAAACTTTGCAAAAGACAAAGAAACGCCCTGTCTCATAATCGATCTTGATGTTATTAAGCAAAAGTATGATGAACTGAGAACAAATATGCCATTTGCAAAAGTTTATTATGCTGTTAAAGCCAACCCTATTGATGAAGTAGTCTCACTGCTTCATAAACTAGGATCTCACTTTGATGTAGCAACACGTTTTGAACTTGATCAGCTTTTACGGCTCGGTGTGTCACCAGAAAAAATGAGTTTTGGTAACACAATAAAAAAAGAGCGTGATATTGCATATTTTTACTCTAAAGGCGTTACACTGTTTGCAACCGACAGCTTCGAGGACATAGAAAAAATTGCTCGAGCAGCTCCTCGCTCACGGGTTTTCTTTCGCATTCTTACAGAAGGTTTAGGAGCAGATTGGCCGCTTTCTAGAAAATTTGGTTCATATCCAGAAATGACACGACAGCTCATTCTCCATGCTAAAGATCTTGGGCTTGAACCGTATGGTATTTCATTTCACGTCGGATCACAGCAGCGTGATATTGGTCAATGGTCAACTGCGCTGACAACTGTTGCGGGTATCTTTAATTGGGCTGAAGACCATGGAGTAACTCTTAAAATGATTAATATGGGTGGAGGATTCCCTGCTCACTATAATGATCCAACATATCCTATTACCCAATACACCAAAGATATTTATGAATATCTCATATCAAATTTTGGCGAAACTCTTCCTGAAATAATCATTGAGCCAGGCCGTTCGATTGCAGGTGATAGTGGTGTAATTGTTACTGAAATAGTAAATATTGCTAAAAAGACAACCCATGACTTATTCCACTGGGTATTCCTGGATATTGGAAAATTTGGCGGCTTAATTGAAACGCTTGATGAGGCAATAAAATACCCTATCTATTTTGAACGAACAGGACCTTCTATAGACATCGTGTTAGCGGGTCCAACCTGTGACAGCATGGACATTCTGTATGAGAAATACCGTTATGAAATGCCTGCTGGAACCAAAATTGGCGAGCGTGTCTATATACTGTCCACTGGCGCATATACGCAAAGCTACAGTTCAATATACTTTAATGGGTTCCCGCCGCTTAAAGCATATATTCTGCCGCAATAAACGGACTTATCGATACACCGAAAAAGCATTTGATTCTTGATAGTGAGAGGCTGTCCGAAACATTAAGGACAGCCTCTTTTTATAAAAACACACTGTACAAGTTTTAAATATAAAAATAAAACGATGTAATCGTTCCGGTTTATCCTTTCATTGCGTACTTGTGGTAACAAGCGGATTACTGACACCGAGATCAGCGAGTTTTCTGAGGGTTAGAGCAAGATCGGATTCCGTGACTGTTACAGTCACTCTATAGTAAGTTTTTCCGTTTACCAGCACCACTTCAATAACAGGCTTCAGGCCAGCCTGCAGTAATGTATTGAGAAACGCTCGCGCATTCGCTTCCTGCGAAAAACTCCCTATCTGCACTTTATAGAGCTGTAAAGCCTGTGCTGTGAGAGTTTCGTTCTGTGTTTTCGCAGTTTTACCACCTGTATCCACCTGATTCAGGGTAGTAGAAGGCATAGGCTGCATAATGTAGAGCACAACCTGGGCAGTTCCAGTGCCAAGCATACCTAGTTCACGTGCACCAGCTTCAGATAGGTCAATAATTCTTCCTTTTACAAAGGGTCCCCTATCGTTGATGCGTACAATTACTTCTCTGTCATTGGCAAGATTCCGCACCAGTACAATAGTCCCAAATGGAAGTGTTTTATGTGCTGCTGTAAAGCTGTTTTTATCAAACAGTTCCCCATTTGCAGTTTTTCTTCCATGGAATTCGGCTCCATACCAGCTTGCAGTACCAGTTTCAAAATACAAAAACTGGTATTGCTGTATACTTCCATCTTTGTTCACAGTGCGTGTTACTACTTCCTGAGCAGCAAGTACTGTAAACACACAAAAAATGCAGAGAACAAGATTCCACTGTTTTACAAAAGAGAATTTTGTTACTTGCATTCCTCTGCTGCTTTGAAAATATGTGCATACAGATCTTCTATATGCTCTTCATTAACACTTGAAAAAGCAACACGAAGCCATTTTTCCTGTATAGAAATGGTACCTATTCCATATGTGTTAAGGAGATGCAACCTGAGAATTTCTGCATTGATACCATTACATTCAAAGCACATGAAATACCCTGAATTAAATGGCAGAGTCTTGAGTACCGAGGGGCATGGATGTTTCTCAAGAAATCGCTTTACCGTTTGATAACGTTTGAGAAGCAGCTGCTTAAATTGCTCTTTTTGTTCGTGATAGGAAGGATGCTCGATTGCCTTAAGCAGAATATACTGTGTGGGTGATGGAGAACTGGAAATGCTCGACCGAATAATGCCCATGAGCTTTTTTTCAAGCGCTTCATAGTGCTTTCTATCCATGCCTTTACAACCAAATGTGACAAACCCACCCCTGAATCCCCATACAAAATCTTCTTTAGTTGAACCATCCACTTTTGCTGCAAGAATTCGCTCATGTTTATTGGCAAGCAGCGCAAAAATTGATTCATGGAGCGACATATCCTCATACTGTAATCCAAAGTATGCATCATCAGCAATCACAAGAATATCAAACCCTTCAGATGCTACCGATTCCAGAATTGATGCTATTGCCTGTCCCTCTGCTACAGTAGGTGTATATCCTGTTGGATTATTGGGGAAATTAAGTATGACAAGAGCTTTACCATTTTGACGTGCGGAAGCGCGCACTGTTTTTTCAAAACCTTCAAGATTAAACCCACCTTTACTATTGAAAAATGGATAGTGGGACATAGTCGCATGCTTTCGTTCTTCCAGAATGAGCCTGTAATTTGGCCAGAACATATCGGGAACAACAACTGCATCATACATGTTTACAAACATATCAGCCAAAAACGAAATACCTGCGGTAAGACCCGGTACTACAACTGGTAAGGATAGTGCAGCTCCGTTCAATGAAGGATTTTTCTTAAATAGTTCCTGCTGCCAGCAATCACGAAATTGAGCCACTCCTGAAGTTGGAGCATACGCTACTGCTTCCTCTGCTTGTAACGAGGGCAGCTGTTCTTTGATTGCATCTAATATTAATGGAGATCCATCCTGATACGCCATACCAATTGTGGCGTTATATCGATGAGCCTTCTGTTTTGCTTCTGCAGATTGTGATAGTATTCCTTTAGGAAAGTAGATACGCCTTCCAGCTTCCGAAAAAAGACGAATTGCACAGGTATCTGCTAAAATTTCATTGAGTTCTTGAGCAAGACTGTTCATTGAAGAAATCCTCCCTTTTAATGCATTACAAAGCACTGTACGAATACAAGATTATCACATATACTATCATAAAATTATCGTGATGGAAAACTATTGCAAATGAATTTTTTAGACACTATCCCATCCAGAGTTCGTATTATCGTATCACTCTTGCTAGTATTTCTAGTTTGGATTACTGCTGTTGCATCTATAGCTATTGTCTCCTCAAAGATTACAAAAGATAATTCATTTACCAACACAATGCTTTTAACCATTCTCGATCAACCTACGCACGATGCTCCATTTCATATTCCAGAAGCCCTCCGTGAAGCAGCGCTCGATCCAGCATCACTTTACTTGCTGGACCGATCAGTCATTTTAGAACGCTTTACCCTGCTAAAAGAACAATACCCTTCACAGGAAAAACTTGCACATATTCTCATACCGGAAGATAATTGGATTCTCGCACGACTTTTTGTAACAAGCGAAACGCTGTTCGCTCAATATGACATAACACAAGATACTGCTTTCGGACGCTTTTACCAGGAAATTACTGCACTCATTGAAACAGCACAGGCTCAAAGTGAGGGCATAGAAATTCTACTTGAACTCTACTATAACGAATTCAAACCTAAAACAAGAACACTCAAGTATGCTGTTCCTATTGCAAGAGATAAATATTCACTGCCTTCACGAAGGAGCCTTTCGTATTCTCATCCTGATGCCTTAGACATATTTTTTAACCAGGTTAAAAATCGCGATAAAAATGAACTTGGTCCTAATATTTTTAGCGTTTCGCCAGGTATTGTTATTACAGCTCGAGGTGACTGGAAAGGCGGAGATACTCCAGAAAGCTATATAAGCGGTGGTATTTCTCCTCGTGCAGGAAATGGTGTCATTATTTATAATCCGCTCGAAAAACGGTATTACAGTTACTTTCACCTGCACGATGTTACTGTAAAAAAAGGTCAATTCGTCGAAGCAGGTCAGAAGCTCGGGAGAGGTGGTAATACCGGCATCAATGCAAAAAAGCAGGGCCATGGAGCACATCTCCATTTTGAAATATTCGATGTCATTAAAGGACAATGGACCAGTACCGAACTGTATGAATTTATAAAATCGTTACAATGAGCTTTAGAATATTGGATTTAATCAAAATATGCACTATATTTAACTATACATAACATGCGTTAGGAGGTTTGTATGAAACGTATCGCATTAGTTATTGCAATTATTTCTATACTGCTGGTTTCTGTGGGAGCCCAGGATCTCAAAGAATTCCAAGAACAGTTTGAGATCTTTGCAGGTGCTATGGCCCCCGTATTGAGCTATAATGCAACTACAGGCGATATCTGGAGCACTGCATATTTAGGCAATTTACCGCACTTTGGAGCTGGACTGACATTTGGGATTTCTATGATTCCGTCTACCACATTGAATCCATTTTTTGAAGCAATGGGTGCGCCTATTCCTCAGGAACTTCAAAATGGTCTTCCCTTTCCTGCTATTGCTCTGACTGCAAAACTGGGAGGACTCATTCTTCCGTTTGATATTGGTGTAAAGGGCATGAAAATGTTTCCAGAGCTTGCTGCTCTCCTTGCAGGGAAAGGCATATCTGCAGACTATACACTCTTAGGAGCTACTATTCGTGTTCCAGTAATCAATGCTGGTCTTAAAGTTTCAATAGGTGCAAGCTATGATTACCTCTCAGGCAACATAACAATGCCACTCGATGGTATGCCAACAGCAAGCTATACCTTTACCGATGGCGCAGCTACCCACACTATAGCAGTGACTAACCCTAAAATGGCACTCGATTTTACAACAAGTTCCTTTGATTTTACCGCACAGGCGTCTATTAAGGTGCTATTTATCACTCCATATGCAGGAGCTGGTATTTCGCTTGGAACTTTGAGCGTATTAGGCGGACTCGATGCAGAGCTAACCTATGATGGGCAACCTATTTCCGAAAGCAATCTCCAGACCATAAAAGACACACTGGCGCAGGGCGGTATCACCCTTCCTGTAATCAGTGCAGAAGGCTTCCGCTTTGGCTCCGAACATACAGAACCAGTAATTCGTCTCTATGGTGGAGTATCTCTCAACCTGCTCTTCATTTATGTTGATGCAATGGCTATCTATATACCAGCCAATGGTAATGTAGGAGCTAATGTGCTTGCACGTATTCAATTTTAACTGCTAAGTACTCGGTAACTAAGGTGTTACTACAACATACAGGGGCTGTTCCGAAGGGAACAGCCTTTAATTTACCTTATATATTAAAATATGCTATAGTGCCACCATGAAAACAGATAAAACACCCATCATTGTTGTCGATGCTGGCGGCACTAATATTCGCGTAGCAGGTGGCTTTCTTGAAAACAATCGCTTTACGATTACAGCACGAAAACACTATAAGACAGCTCAATATACTACTATAAATCCTGTGCTGCAAGAATTTTTGAGCGAAAATATTTCATGGAAACCCGAAATCATAGCCCTGTGTGGCGCAGGTCCCGTAAAAAATAACCATATTACGATGAGTAATGCTGACTTTTCTCTTTCTCAGCATGCTATTGAACACGAATTTAAAACAAACGTGCTCCTCATGAACGATTTTTCTGCTATGACGTGGGGAGTACTCGAAGACTTTTTGCATGGAAAGCACGAGCACGAACTTATACATGGAGAACCGCAACGCAACACCAACCCTATTGTCGCACTGGGGCCTGGTACTGGATTAGGCTTTGGTTTTGCTGTTTTTCATAATAACGGACCGCTCGTTTTTGCATCGGAAGGTGGTCATACAGCAATTCCCGTATGGGACAGCACGAGTGCAGCACTTGCACTCTTTACTGCAGAACGCAATCCAGAAGGCTTTGATGTCGAGAAACTCATATCAGGATCTGGCATAGCATTAATATATGAGTTTATTACAAAAGGCTCGCTTCACCCAGATATTGCATCCATCCCTGTTAAAGAACGCCCGGCTCGTATTACGGAGCTAGCAATAAATGGTAACGATGATGCTAGGAAAACAATCGATCTCTTTGTTGCACTCCTTGCGCGTTACTGTGCTGAATCAACTGCGATCTTTTTACCACAGGGAATATTCATTACAGGTGGTGTGTGCCAGAAAATTAAGCCGCTCTTTAATAAAAATATTTTCAGCGAACACTTTAAAGCCGGCTGGGCACCAAGCTTACAACCTGTGCTGAGCAACACTCCTATTTATTTAGCAGGGACTGAAGATACTGCACTCTTTGGACTGGCCTTTGCAAGTGCAATACACTATACTTCACAATAATTATATTTTAGTAACAGAAAGGACACTAGCATGATAGAGAGTAAAAATCTTAACCCAGAGCTTATCCGAGCAATGAAAGAGAAAAAAATTGATATTGATGCAACCCTTGCTCTGCTTAATACTATTAACAGCACCCAAATTGATGAAAAGCCAGCAATTCAATTTACCGGTTTACCCAATATTGATGGCAAGGTAATTGTAAATTGTAAAAATCTGGATTTTTTTGATGCTCCAGAAGCCCGTGCAAAGGAAATCCTGGCACTGACAAATCTACCTGAAACACTGGCAACATCTAAAACGAATGGTATCTGGCGCTTTGAACGACAGGCACTCATACGCATTGGCACTGCCCTCTTCGCCTTTACTGCATACGGTGTATTGAATGGCGGATCGGCAACAAGCTATGGTGATGTTAAGAAAAATGCAAGTATCAATGCTGATGTATTCAATGCAATCAAACCGATATTTGATACACTCGCCCCGCTCTGCAAGGATAAACCGAAAGGCATTACGCCTGCCTATCTCAATCCCGATGGAAGCCCTGGAGAAAGCTTTCTCATGTGCAAAATGCGCATACTCGTTGAACATGCAAGGACCTATCACAGCCTGTTTGGGAAACCTCTGCGTGAGCTCCTTCCTTTTTTCCAGATGACCAGCGATGGAACCGATGATGCACTACGAGAAGCATATAGAGAGTACGAACAGCATCCCTGGCTAAAAAAAGGCATGGAACGCACCGGCACCTATCCTACAAGACCGAGAACCGCTAAACAGCCCCTCATAGCTGCATTTACTCATTCTTCACATGGTAACCCACGAACAATATTCACAGAAGCATACGGAAAACCAAATAATCCGCTTGCATTGCCTGGGGGACATGGCCAATCGTTCCAAGTATTAAAAAACATTTACCAGGTCTTACTCAATGATGGATACCGTTTTGCAATGCTCGGGAATGTCGACAATATGGGTTACTATCCGGATCCACTCTTGATTGCAGTGACAGCGCTTTCTGGTAATGATGCCATGTTTGAATTTACATACAGAACACCGCTCGATGTAAAAGGTGGTATTGTTGTTACCCTACCCAATGGGAAAATTACTGCTATTGATATTGGACAATCGATTCCGCTTGCTCAAGTACTTGAATTTGAACGACAAGGGAAAACAGTACTTGCAAACTGCGGTGCGGGTATATTTGACTTAAAAATATTGACAAAAAAAATCGATACCATCATAAAGAGTCTTCCTATCCACCTAACAGACCAGGATAAGGACGCAGGGAAATACAGCCAGGCTGAACAAACAACCTGGGAGGTTATAGGTCTTTTGGATAAGCCAGGCGGACTTGCTGTAGAAAAGAAACAGCGCTTTCTTGCTGCAAAAATGCTCACCGAAACTATACTGGGAAGCTGGAGCAACACGAGTGCGTTTCCAAAAGAATTTGCAGAAACAGCCAGGCTCATGCAGGAAGGAATCCACACAGTACTCAGTGGTCCCTGCAACTTAAAACTCTTAAATGGGAAATGGCAGGCTGAGGATTAAGCTATCGAAAAAAGCAGGCACCTTTCTATACCAGGAGTGGTATAGGGTGCCCGCTTTTTCAGACACCTGTATCAGTTTTAATCCGGCAATGCGATCGCAAGCACTTCTTCCATGCGCTCAACCGGATAAAAGGTTATACCTTTTTTAACATTTTCAGGTATTTCTTCAAGATCTTTTACATTGTTCTTAGGAATAATTATTTTATTGATTTTATTTCGTTTTGCAGCAACTGTTTTTTCCCGCAACCCGCCAATAGGAAGCACCTGACCTGTTAATGATAATTCACCAGTCATTGCCAGCCTATCAGTGATTTTTCTATTTAGCACAAGGGACATGAGAGCTGTAGCCATGGTAATACCCGCAGAGGGACCGTCCTTAGGCGTTGCTCCTTCGGGTATATGCAGATGTATTTGTCTCTCTTCAAAATAGGAAGCTGGTATATTGTATTTTTCTGCACTGTAGTGCCGCACCCAGGTATAAGCAATTCCTGCTGACTCCTGCATGACACTTCCCATCTGGCCACTCAGCTTAAACCCTTCTTTACCAGGATTCGCGACAGCTTCAATGATAAGTGTTTCTCCACCCATACTTGTCCAGGCGAGTCCTATTGCAGTTCCTGGTATAGTAGCACGTTTAATATCTTCAAAATCAAACCGTTCTTTACCAAGATATTTTTCAAGAGATTTCTTATCAACAATTATTTTATCTTTAGTACTGGTTTGCTTCATAACATGCGTGTAAGCAATTTTTCGGTGAATTTTATCAACAAGCTTTTCAAAATTACGCACGCCAGCTTCACGAGCGTATCCCTCTGCAATAGCAAGGAGTGCATCACGCGTATATTTTACCTGATTCTTCTTAAGACCATTTCGTTCCAGACTCTTAGGTATAAGATAATTCTTTGCTATTTCTATTTTTTCGCTATCAATATATCCGGGGATTTGAATTATTTCCATGCGGTCTCTGAGCGGTGCGGGTATGGTATCGAGTGTGTTTGCAGTTACAATAAAGAATACATTAGAAACATCAAATGGCAAATCAAGATAGTGATCTCTGAATGAAAAGTTTTGTTCAGGATCAAGTACTTCGAGGAGTGCACTTGATGGATCACCCTGATAGCTTACACCCATCTTATCAACTTCATCTATCATAAAAACAGGATCTTTTATTTTTGTAATTTTAAGCCCCTGTATGATTTTCCCCGGCAAAGCTCCAATATAGGTTCTCCTGTGCCCTTTAATTTCCGCTTCGTCTCGCATACCGCCAACTGAGAACCTGAAAAATTCTTTTCCAAGTGCTCGCGCAACAGAGCGTCCTATACTGGTTTTACCTACACCAGGAGGACCTACAAGACAGAGAATTGATCCTTTACTGTCGCCTTTGAGTTTTCTCACTGCTAAATACTCAGCAATTCGTTCTTTGACATCTTTGAGTCCATAATGATCGGCTTCCAGTATTTTTACTGCTTCCTCAAGATTAAATTCCTTAGTAGAAGACTGATTCCATGGAAGAGAGCATACCAGATCAAGCCAGTTCCTTGTAACAATATATTCACTTGAATTAGGATCCATGAGAGAGAATTTTTCCAGTTCCTGAGTAACTGTTTCAAGAATTTCTCCGGTAAATTTAAATGAATCTATTTTTTCTTTAAACTTTTGGTAATCAGAAGATTTTGCATCTCCTGGCATACCAAGTTCTTGTTTTATCGCTTTTAGCTCTTCTCTTAAAAAATATTCACGCTGGCTTTTTTCAATTTTTTCATTAATTTCTGATTGTATTTTCTTTTGTATCTTCAAAAGCTCTTGTTCACGCTTAATAAACATGAGCACTTTTTCCATTCGTTCATGAATATCAAGCGTTTCAAGAATTTTCTGCTGCTCTTCTTTTTCTATATTGAGAATACTGGTAAAAAAATCAGCTATTTTCCCAGGATGATCAATATTAACCATATTTAAGCGCATTTCTTCGGAAAAGAGTGGATTGTTTTCCGTTATCTGCTTCATTTCAGAAATCAGCGCTCGAGTAAGAGCTTTAATTTCGTCTCCTACCTCACCCTCATCATCTAAGTATTCAACTGCAGCCATGAGGGGTGGTTCTTTACTTAACGCTTTTTTTATTTTAAAGCGCTTGAGGGTAGAAATAAAGATGTTAATCGTATCATCGGGTAGATTAATGCGCTTAACAATTTTAGCAACCGTACCAATTTCATAGAGATTTTCGATAGTCATGGGACTTGCTTCCTGTTTCACAAGAACCATGCCCAAAATACCGCCATTGGTATTAAGTGCTTCATTCACAGCTGCTATATCATCAGCATTACTCAGTAGAATTGGGGTAAAAATACCCGGAAAAATTGGTTTTCCATTTAATGGAATAATGGGAATTTTATGAGGAAGTACCATTTCAATCGGAATAATTTGATTTTCAGCCATAGCGTACTCCATAAATTGTTATTAGTATACATTGAAAACCTTATAGGTTTTCGTATATAAAATAGCTAAAATGATGTAATAATATAAAAAATCTACTTAAAACAGTAAATTATACTCTCAAGATAATAAAAAACAGTGGAATGAGGCAAGTAATTTGTCTTATACAGGTGTAATAAACAGTCTGGCAATTTTTTGCATATAGGTATTATTTATTTTAATACCAGGAATACTAATAACATGGCTAGCAACCGCATTACCAAACCGCATGCTTACTGGCAAAGAAAGTCCCGAAAGCATACCGAATAAAAATCCGGCAGCAAAACTATCCCCCGCTCCAGTTTCATCAAGCGGCTTAATCGAACGAACAGGACTCTCAATAAAATTACCTTGTGTAAAACACACAGCTCCCTGTGCATCTCGCTTTACGATGAGTAACCCGGGTATTGATTGTGATACTGCTTCGAGACTTTTTTCAACTGGCGCATCAAATAGTGCTTCATATTCGTCACGGTTCACAAAAATATAGCGTGCTTTATTGATAATCTTCTTAAATAGCTCTTTATTTTTCATACAGATTTTTCTGCCCCCTGCATCAAATGAAAAAGGTTTTCCGATTTTGCCAAGATTAGTTATTATTTCTTCTAAATTTTCGCTATCAGTTCCAATAAATCCATCGACATGAACAATATCAGCTTGTGTGGTAATAGAAACCAGTTTTTCATATGGTATCTTAAACTGTGAGGCTACGCCAGAGTTCACAAACACCGACCGTTCTGTTTCGCTTATAACAACAATAAACTTTCCAGTTCTTCCAGCTCGAGTGTATAAAATATGAGGTACACCAGCTGTTGCCAGATCTTTTTTATACAATTCTGACTCTGCATCAGTGCCTACACAGCCCACGAGTAAGGCTTCACCGCCTAATGCCCAGAATATTCTTGCACAGTTTGTCGCGCAGCCACCCGCTACTACCACTCCTTCTTCTGAAAAATTTTTCAAAAAAACATCAAGAATCTCATGTTCCATTGAGGGTGGGCTATACGTAAATGGAGCTGATACAAAGTAAAAATAATCCAGGAGCGCATTACCAATTGCAACCAATCGTGGTTTCATATCAAAAGTATACCATACAATTATAATATTACATAGCAAAATAGGTATATAAACGAAATCAAGTGGTTAAGAGCTCTTGACCAAGAATAATAAAATATGGTAACGTCATCTGCGTCAGGGCGCTTAGCTCAGCTGGTCCAGAGCGTCTGGTTTACACCCAGAATGTCGGGGGTTCAAATCCCTCAGCGCCCACTTAAAAAAGCTGTCTGTTTAAAACGCAGACAGCTTTTTTATTATACAAGCTTCATGACACTAATAAATGATTATTACGATACACAGCTTTGTAACACTATCTTTTTTGGTCTTTTTGCAAAATAAGTTCGGAATAAGAACGCGCTTCAATATCTCGAGCGTCAACACCAGCTCTCGATAGTATGGTTTTGAGTGTTCCGAGCACTAATGAGATTGTATCGGGATCTTCCTCTTCGATAAGCTTTTCGATTTCGATAAAGTCACCGAGCCCCTCAACCGTAACAAGCTCAATGAGATATCCATCACACATATACGCAGAGCCAGTTTTTCTTTTTTGATAAAATGGTTCACATCCTATGCGTGAAATAAATGATAAAAAGGCATCGATATCGGAAACGGTAAATTCGGTTTCTTTGTTTATTTCTATACCACTTTCATTTCGTTTAGTCTTATAGGTAACTATTACCGTATCACTATCTTTGCGAACACGAAAACCTTTCGTTCCGCGTGCAAAACGCCAATCGGGTCCATGCCAGTATGAGTCAAATTTGTCAAAATCCCGCACATATTCTGCAAAAGCTGCAACATTTGCACGAACAAGGCTCATGTTATGAACATGAGCCTTTAATTCTACTTCTATCATAGTTTTATTTAATTCCACTCTAATACTGAAGGATCATAATCTTCAGGCGGAATATACCCTAAAAACTCTATACATGTCGCTGCAAGAGAACTAATACCGAGCCCTGTCTTTAATGTTACCTTATATTCACCTTTATACTCTGGGTCATAAATAATGCAGGGAACTGGATTGAGCGAATGGCTGGTTTTTGCCTTAGGGACTCCTTCGGCTTTGTACTCAACCTCTCCTGTTTTTTTGTTATGCTCAAACATATCATCAGCGTTGCCATGATCTGCTGTGAGAATCATGATGCCGCCTGCTTTTTCTATTGCTGAGCGTAATCGCTCAAGCTGTATATCCATGCCCTCAAGTCCGCAGACAACTGCTTGATAATTGCCTGTATGACCAACCATGTCTCCATTCGGATAATTCAGTCTGATAAATTGATATGTCCCTGATTCAATCGCTTCGAGTACTCTATCAGTAATTTCTGCAGTCTTCATCCATGGTCTCTGTTCAAATGGAACACGATCACTTGGGATTTCAATGTAATCTTCTAATTTTTCATCAAACTTGCCAGTACGATTGCCATTGTAAAAATACGTCACATGTCCAAACTTCTGTGTTTCAGAGATTGCAAGCATTTTCACTTTATTAGCAACTAAATATTCACCGACTGTGCGGTCAATGCTTGGCGGGTTGACAAGATAATTGGCAGGCACATGGAGATCACCATCGTATTCCATCATACCCGCATAGAAAACGTTAGGTCGCTTGCCTCGATCAAATTTATCAAAATTATCCTGCTCGAAAGCAGCAGTTATTTCGAGAGCGCGATCACCACGGAAATTGAAATAGATAACCGCATCGCCATCTTCAATTTTTCCAATAGGTTTTCCCTGTTCAGCAATAACAAACTCGGGAACATCCTGATCGATAATGCCAGGTTTTTCTTTGCGATAGGTAAGTATTGCTTCCTCTGCACTTGCAAACTGTCTACCTATTCCATGCACATGAGTATTCCAGCCTCGCTCTACCATACCCCAATTTGCATTGTACCTATCCATAGTGATGTACTGTCTGCCGCCACCGCTCGCAATACGGTAATCAAAGCCTTTACTATTAATAGATGCTAAAAATGCTTCGAACGGTCTCACATACTCGAGAGCACTCTGCTCCCCAACATCTCTTCCATCCAGCAGAATATGTATGCGTGCTCGCTGTATGCCTTCTTTTGCAGCTTGCTCCAGGATAGCCTTAAGGTGTTCAATATTTGAGTGCACATTGCCATCGGAAAACAAACCAATGCAGTGCAATGTTGCTTTACCTGCAATGCGATCTACAATCGTTTTCCAAACTTTTCCCTGAAACATTGCTCCTGAAGCGATAGACTGGCTTACCAGTTTTGCACCCTGTGCAAATACTCTTCCACAACCAATTGCATTGTGTCCGACTTCACTATTACCCATGTCTTCGTCGCTCGGTAGTCCTACTGCTGTTCCATGTGCCTTAAGGCTCGTATGCGGACATGCTGCTGTTAACCTGTTAAGCGTATCCATTTTTGCATCGCGGACTGCATCACCTTCTTTGTATTTTCCATATCCAACGCCATCCATAATTACCAGGAGCAACGGCCATCGTCGTCCTTTCCATTTAGGATTTACTGCTAATGAATTCATAGTTCCTCCAGCTCATAAAAGTAAAAACTATATACTGCTGATGCTTATACTGCTTGATATTGCATGCATCAACAATGTGGTGTTTGTGTCGAGAAATAATTTTTCTGCTACTGTGTTATTCACAAGAATAATTGATAAGTGTGTGCACTGGAATATCATGGAGCAGCTTATCATAGTGCAGGAAAGGAAGACCAATAACACAAAATACACCTATTGGTTCAGCCTTACCCTCTCTCAGGAGATCTGCTGTGGCTCGTAATGTTCCACCTGTTGCAACAAGATCATCAACAATAAGCACCCTGCCACCCTGAGGAATATCATCAATGTGTATTTCTATTTCCGCTTCACCATACTCGAGCGCATATTTCTTTGCTATAGTTTTCCCCGGTAGCTTGCCTTTTTTTCTTACCAGTAAAATGGGAATATTTCGCTTATATGCAAATGGTGCTGCAAAGAGGAATCCTCTCGATTCTATTGCAGCAACTGCATCGATTGTTTGATTTGCATAGCGATCTTCCATAGCCTCCACACAGTATGCAAATGCTTGAGGATTTGCGAGTACGCTGGTAATGTCATAAAATAAAATACCTGGCTTTGGAAAATCCGGAACTTTGCGAATTGCTGAATCAAGATCAAACTGTTTCATGAAGCCCTCATATGAATAGAATTATGCAGTAAATGGCTTAACGGTTTTTAACCATACTGCTACCGATGCAGGATCGGTAAAATTTTCCTGCTTAAGTGTAATATCTGTAGGAGCAAGAACTTGAACAAGTTCATGCGCATTTTTTAAAAGAAAATAACCAGCACTGCGTCCTGCAAGATTGATACCGTTCATGAGCCGTTTGAATTCCTGCCAGTAAGGACTTTTTATATCCTGCACACCAAGTAGCAGTACCTGAGCCGCAAGCAGTTCAGAGATTGCCATTTCGCTGACAGGCCGAATTTTTACTGTGTATTCTGAACCAGCACTAGCTTTGATCTTTTGAGCAAAAGTGGCCAATTCTTGCACTTCATCTTCATATAACACTAAAATATTCATTTTTTTGCTTTTCACAATCTTAATACTAGTATTGACTGTGCACTATGTCAAGCTTGAGAAACTCAATCTTTGCTATTGCGTTCCTGTTTTTTTATGTAGAGAAATGTATCGACACCGGCAAAAATGAGTGATGCAATACCCGCAATCATGACTGATTGGTACTGTTCGCTATCTGTTGGTTTATAGGAGAACTCATTCTTAAAAGGCCATGGCGCATACACTGAATCAAATCCATTGCTGATATATCGATACATGTCAAAGGAAAATCGCGTATAAAACAGCATGATGGGGAATACACCAACAGCAATAATTTCGAACCGTCTTGTAAGATTAAGCCACTCAGGAAATTCAGATGCTTTATACGGTTCCGGCAAAGCGTTTTCAGCAGGTTTTTCCTGAGCATACAATGCTGTGAGCGTAACTGTACAGAGTAAAACGATCAGGCATAAAATTTTTTTATTCATAGGTACGTTCTCCAAAAATGGCTGTTCCTATGCGGAGCAGGGTTGATCCTTCTTCAACAGCAATCTCAAAATCATTACTCATACCCATGGAAAGTACAGTAAAATCTGGAATTTTATATGTTTTTTGAATATGCTCAAATAGCTTTTTGCATTTTCTAAATGAAGCGCGAATTGCATCGGTATCACTCGTGAATGGTGCCATAGTCATTAAGCCGCGAGGTTTTATTTGTGGCACTTCCAGCACGCGTTCGAGCGCTTTGAGTAATGCTGATTCTTCAAGAAATCCAGCTTTAGATGCTTCACCGGTATGGAGCTCAAAAAGAACCTCAAGTGGTGCAAGACGAATAGAAAGCCGTTTGATAAGCTGTTCAATCAATTCTAGCGAATCCAGCGATTGTATACAGTCAAATAGTTCTAGTGCTTTATTGATTTTATTTGATTGTAAATGTCCTTGAAAATGCACCTGTATTGTATTTCGCAGTGGTTTGATGAGCGGGCTATTAAATTTTTCAACTGCTTCCTGCACTCTGTTTTCTCCAAAAACGCGGAGTCCTGCTTCATATGCTTTTGCTACCGCTTCTGCAGGATGAAATTTACTAACCGCAAGCAGCGTGATAGAATCACAAGTGCGGCCGCTTCTCATACAAGCTGCATGAATACGTGATTGAATTACTTCAAGCCGATTGGGTATGTCTTCATAACCAGTCATAATCGTTTCTCTCGTTGTGCGCCTGTATTTAATACTCGTTGCTACATAAAGTCGCGCAATGATTCATCAATACCTTTGCGCATTTCAAACCAAAAATCCAGAGCAGTTTCTTCCGGTTCTTTTGCAAACCGATCAGCCCAATATGTGAGTTCAGGATCATCTTTTTTTTCTACAGTAAGTATTCGCTCAAGGAATTTATGAACAAATGCTCTGTCTCGATCACTTTCCCAGTACACACTTGCATTACGCGAGTTGATACGGCTTGCAGCAACTGAAATTGCTGCTATGTAATCTTTACCACATTGATAGAGAGCATCGAATGCTCCTGGTATCATCTCTTCTGCCCATGCACGGTGGAACCGGCACACCCCAGCATTATCCATAATCAATTCTTTTTTAAGTCTTTCAGCACAAATCTGTCCAAGTTTTCGCGGTGGATAAAACTCAGACCCATAGTGCATGTAGTATTTTCCCATAATTGCCATTGGTGCGAGAGCACCTGGTGTCCAGTATTGGTTAGGTATCATCCAACCTTTTCTGCCATGTGCAGTATATACAAGTGAATCGAGAATACGAACATTTTTAGTTTTTCTTACTTTTCTGCCCCATTTTCTTATTCCTTCTGAAAAATCGATAATACCTCTCTTTTCAAGAATAGAATCGATAAGCTCACAGCCAAGTTCGGCATTATGGAGAGAATCCTTGATTACATCAAATGTCTCATAATTCCAGTGGGGCTTTCTTGTCACGCCAAGATCATCCGTTGAGAGAGCTCCGGTATCAAGACAGTCCATAAGCCAGGCGAGCACACCGCCTACTGAAATGGCATCGAAGCCTGCACTGTCAGCTTTTTTATTGAGCATTTCTGCCGCACGCTGATCAAAAATACCACAGAGAGGACCCATCGTTTGATACGGCTCATAATCTTTTTTATATTCACCATTGGTTTTTTTGCATACAGCTGCACAAGGCTCTCCGCATGTGTGCTGGCTCTTTGTTTTGATTGTTTCTTCATTAAATTGCTTGAGATAGTGATTTACAATAAACCGATTGTGAAGATCAAGCCTCTGTTCTTCACTCCAGAATATCGTGCGATAATTAAAAGCAATAATTCGGCCACCAATCGTTGCAAAATTAACTCCGAATGTGCCTCCTGTTTCAAACTTTGGATCAAAACGATATTTAGTAGTTGCTTCAAAGTCCTTTACCGCAAGCTTTTGCTTATACTTCTCTTCGAACCAAGCATCTGCTACGGTTCTATCTCTAAAATCTTCATCAATTACGGTGCCGCCATATACAATTGCAGCTATACCATGATCGGCAAGCAGTTTAGAACCAAAGCCACCACGACCAGCCCAGGTATCAACTTCTGTTGCTTTGCCATCCTTTACCGGGGCAGAAAGCACTCCGGCAAAATCACAGGAAAGTGCAGCCGGACCTACAGCCAGCGCTCTATACTCTCCCTGATACCGTGAACCGCATGTAGCGAGAGCATAATCGAGCATTGCATATGCCCCTTTTCTTCCCTGTTTCCAGATTTCATGCGTATTTATCGGTATAAGTTCAACTTCGACTTCTTCACCATGATTTCGGTTGAGATAGAGAATAGATGGTGTAGCAGATTTATTGATTATCGAAATCATGTTTATTCCAAGATTATCAAAAATCAGGCCAGCTCCTCCCATGCTCGAAACATAGAAACCACGCCAGCAAGGTGAAAACCCGTTAAAAATTAAGCGGTTAGAACCAGGGAGAATTGAACCAGCAAACATTCCTGTTCCAATATTGAGGCTCCAATACTTCCCGGCTAAATGCAGCCCAAGATCAACAGGACCAAAATAATCGCGTGTACTGTAGTGCTTCATTTTATAAAATCCTGATGCTGCATCAATAAAAAGCACTTTGAGATTCTGGTTCATAAACGATACTCCTTTTCTACTGTGCGATATGTTTAGTGTAAATAAAAATAAAAAAAAATACTAGCATTATGGCTTTTGGGCTCTGATTATCATAACATCACCACAACCTGCAGCCTTTGCAAGTCTATCAAGCGGTTTTTTAAACAGTTTTGGTTTCATACCGAGTGGCCACCCACCCCATGTTTTTATATATGCAATGGAAAACCCATACGTTTTAAGCAAAGCTTTGAGATTCTGTACTGAAAATAAAAACAGATGGTCTGATATAGCACTGCGCCATGCTTCCTGCATGAGATGAGCCTGGAAACTGGATGCATTTGGTGTGATGAGCACAAGTTTCCCCTTATGACGGAGTATTCTATACAGTTCAGCAATAAATGATGCTGGATCATTTAAATGTTCTATGAGATGAAACGCAAAAATCATTGAAAATGAAGCATCTGCAAAATGCGCCTGTTCGAGAGTACAGTTCTGTATGGTAAGCCCAAACTGTTCACGACCATAATTGGCAAGTTCCTTGCTTATTTCTACCCCGGTTGTTTTCCATCCCTGTTTTGCAAAAACATCGAGCAGTGCCCCTGTTGCACAACCTATTTCGAGTAGGTCAGGAGGTAAAGTTTGCGGAATTAGTTCCGGAATGATACCAGCTTCGCTAAGACTCTTCAGAGCAATATCGCGAAACACATACTGATGTTCAATTTCATATGCTAAATATGCACTATCATACCAGCCTGTTACTTCTTCTTTTGCAGGTTGTGGATCCTGACGCCATAAACCGCATGTGCACTGGACAAATGTTACTCCCTGTGTATTCCATTGTTTACCCCGAACGATAGAGGAACCACATATGGGACAATTCACAGAGCAGCTATGAGATGATGATTTTAGTGTTGCATATGTCTTTACTGCCATCTATTCAACAGTTATCGACCAGGAATAACCTTTTGTATTACCATAAAAATCTTCCAGAACTAGAGTTATAATAGATTTACCTTTAGTAATATAAGCTGGACCTAAAACAATAAAACCATTTGAATCAATTACATCACTAGACCAACTATTATTTGCTTGAAATACCAGCTTGCCATTTTTTACAGCAATTGTATCAAGCATGATAGTGTATTTTTCCATTCCATTGAGTAAAAAAGTTACCCTTTTTACTCCATCAGTATAAGCAGGGTTTACAATATCAATAGCTTTACATTTAAGGTACCAATTACCCTGCTTGATATTTTTAATCTGTGAAAGCTGTACCTCGCCGGTTTCGTTAAACAGCAGAGCAGCACGGATCTGCGGCGCATTAGTCTCTTTTATAATTGGAAAGACATGATGAGGGTGCAGATACATTGAATTTTTTAGATCAAAAACATATGCATATGCTCGTGCATCAGGAACATTCTGTGTCATTCCAAGCAGATCATTTTCTTTGAATTGAGGAGTTTTCAAAACCGTAGGAGCAGTTATCAAACCAGTGTATATAGTAAGAATATCACCCTGATTTTTACATACAAGCATAGAACCTTCCGGAATGGGAAAGCCGCTTAACAATGTTGGTTCACTGCATTCGAAAACAACTTCTCCATCAGATGGAGCGGTAATTTGGGTATTTTGTGAGTTAAACTCAATACCCCGATTAATCGTTCCCCGAATGAATAAGCCAAATCCATTTGAAGCATACTCATATGAAAGTGGCCAGATAACAGCCCAAAGCACCGCAACTAATCCAATTAGCACAAAGAGAATACCATAACGCTTCATTGCATATCCTTTTCGAAAAACAATGCTGCAATACCACTACCATCATCAAACAATAAGGCATTATCCTGCAGGGTAAAAAATGTATTTCGTGCAGGAAGTATAATTTTTCCAACAATTGTCTGCGGCATATTCATAATGTATACGATGCGTTCATGCATAAAATCAGCAACGAGACATATACCTAAACCTTCGTGACCTTCATAAATATTAAAAGTATCAACAGGAATGGGAAGCACAATATTTTCATTTCTCTTAATACCATATACGCCTATACCGCTCATATCTTTATATAAGACATAATTTTCATCTGCTGTGATGTAGATATTCACCTGATTTCTAAAATTGCTAGTAAGGTATTTGTGTTTAACTATTCTATAATTTTTCTGACCTCGTTCAAGAATTATGATACGCTGTTGATCAATCCCCGTTATTGCAGCTATATAATTACCAGAACTTGAAATCGCAAGCCCTAAAATGACTTCGATTCTACTTCCGCCAATTTTTGTATACGAAATCTCATTTCCCTTATTATCCAGTATTACTATATCACCATTGACTAATCCACATGCCACCAAAGAATCATTTACAGAAAATGCAGAAACATGACAGGGAAGCTGGTAATTCCAGAGAACCTTGCCATCTTTGCTATACTCGGTTAACCGCAATACATCTGTTGAAACAGAAAAAATCCGATTCCTTTGAAAAAAAGGAATCTCATGTGCTGGAATTTTACTGGTTATTCCATCTATATTTTTTATCAGTTTTTCATCACCTACAGAATTCCATTGAGACCATTTATTTTTATCGATAATGCTTCCATTCATTCGTTCCAGGTTCATGACCAATGTACCATTTTGAGTAATATATCCTATTCGATTTGCAGTAACAAATGGTATTAAAGCTGCATTGTTTAACGTTTGTTCAGGCAGAGCAAATGGTTTTATTTCTTCAAGAGAAACATACCAGGCTGTCTTATAATAACTCTCTTTTTGTAAATTGGCTGGCAATACAAACAGTGCAATCAATAAAACAACTGGGAAAATAAAACCGAGTAGCGTTTTCTTATTTTTTTTCTCGTCAGACATGAAATCTCCACTTCTCAAATACAGAAAAATCGTATAATGTATATGACTACTAGTCAATAGGAAATTGAGGAATATCATTATGACACACAATGAACTTTTTGCTCTTGCATTTGCTGCTGCATCAAAAGCATATGCACCATATTCAAATTTTAGAGTCGGTGCTGCGTTACTCTGTGATGATGGCACAGTTATTACTGGTGTAAATGTAGAAAACAGGTCCTATGGGCTCACAATTTGTGCAGAACGGACTGCTCTTACAACCGCAGTCACACAAGGTAAAACTAAATTTACAGCATTGGCAATTGCTACACCAGATGCGCAGTACCCTGTCAGCCCCTGTGGTGCATGCCGTCAGGTACTAAGCGAATTTGTGCAGGCAGATTTTCCTATTTATTTTGGCAGTACCTCAGATAATATTATTGCTACCACTATGGGCGAGCTTTTTCCGTTTGATGCACTCCATGAACTTAAAAAACAGTAAGTTTATTTCTTACGGTCTTCTTCCATTTTTTTCTGATCAGCGTTGAGCTTGTTATTCCAGACTTCAATTTTTTTCTTAAGTTCATCAGCTTCGTCTTTTTCGCCCATTGTAATATAAAACCTACGCAGTCCAGAAAGGAACACTATAGCAGACTTAAAATCCTCAATTTTATTAGAAAATATTTCATATTTTTCCCGATACTTATCAGCTGCTTGTTGAAATAATTTTTTTATATAATCAATATACGATAAAACTATCTCCCTATTAGGCGATGAAAAGTCCATATCGGTGTATGCTTTTTTGAGATCCAGCAAATTTCTTGTTATAACTGCATGTTTTCCCCATAACTCTACAAAAGACCATTTCCACTTAGATAAAGTGCCATACCCGGTTTCAATTTCCGCAATTGCAAAACCTATTTTTCTAAATAAATTGTAGCGGTCCTCATATGAGATGTCTGCTATGGCCTCCAGATTCTTTTCATATTCCGAAAATGGCACATCAATATATGGTGTCACAATATCTTCAATGTATTTTATAGAACGACCAACAGCTTTACGTGCATCTGCTAATGCATCTTCATTTTTTATGCCAATGAGTGCTACAGAAAGCGTATTTAATAAAATATAATACGATGTAATATCGAGAGCAGCATTTGCCAGTTTAAAATAGCCATGACCAATCGTAATTGGATTTCCCTGTTTAAGAATAGCCACCATCGACTGTTCTTTTGCTGAAAGTTCATCGATTATTTTTTTATATTCCTGAACTTTTAGCATGTATTTGTTTCGTGATTCCTGCGTTGCTTTTCCCATACATTTGCATCCTAGATAGGTTTATTACTTAAATATCGGCAGATTACTTATCTTCTAACAGTGTTCGGGCATGCAATAAAGCTGCTTCACCTGCAGAATCTCCTGCCAGCATTCGTGCAATTTCCTTTACCCGTGCGTCAAAAGGCATTTTCTGGAGCCGTGTTGCTGTACGATCCTTTTCAATATATTTTTCTACTTTATAATGATTATCAGCCTTTGCAGCGATAACTGCAAGATGTGTAATACATAAAACCTGTTTTGTTCTGGATAACTCAAACAAATGTTTACCAACGCTTACTACTACCTCTCCACCTATGCCCGTATCAACTTCATCAAAAATGAGTGTTGGTATATCATCTGCCATCGCAAGCACTGTTTTTACCGCTAACATAATACGCGCCAATTCTCCACCAGAAACAACAAGCGACAAAGGTTTAAGCGGTTCACCTTTGTTAGCAGAAATCAGGAATTCTGGTTCATCATAGCCATAAGGGCCAACAACAATTTTTCCATTATCGAGCGGCTTTCTACCCATTTTTATTGAAAAAACAGCATGAGGCATACCAAGAGTATGGAGTATCGAAAGAATTTTTTCTTCTAATGTTTTTTTTGCAAAATTTCTCTGTTTGCTTAACTCATCAGCAAGCTCATACACAAGTTTTTCTTTTTCAGTAATTTTCTTTTTAAGGATTTCAATATCATCACCTCGATGAGCAAATGCTTCAAGTCTTTTTTCTGCTTCTTCTTTGTACTTGATTACATCTTCCACTGTTTTTCCATATTTTTTCTTGAGCTTTTGCAGGAGAGCCAGTCGTTCTTCAATTTTTTCTAATCGATCGGGATCAAATGAAAGCTTATCGAGATAGGTTGAGATATTACGAGCTGCTTCTTCAAGTTCGTAATAAGAATTTGTTACTGATTCAGAAATACTTGAAAGCTTTGGATCCAGGGTACCGACATGTTCTAAGGTGGTAGTTGCTTTCCGTAATTTTGCAATAATTCCCTCATGGTCAGAAAAAATCTCATGCAATGAAGATACTGATGCGTACAGTTTTTCATATTGTGATAGTCTATTTTCTTCTTCCTGAAGCAAATTTTCTTCATTAGCTGAAATATTAGCTTCACTTATTTCTTTTACTGCAAAAGCAAGCAATTCAGTCTCTCGTTCTTCTTGTGCATCATCATGTTCAATAATTTCCAATTGACGCTGTAGACTGCATAGCTCTGTATAAACATTCGTATAAGCTGCTAGTTTCTCATCTAACCCTGCGTACCTATCAAGAACCTGCCGTTGTCGTTCAGGCTTAAGCAGTCCCATACCATCCCGCTGTCCATGAATTTCTACAAGTGTTTGCGCAAATGCTTCAAGGTTTTGCCGTGTTACAGGAATATCATTTATGTAGCATGCACCTCTGCCATTAGTTTTTAAAATTCTCCGCAACACTACTTTTTCATCATCTGCAGCAATATCATGATTCGCCAGCCAGGAACATGCTTCCTGATTTCCATAGATGGAAAATGTTCCGGACACGGATGTTTCTTCTGCGCCTGTTCTAATACAGCCAGTTTCAGCCTTTGCACCGAGAAGAAAACCCAGTGCACCGATGAGTATTGATTTTCCAGCACCAGTTTCACCGGTAAATAATGTTAAGCCTTTTTCAAATTCTATGACAGTTCTTTCAATAATTGCATAATCTTTTATCACTAATTCTTCAAGCATCGGGACCACCTGACCAATTGAACTTTGAACGCAATACTTGATAAAAAGCACCGCGTGCGCTGCAAAAGATATTAGCACTATAATTAGCTTTTTTTAAAAATATTCTATCACCCTCCATTAAATCGAGATACTCTTGACCGTCGATAGTCAAAATCAATTTTTCTCGCTGCTCCATTTCAACATAAAGTTCTATTGTTTCATTTCCTGGAACAACAAGCGGTCGATTTGAGAGGGTAAATGGACATATCGGATTAAACACCATTGCTTCCATGTCAACATCAAGAATAGGACCGCCTGCAGCAAGTGAATACGCTGTTGAACCTGTAGGTGTTGCAACGATAACGCCATCGGCTTTGTATGTTCCAAGAGGTGAACCGCTAATATTGATACTTAAATTGACTATCCGGGCAAGCATTGCGCTCGAGACAACGGCATCATTTAAAGCAACATATTCATGAATAGTGATGCCTTCTCGTACAATCTGGACTGAAAGCATCATGCGGCGAGACATAACGAGTTTATCTTCAACGACAGCTCTGTATGCTGCATACCAATCATTTCGTTTTATCCAGGCAATAAATCCAAGACTCCCTAAATTTACTGGTAATATAGGAACATTACAGCCGGCAGCGAGTCTCCCTGCGTATAATACTGTTCCGTCCCCACCTAACGTAATAATAAGATCTGATTTGCACAGATTGGGTGTCTCAGTAGGTTTTCCGAAAAAACTAAATACATGAACCTGTACACCTTCAGCTTCGAGTCGTGATCGTATATCTTTTTCCAGCCGTTCACAATCCTGTTTATGCCGATTAGCTATAACAGCAACATTGCTAACATTCACCTCTGCCACCTTACATGAACGGTATGTAACTTACTGAGCATTGCTTTCATATACTCACACATATTGTATCACAGAACTCGAGTTCATGCATGCTGTTAGGGCATGGTTGCAAGCACTTTTGCAATTTTTCCTGCCTGCGTTTTATTGATTCCCGGATATAAAGGAAAGGCTATTGCTCTAAAAGCCAACGTTTTTGCTACCGGACAGCAATCATCTGGTACGAAGCCTTTAAGCACACAGGAATTTGCAAAAGCAGGCATCGTTTCTACTTCTTTCTTTTTTGCATACTGTACTATGTCTTTAACGCTCCCCGTTGCAAGTACAACACAACCTGCATTGCTGGAACAACCTTCAGCAGTTTGAATAAGGCTTTTGTGATGAGATCGTCCAAGACTTTGCTTAAAGAGATCAGCTAGCTCCTGTCTTCTTTTTTGCATGCGATTTTTTTCAGCAAATTGTGATACTGCAAGTGCTGCATTCATATCACCGAGCATTACTTCATCAGGCAGTTTGTCTGCAAAGTTTTTTAATACCTGTGCCTCCCTGCGCGACTTTGCATACAATAACATTCCTCCACCAGCAGTAAAATAATCTCCAGGTTCAAGTCCAATAAGTATAAATGTACCGAATGTTCCTGCGAACCGTGCTGTTTTAGGGATTGTTTCTATATCTTCATTGGAATTCTCTGTATTTTTTGCTTCTGTTTCCTGTTCATCAATTTTTTCTACTGACCAGGCTCCAAACGCGCACGAAATATCTTCTATTATAGGTATCGTTATACCTTCAAACAATGATGGTTCATGCAGGATGCCCCAGGGATGTTTATAGTACAGTGCTTTTATACCCTGCTTCATCGCTTCACCGAGGCTATTTTGTGATATCACCGCTGATGTTTCATCAGCATCAATCCAGACGGGTTTTGCTCCTAATGCTTCTAAAACATGCATCACCCATGCATCTGCCAGCGCAGGAATTCCCACCATGTCTCCAGCATGGATATCGCAGCATTGCAATGCATAGTTCAATGCTGTACACGGAGAGCGTAGCGCAACACCATATTCAAAACTAAAAATTTCTTTTGCTTGTTTAAGGAATTGCGTGCGGTAAAATCCGTTGTTTGAAAAATCTTCTACAAGACAATCGAGAACGGCATTCATTTCACGCCGTCTGATATAAGAGTTTTTTGGAGTCAATATCATGTTGCTATAACCTTATCTTCTTATTTCATCGATTTTTTGCAGTTCTTTTGCTGTAAAAAGTTTTTGTGTATCGATAATAATGAGATAACTATCATTTTGTTTTACAACGCCCTGTATGTATTCTGCACCAATACCAGAGAGCATCTGGGGTGGAGGCTGTATCTGGTTGAATTCGATAGAAATGACTCGCTCAATTTTATCGATAATAATTCCTATTTTCATGCCATCAATATCAAGAATGATAAATCCCGACAGCAATTCTTCATCTTCATCGAGCTGCGCTTTTTTTAAGTGGAATCGTTTATGTAAATTGATTATTGGAATTATAAATTCACGAAGTTTGAATAACCCTTCTACATATGCAGGAGCATTTGGTATTGGTCGGATTTCCTGAACTCTGACAATTTCCTTAACATCCATTATATCAATTCCATATAGCTCTTCACCAAGCTGAAATGTTACCAATTGGAGCGTTGCATCTCTATCAGCCATTATTTCCTCCACAAACCCTTGTTATTTATAGTGTAACATTTTTAGATTATCGGCTCAAGTAATTTTTTCTTTTTTTAAAACTCACTACTTTTATAAATTCACTACAATAAAAAAAGCCCGGCGACGACCTACTCTCCCGCCCAAAGGCAGTACCATCGGCATAAGAGAGCTTAACTTCCGTGTTCGGGATGGGAACGGGTGTGACCTCTCCATAATAATCACCGGGC
>Ga0116184_10000685_pt1 | contig 37123 bp, 38 predicted proteins | sample AD_JPNNA5_MetaG_FD_89886 | JGI IMG/M metagenome (GOLD analysis project Ga0116184, IMG submission 89886) | Active sludge microbial communities of municipal wastewater-treating anaerobic digesters from Japan - AD_JPNNA5_MetaG | ecosystem: Engineered > Bioreactor > Anaerobic > Digestate | place... | reverse complement strand
TGCGTCAGGGAGTCGCCGAAACACACGACATATTTGCCCCGCGAGTTGATATTGGCGATATCGCTTCTCATGCACCCGGCAATGCACAGGGCGGCAGCGCACGCGACAAGGATACGGATCAAGGATACCGGGCGGTAAGGCCTAATGTCTTTCATGATGATGCCTTCCTGCATGGACGCGGCGCTCGTAACTGGAACGCAGCTGGCCGCAGGCAGCCTCTATATCTTCCCCCCGCTGCTGCCTGATTGTCACGGGAACGCCGCTTTTTGCCACCTCTTGCCTGAAAGCCGCCGTCTCGCTCCTCTCCGGTGGCACAAGCCCCGGATCCGTCTGGGCATTGAGCGGAATCAGGTTAACTTTGCAATCAAACCCACGCAATATTTTACCTAATTTTCGCGCGTCTGCCAATGAAGAATTTATCCCCCGGATGAGCACGTATTCGAACGTCACCTGTCTGCCAGTCTTCTGCCGGTATTCACGGCAGGCAGGGACCAGGTCTTTCAAGGGATACCGTTTGTTTACCGGCATTAGCAAAGACCTCGTTCTGTCATCCGCCGCGTGGAGAGAAACAGATAACTCTATCTGAAGGCCTTCGCCGGCGAGACGCCGTATCTGCGGTATCAGCCCGTTGGTGGATATGGTGATCCTGCGCGCGCCTATGTTCAATCCGTCTTTAGCGTTCAACATGCGGACCGCGCGAAGGACATTATCGTAATTATCAAGCGGCTCACCGCTGCCCATGAAGACCGCGTGGGTCAACGATTTCGCCGCCGAACGGTGCCTTAAATACAGGGCCTCTTCTATCATCTCGCCCGCAGAGAGATTTCTCCGGAAACCGAACGTGCCGCTCACGCAGAAGCGGCAGGCGAATTTGCAGCCGACCTGGCTGGAGATGCAGCCGGTGACCCTGCCTGACGCGGGAATGCTCACTGTTTCGATCATACCGCCGTCCGCCAGCCTTAACAGGAATTTTTCCGTCCCGTCGGCAGACATGCGGGTTTCCTCAAGCCGGACGGCCCCCGCACAAAATTCCTTATTTAACCTCTGCCGAAGGCCGGCAGGCAGATCGGACATGGCGCCAAAATCCATAACCCCGCGCTGATAGATCCAGGTGAATATCTGCCTGGCGTGAAATGCAGGCATTCCCCACGACGCAATGAGAGATGCAAGCTGGGCGGCATCACGGTCAAGGATATTGTTTTTTAAAGGGACTTTTTCAGTTTTTTCTTCAGGCATGTATCAATATCGTCCAGGATGTCGTTGTTGAAAAGGCGGGCAGCGGCGGCGACCTGGACCGCGGATTCCAGCGCCTCGATCCGGTAAAAACATTCGGAGAAATCGTCGTCGATGGAAACCACCCCGTGGTTCTTGAGAACCACGATCCTGTTTTTGCCAAGCGCGGCGATGACGGGCGCGGGCCTTGTCACCGTCACCGTAAACTGTTTGACCACGGGCACGTCGCCGATCGTATGGCGCGTTTCGAAGATCAGGTCAGCGAGTCGCGGGTAGACGGCAAAATAAGCGTTGGTCAATGGCGGATGGCAATGGATGACGCGCGAACAGGCAAAATTCCGGTAGATCATGCTGTGAAGCGGGTATTCCGAGGATGGGCGAATGCCTGATGCGCTGGGGCCGCGCCGGATATCCACCCGGACAATATCGCGCTCCTTGAGCGCCCCGAGGCACGTGCCGCTGGCAGTGATCAGCATGGTGTCGCGGTCAAGGCGGCAGCTCAAATTGCCGGACTTTGCCACGACGAGCGACCGGCCGTATAATTTCCCGCCTATGCGCCTGATCTCATCCTTGAGGCGTTGTTCCTTTGTCCTCATCAAACTCCCCGCCTTCTTTTTGCACCTCCGGATTTCTTCTCCTGCGCCTTGATCCTGTGCCAGTTCGCGATGATCTCTCTGGTGGAGCCCACGCGTTCGTTACCGAAAACGTGCGGGTGGCGGCGTTTGATCTTCCTGATAAGGCCGTCGATGACATCCTCGATATCAAATTTTTTTGACTTTGCCGCGATCTTGGCCTGGAACATCACATGTAAGAGAATATCGCCGATCTCCTCTCGCATATGAGGATAATCCTCCTGTTTGACCGCTTCGACGAACTCATCTACCTCTTCCTGCAGGTCCTTCAGAAGGGAGGCATGCGTCTGTTCTTTGTCCCACATGCAACCGCGCGGGCCGTGCAGCATGTCGTATATTTTTTTGAGCTCTGTGAATTTTGTTTTATTCCCGGTTTTTTTCGTCATTAATCTCATATCCTTTCGCGATCAGATACCCTTTCGCGCGTTCCATATGCGGATATCGGGCAACGAGGCCCCAGAAATCCGCCCCGTGGCCGTGATGGACGAGATGCGCCAGCTCATGCACTATCACGTAATCCCGCACCCAGGCAGGCATGAACGCCACGTGGTGCGCTATGCGGATCCTCCCGCGGCCGTAGTCGCAGCAGCCGAACTGGGCGTTCTGGTCAGTAACATATTCTATAGAATCGTACGCCAGTTTACCAGCAAAATATTTGCGGTTCAGCTCTGCGGCGCGGCGGGCAAGCGAATCGTCGCCGTTAAGCTGTTTTTTAAGGAGCTTCTTTTCGATCCGCGCTGTGAATTCTCTGACTATCGAGCGCAGATCCTGATCGGATATGCGTTGAGGGACGCGCACATAAAGCGTGTCCCGGATCATTCTGGCGCTCGCGCTGCGGGACCTCCTTCGCGTTCGGATCACTTTCACCTCCTTGATCCCCGGCTGTCTGCGCGGCGGGAAATGGAGCGCGAGCCACACGGTCCTCTCTGCAGGATCGGTCCATTCGACCCTGTGGCGGCACCCTGCGGGGATGATGATGTAGTCCCCGGGAATAAGCTCCGTATCGGACTTTTCGTCCGGAAACTTCAAACGGGCTTTGCCGGACAATAGCGCCACCCACTCGTCATTGTCCTGCTGGAGCCACTGGCCTGCGGGGGTTGCCTGTCCCAGTGAAACGATCCTTTCTAATTTGACCCCGGGCGCGGAAATGAGCCGGCTGAATGATTCATTGATTGAACAATCGGCAGGATCGCTGAAAAGGTTATGCTTGGCGGGATATGACATTGCGGGTCACTCTGTTTCTGCCTCTACGGCCAGGACAAACGCCTTGATACCTTCTTTGCCCAGCGTCGCGTGCAGTTTTTGCACATGCTCCATCAACTTCTTTGCCTCCGAATCGGTACAACATACCATCAGCAGATTATTGCGTCCGGGCCATATATCGTCTCCGAGATGAGTCCCGGAAGTTTTGCCCTTGCCGAATACCGCAGGGATCTTTGTGTAAGAATCAAGCGCACACGATGCTTCAAGCGCTTCCATAACCTCTGCGTCGATAGCCTCGTTATAAGCGATCATCACCATTTTGTTAGTCATGCCGCCGCCTCCCCGGGTTTATCGCATATCCGCACCTTCACTTTGCCCGCCTCCTTGCGATGGAAAACCGCATACAGTGTCGGTACAAAAAGCATGGTGATAAATGTGGACACGGTAAGGCCTCCGACCATGCTGATGCCGATCGGCTGCCAGGTTTCCGATCCCTCCCCCCGGGATATCGCCATGGGAAGCAGGCCTACCAGCGTCGTGATGGTGGTCATTAAAACAGGCCGCAGGCGATCCTTGCCGCCTTTGGTGACCGCGTCATACAGCGAGTTGCCCCGCGCGCGCAGGATATTGATGTAGCTTATCAGCACAATGGCGTTGTTAACGACGATGCCCATGAGCATTACCATACCCAGGAATGACAGCACGTTCAACGTCATTCCCGTTACCACAAACGCCCAGATGACGCCGGTGAACGTGAACGGGATGGAGAACATGATAATGAAAGGGTCCAGCAGCGACTCAAACTGAGCCGCGATGACCATGTATACAAGAATGATGCCCAAGGACAGAAGGATGATAAGGTCGGCAAAGGCCTTTTTCTGCTCTTCAGCTTCCCCGCCGTAATTGATGATGATATCTGAAGGTACGGCAAGCTTCGCCATTTCCTTCCGTATATCCTCCATGATTTTGCCGCTCGAGCGGTTGAGCGTATTCGCTTCAACCTTAACGATGCGCTCGCGGTTTTTGCGGTCTACGGACAAGGGTCCGGTTGTTTCGTATACGCGTGCGAAACTGGAAAGTTTTATCTGTTTGCCGGTAACCGGTGATGTAAGCATCAGGTTCTCCACATCCTCCAGCCTTGTCCGGGATGATTCGGCGAGCCGGACATAAATATCGTACGTGCGGCCTTTTTCCCGGTATTTTGTCGCGCTCGACCCTTCGATATATGTCTTGACGCTGCGTGCGACGGACGCCATGTTCAACCCCAGGCTTGCGGCCCGTTCGCGGTCCACAGCGATCCTGATCTCAGGCCTGTTGGCATCGCGCGAGATCGCCACATCCACTGCGCCCGGAACGGCCTCGACTATCTTCTTGACCTTCTCGGCCAGAAGGTTGGTATCTTCGAAGGAATTACCGATGATTTCTATCTGGATGGGCTTGCCTCCGCCGCCCAGGATCATCCGGCTTACCATGCTGCCCGTCGAAACGTCCGCCTTATCGACTCCCGGGATTTTACGTATCTGCGAGCGTATATCCTGGCCCACCGCCTTGTCCGATCGCGCGCGCTCCGTCTTGGGGACCAGTTTCAGCCCCGCGTAGATCACATGCGAGCCTGATGCCTGGCCCGTGACCCTTCCTATGCCCTGGACCTGGCCGCTGCGCACATAGCTGAATTTTCTTTCTTTGACCGTATCAAATATGTCTTCTATCTTCCTGGCCACCTTGTCAGACTCCTCCATCCGTGTGCCGATCGGCAGCTTTATAGAGATCTGGAGGTCGCCGGTGTCTTCCTGCGGGATAAACTCGTTGCCGACAAATCTCGTCAATATGAGCGTCGCGAAAAAAACTCCCGCAAAGATACCCACCACCGATTTCTTGTGGTTCAGGCACACGGCGAGGGCTTTTTCATATATATTTTCGAGGCTGACAATAATCTTCTCGATCGCGTTATAAACGGCCGCCAGAATTTTGTTTTTTCTCCGTGCCGTTGACTGGGTGGAAGATTTAAGCCATTTGGAACAGAGCATGGGGCTGAACGTCGCGGCCGTGAATAATGAGGCGATCAACGTCGCCGTGATGATAGCCGCCAGTTCCGAAAACATGACGCCCACCACCCCGCTAATAAAGAACATGGGCAGAAAAACAACTATCGTGGTCAACGTTGACGCCGCGATGGACAAAAACATTTCCGATGTGCCGAATATTGCCGCTTCGACCGGCCGCTGGCCTCGTTCCAGTTTACGGAACACGTTATCCACTACGACAATGGCGTTATCCACGACCATGCCAGATGCTATGGCCATGGAAGAAAGGCTTATAACGTTAATGGTCCTGCCGCTCAAAAACAGGTACAGGAACGTGATCAGAAGTGAAAACGGAATCGTCAATGCTATGATCATGCTCGGCAAGAATTGCCGCAGGAAGAACCATACGACGAGGATTACCAGGGCAATGGCGAGCCACAACGAATTGCCCAGTGTTTTTAAAGACAGGATGATATCCTCGGATGTGTCGAAAACGAGGTTCGCCTCCACGTCCGTCGGCATGGTCTTCATCAATTCGTCGAACTTCTTCTGGACGCGCCTTGCGACCTCAACCGTATTGGTCCCGGTCTGCTTCTGCACCATCATGGTCAAACCCTGCTTCCGGTCGATGCGCACGATCGACGTAACCTCCTTGAAGGCGTCCTCGATACGGGCGACATCCCGCAGGTATATCACCTTGCCCTGGCGCGTTCCCAGTATCACGGAATTAATCTCTTCGGGTGTCGCGAACTCGCCCGGCAACCGAAGCAGATAATCCGTCATGCCGGTTTTTAGATTTCCTACGGGCAGGGTAACATTCTCCCGTTCCAGCGCCGCCTGTATGTCCCCCGGGGAAAAGCCGTACCCCTCGAGTTTGTCGCGGTCCAGCCAGATATTGATCTGGCGTTCAAGGCCTCCGTTAAGCTGCACCGTGCCGACGCCGGCAAGCTGCTTCAATGGGTCGCATATCCTGCGGTCAACCAGATCGTAAAGCTGCGCATAACTCCGTCCGGCCTTGAAGCCGTACACGGCAATAGGCATATTCGCCGTATTGAATTTCCACAGGAACGGGGTCGATATTTCGTCAGGGATATCGGGCAGAGACGGCTTTGCCTGATCGATGCGGTCCCGAACGTCGTTCGATGCCTCGTCGACATTCGTGCCCCATTTGAAAATAAGCGTGACCATGGATATGCCTTCGGAGGAGGAGGAAGTGATCTTGTCGAGGCCGGGGGTGATAGCCAGCTGGTTTTCCAGCGGTTCGGTAACTTTGATCTCTACGTCCTCGGGGCTCGCGCCCGGATACGCGGTGATGACCGATATAGCCGGGGTTTCGATCGTCGGCATCATATCCACGCCCAGCCGCGACATGGCGTACAAGGACACGATGATCAGCGACAGAAAGATCATTAGATTTGTTATTGGCCTTCTAACGCCGAATTCCGCAAGGCTCATTTCATATCCTTTTAGTTCTGACCGTTCTCTTCAACAATGACAGATACGCCTTCACGCAAGCGCTGCTGGCCCATAATAACCACTCTGTCCCCGGCAGCAAGGCCTTGCGTGACCTGCACGTAGGGGCCCTGACGCGCGCCTGTTTGTATCTCCCGCACAGCCGCCTTCTGATCTATGACCACAAAGACGTAGCGCTGCGGCTCTTTGCCCATGATCGCCTCTTTTAAAACGACGAGCGCGTCCTTGTATGTGCGGATGACGATCTTTACCTTGGCATACATGCCCGAGCGCAGTTTATGTTCCCTGTTATCGATGGCGATCTCGATCTGGCATGTGCGCGTGGCGGTATCCACGATCGGGCTAATGCGCGTGATAACCCCGCGGAACATCTCGTCCGGATACGCCTCGACCCTCACGGCAGCTGGCATGTTGAGGGAAAGGCTGGGCAGATATTTTTCAGGCACATCAAGAAACACCTTGACCCTGTCCATATTGACGACGAGTGCCACGGCAGACTGCGGGGATACATTCGTGCCGATGTCCACAAGAACCCTGCCCACGATACCGGATATGGGGCTTTCGACTGCGGCTTTTTCGAACGTCAGTCCGATTTCGTCCCTGTCGATAAAGGCAATGGCCTGTCCTTTTTCAACAGCATCGCCTTCCTGTTTGACCTTCTCAATGATCTTACCGGTCACCCTGGGATAAACAAGCGTCTCTTCCTGGGCTTTCACGTTGGCCACATAATCAAGATATTCCTCAACGTCCTGCGCTTTCACCGTAACGACCTTGACCGGAACCGCGTCGTCCCCGGCACGCCCTGGGATAGAGGCCTGTTTCTTCTGACAGCCGCACACAAGCATGACCGCAGCTGCAATAACGATCAGCCCGAGCCTGTACAGACGGGACTTCTTCATTATATACCTCCTGTCGCGTGATCAAAACGGGCCTGGGCGATCTTATAATCATAGATCGCCTGGCTCTGGTTAAAAAGCGAGACCGAATAGCTTAACAGCGCATCGCGCAGGTCCAGCAAGCTTGCGATGCCGCTTTCGAACTTTTTCCTAACAACCTCCGACGCATCCTTATATACCGCCGCTTCATCCGCGGCTGATTTCATCTTAGCTATGGAATCCTTCAGGTCCAGATACGCTGTCTTTACGTCAAGGGCGATATCCTTGCCGGCCTTCTCACGCAAAATCTCAGCCTCTTTCAGGTCGATGACCGCTTTCTCGATTTTTGCCCTGGTAAGCCATCCGTCAAAAACCGGCCATGATACGGTAATGCCTATAATATTATAATCATTCGGGTTTTTAGCCGTGCCGCTGAGCGCCGTGGAACGCGCATAATAATCCCATGAGGCGTAAATTGTCGGGCGAGTTCCCGCCTTTGCGGCTTCCATATTCTTGAGCGCCGCGGACCGCTGCGCTTCTATCTGTCTTATCTCAGGCCGCGACTCCATCGCCTTCAGGAAAGCCGTGTCGTACGCCAGCTCCCGGGGCTCGTAGATGAATTTCGCAGCGGGCGTTATTTTTATCTCATTATCGAGATAGAGAAGATTCCGAAGCATGGCCGCGGCTGCCTCCGCCTGCGACTGCGCTGCCGTATAGGCCCGGGTAACGCCGCTTAACGAAGACTCGATCCTCAGGATATCCGACTCTGAAGCCTGGCCGGCTTTATATCTTGCCCGGGCAGCGTCTATATGTTCCTTCGTATTGTCGAGTATGCCTTTGTTGAGCGAGACGAGTTCATTGCCCAGCATCAGCGCATAAAACGCCTGCTTCACGCTCAAGACGAGGTCCTGTTTAGCCTTATCGAGCGCGGCCTCGGATGCGGTATATGCGTACTCGCCTGCTTTGATCGCATTGATGATCTTCCCGCCCGCATACAGGGTTTGTTTTACCTGGGCCTGACCAGCAAACGCGGAAACATCTTTGGAATAGAGCCCCCGCGTATCAGACCAGCCGCCGGAAACATTGAGCGCCGGGAAAAGAGACGCGCGCGCTTCCAAAATCGCGGCTTTCGCTTTCTTCGCCTCTTCGGCCTTCAGCATTACGTTGCGGTTATCTCGCAGCGCAAGCGATACCGCGTCATCCAGCGTTAAAGATAGCTCCTGCGCGCTGCATACAAACGGCACGGCCGAAAGGATGATTGCAAGAACAAAGGTTATTTTTTTCATTATCCGCCCCCGGCTGCCGCTGACGATTCCTGCGCCAGGATATCCTTGAGGCGGGTCAATACCCGCAGATAATCTTCCCTGTCCTTCGCCGAAAGCTTACTGAAAACTTCCTTGATGCGAGCGACCTTGTGCACAAGGAGCTTCTTAACAAGCTCCAGCCCCTTATCGGTGAGCCGCACCCTGATGATCCTTCTATCCGCCGGATCATACATGCGCGACACGTAATCGGCCTTGACGAGCCTGTCCACGATGCCCGTTGCCGCTGCGGTCGTCACGCTTAAATAACATGCGACATCGGTCATACGCAGCTCCGTCATCTTATTCAGGTATATTAGTGTAAAGATCTGCGGAGGCGTCAACGTGCCTCTGGTCAGCTCATTGATCTCACGCTTCCAGAGTCCCCGGATCACCTCCGGCATGACCTCTATAAGATTTCTGGCATAATCGGTCAGGGATGCGCTCTCCATGGCCCGCTCTCTTGATAATTAATTATATTAACTATTATTACCATTAAATATATAGCATATTAATAATATTCTGTCAAGGGTTATTACGGGGGAGCTGAGGACGGTGGCGACTGAGAAAATGTCAGTAAACCGCTTCCAGGGAAAATTCGCAGTGCTGGATCTTGGCCATAATGTCTTTATGCACGCCTTCAACAAGGACCTCGAACGGTTTGGTTGTCTTAGCGTTGAAACCGTGCACTTTCAGGACACCGCCGCCAAGGCATTCCTGGCCGGCATACAGCTTGATACGGAAAACCGCGGTGTGGAAATTTTTGGCGCTCTCATTGCGCATCTCCCCTGTCACGACAATCCATTACTCAACCGGATGGGCCTTATATTTGATATTATAATAGGAATAGCTGATCATGCTGCATCCCTAGCAAGGGCATCTGCCAGGCGCATGCCGATCTGCTGACCGTCCTTTGACTTGGAATCGGGCCTGGCAGTGCTCCTGAATTCCTCTATGACCTTCTGCATCTGCTCGACCGTCCTGGCGCTTGTCGCGTGCTGGCGCAGATGGCGCACGCTGTGATGGCCCCAGGTGTACCAGATGAAGAACTTGCGGAACGATACCACCCCGGTCCTTTCGCCGTGGAAGCCGACGCATAAACGAAGATGTTCATGCATGACGTCCGAGATGTCGCCGACGGCCGGCCGAGGAGGCAGGCTGCCGTGCTCGAAATATTCCTCCATCTCCCGGAATATCCAGGGATTGCCCAGGGCGCCGCGGGCTACAAGCACGGCATCGCACCCGGTGTCGTCGATCATTGCGCGGGCACGCCGCGGCGTGAAGATATCGCCGCTTGCGATCACGGGTATCGAAACGGACTTTTTTACCGAGGCAATGGCGCAATGGTCAACGGCCCCGCCGTATCCCTGCTGTTTGGTCCTGCCATGCACGAACACCGCGCACGCGCCGGCGTCCTGAATGCGTTGTGCAACTTCGGATGCATTGATCGACTGGCTGTCCCAGCCAGTGCGAATCTTGACCGTAACCGGGACTTTTGAGAGTTTGACCACGAGCGCTACAAGTTTCTGCAGTTTGACGGGATCCTTTAAAAGGCTTGCTCCTTCGCCGCGGCGCGTGACCTTGCGCTCGGGGCAAGCGGCATTGAAATCTAGGATATCAAAAACATGCGCGGACAGGATATCCATGCCCCTGCGGATAAAGTCCGGTTCGCATCCGAGCAGCTGCACGCCCAAAGGCCTGTCCTCCGGCCCGCTTGCAAGCATCTGCCCGGTCTTGACGCTTTTATAGCCGAGGCACCGGGCGTTAATCATCTCTACGAACGCACATTCGCACCCGAACGAGCGGTTGAGCATCCGGAAAGGCAGATCGCTGATGCCGGCCATGGGAGCAAGTATCCAGCGTGAGGATAGTCTGACAGTGCCGATCTTCAATATCACAGGTTTTTTCAAGGGGGCAATGGTGAGACGGGTGAGTGTTAAGAAAAACTTCCGATGCTCCGGTACTTCCGGTATCGCATTTTCAAAAGGTCTTCTTTGTTAAGCGCCATCAATTGAGAAAGGTTGCGCGCCACAGTCTCTTTCAGGTTCCTGAACATCTGCTGATAGTCGCGATGGGCTCCGCCCAGAGGCTCGGGGACCACCTCGTCGATGATGCCCAGTTTAAGCAATTGATGGGCGTTGAGCTTCAGGACCTCTGCCGCCTCAGGGGCTTTTGCGGAGCTCTTCCAGAGTATAGCTGCGCAGCCTTCCGGCGAGATGACCGAATAATACGCGTTCTCCAATACGCATACCCGGTCAGCCACGCCGATACCCAGAGCCCCTCCCGAGCCTCCCTCGCCGATGACCGTGGCAACGATCGGGACGCCGATCGTTGTCATTTCGCGCAGGTTCAACGCGATCGCCTGGGCCTGGCCGCGTTCTTCGGCCCCGATGCCCGGATACGCGCCCGGCGTATCTATGAAGATCACGATGGGAATATCGAACTTCTCGGCCATCTGCATAAGCCGCAGCGCCTTGCGGTATCCTTCGGGATGAGCGCAGCCGAAATTGCGCTTGAGATTCTCCTTAATATCCCGCCCTTTCTGGTGGCCCATGACCATGACCTTGACGCCGTCGAGCCGGGCGAGCCCTCCGATGAGCGCCTTATCGTCGGAAAATGCCCGGTCGCCGTGCAATTCGACAAAATCCGTCATGAGGGCCCCGATATAATCGCTTGTGTACGGGCGCTGTGGATGTCGGGCGATGAGCACACGCTGCCACGGCGTGAGGTTGGAGTAAATCTCCTTTTCCTGCGCCGCGCGCTTCTCCTCCAGGTTCCTGATCTCAGCGGACAGATCGACCTTCTTTTCCGCGGAGTATTTTTTATGTTCCTGGATCAGCTTATCGAGCTCGATAAGAGGTTTTTCGAAATCGAATCCTGCCATGGCCGCTCCTCTCAATCTACTATGGTAACTTCGACCCCCAGAGGGACGATACTGTACAGTTCCTCTACGTCCCTGTTGGCCATGCGGATACATCCCGCAGTGGCCTGGGTGCCGAGGCTCTTCGGGTCGGTCGTGCCGTGGATGCCGTATCCCTGCTTCGTCAGCCCGAGCCAGCGCGTGCCAAGGATATTTTCGGGGCTGCCGGCCGGAATAACCGCGCCCGGTTTATACCACGGCGGATCCGTAATCTTCTCTATGATCCTGAACGTGCCTACCGGGGTCGAATTGTTTGTTCCGGTAGCGACCGTATAACTTTTAAACACCGTGTCGTCCGTCTTGAGCAAAAGGGTGTTCTGCGATTTATCCACTACTATGTTGAACGGCACGGTCCAGACCTTCAGTTTTTTGCCAGGAAAGATGCTATCGCCTGTCAGGCCGTTGCTTTTCTTGATCAATTCAACCGTCGTTCTGTGGTCGCGGGCGATCTTCTCAAGGGAATCGCCCGGTTTGATCTCATACTCGATGCTGCCGGGCGTCAATGTGGGAGAAAACAAAAGTGCGATGTTCAAGGCCTCGACTTTCTGCTGCCACAGCAGAACCTCGCGGGAATTCGGCATTTCATTAATCAGGCGCTGGTATTCCCGGCGCGCAGCTATGAGATCCCCTCTGGCTTCAAGATCCCTGGCCTGGGCCGATTCCGCTGATACAATCGCCCTTGAACGTAATGCCAGCGGGCAGGACTGCTTGAGCGTCTTCAGCCCGGCCAGCAGCCCGACCGCAAATACCGCGATCCCTATAATCAAAATCCGTTTCCTGTCCACAAGACCCTCCTCGCACCCGCGGCGTCAATGGGCGACACACGCGATGATCACGCCCAGCATGAATCCCGCAATGACCTCTATCGGCGTGTGCCCAATGAGTTCCCTCAACCGGCCTTCCCTGATCTTCCCCTGCCAGTATATATCTTCCATGATTTTGTTCAGGATGCGCGCCTGGCTGCCTGTTGCGCGGCGCACCCCCTGGGCGTCGAACATGACTACGAGCGCGAACGACGCGGCAAGGGCGAAATGCACGCTGTCAAAGCCGTATGAAAGGCCGATTGCCGTTGCCAGGCATGACGCGCCTGCGGTATGGCTCGACGGCATTCCTCCGGTGCCGACAAACCAGCGGAAATCTATCTTTTTCTGGATGAAATACCCGATGATGACCTTGAGCGATTGAGCGATCACCCAGCTGGAAAACACCGTCAGCAGGATTTTATTATGCACGAATTGAGATAGAAAATCCTTCATTGGCCTTCTCCAGCAGACGGCTGCACTTCGATCTTCACCCTTTCAGGCTTTACCATCTTCCCGTCCCTTATGATATATCCTTTATTCCCCAGGATGATCTGGCGGACTTGTTTTTTCTCATCAACCACGACGGTTATCGACGACGCCTTGCGCGCAAGGCGTGTTTTGCGCCTCAAATCTTTGATCGCCCGCTTTAATGCGTCAACGGAGCTCAGTGTCGCCTGCATGCTCTCCTTTTCCCGGGAGGCATTGAGCAGTTGGGCCTTCATGCCGTCGAGCTGGACGACAAGAGCCGCATTTTCCTGCCGCGCGACAGAGATCTGCTCTGCCAGGGCGTCAACCTGGCCCTGGGCTTCTGCGATGGCAGCCTCCAGCATCGAGAATTTTACCTGATCGTCCTTTATCTGGCTCTTTAACCCAGTATTTTCAAGAACCAGCCTCTGTTCATATTCGCGGGCAAGGACAAGATCATTTTTGAGATTATCGCGCACCTGTTCAATGCGGGATATCTCCTGCCTGACCTGTTCAAGTTCCGTTTGCAAACCGGCCTTTTCCTGCATGGAAACGGCATATTTGTACACGCTGAATCCGGTTATGCCTGTCAGGATCAGCAAAATAACCGTGACAGGCGGCATGATTTTTTTAATCATATACCACCTCGTCTTAAAGTTTTATTATATGATGCGTGCCTTTAAAATGCAAGGTATTTCCTGTTGCTGTTTCAGGGGAAAAAGTGAGATTTCCCGCAGTCACGCGTCTATTGTACTGACAGGCAACGGCCTTAAAAAGGAGGTATTCCGTGATCGTTAAGATATTGAGTTACGGCATTCTTGGAATAGACGCATATCCCATTGAAGTAGAAGTGGATGTATCAAGCGGAGGCTTGCCGGCTGTCAACCTTGTCGGATCAGCCGATACAGCCATCAGGGAAAGCAAGGTCAGGGTAAAGACTGCCATAAAGAATTCGGGCTTTGAATGGCCCGGCTCGCGTATCACCGTCAGCCTGGCGCCTTCTCATATAAAGAAAGAAGGCTCAGGCTATGACCTGGCAATCGCTCTGGGCGTCCTTGCGGCAAGCGGCCAATGCAGCGCCGAGCTTCTGGGGGACCATTATTTCCTTGGCGAGCTGTCGCTGGACGGCACCCTGCGCCCGACCCGGGGAATCCTGCCTGTCAGCATGGCAATAGCCAAAGCAGGGGGAGCCAATATAGTACTGCCCAGTCATAATGCAAAAGAAGCCGCGCTCGTTTCCGAGATAAAGGCGTGGCCGGTTGAGACCCTACGCCAGGCAGTCGATTTACTGAACGGCCTGGGCGAGAGATCGCCGTTTACGATTGACAGGTCCCATCTTTTTTCTGAGCACGCAAAATACACGGTTGACTTTTCAGACGTAACCGGCCAGTGCGCGGCAAAACGCAGCCTTGAGGTTGCCGTCGCCGGAGGCCACAACCTCCTGATGATCGGGCCCCCGGGAAGCGGAAAAACCATGCTGGCTCAGCGCATCCCCACGATCATGCCCGACGTGACGTTCGAGGAAGCCCTGGAGATCACCACAATCCATTCAGTGGCAGGGATATTGCCGGCCCGGGACGGGATAATGGCAATCCATCCTTTTCGCCTTCCCCATCACACGATATCGTACGCGGCGCTTGTCGGCGGAGGACCCGTGCCGGGTCCCGGGGAAATCAGCCTTGCCCATCAGGGAGTCCTTTTCCTTGACGAACTGCCCGAATTCAAGCGGGACTGCCTCGAGGTCCTGCGCCAGCCGCTTGAGGACGGGTTTATCCGCATAGCGCGTGCCGCGCGTTCATTCGTATTCCCGGCGCGTTTCATGCTAGTGTGCTCCTGTAATCCGTGCCCCTGCGGGTATTTTTCAGACCCCCGCGGGAAATGCACGTGCAACACCACAAAGATCCAGTCGTATATCGGCAAAATATCTGGGCCGCTTCTCGACCGTATCGATATACATATCTCGGTTCCGGCGGTAAAATACAGGGATCTGAATGAGCCGGCTCCGGCAGAATCCTCCGTTGATATAAAGCGCCGGGTCGAGGCGGCGCGCGCCGTCCAGCGCGACCGGCTGCGGCCCGAGGGCATTTTCTATAACGCCGCGATGAGCCCCAGGCAGGTGAAGCGGTTCTGCGTCCTCTCGGATGATGCCAGGAGCCTGTTGAAAATGGCAATGTCAGAATTAGGGCTGTCGGCGCGGGGATACACAAAAATCCTGAAGGTGTCGCGGACGATCGCCGATCTGGCGGGCGCAGAATTGATAGGCCCGGGGCATATCGCCGAGGCCATACAATACCGAAGCCTGAATGGTCCCGGGGAATAGCGGCATCACCGGACATGCGCTGGCAGCCGAACATAAAATACTTGAGCAAAGATTATCCGCGGGTTATAATGACTTTGTAACCCGTAACATAAGGAGACGAGCATGTCAGAAAAGCTAAAAGCCATTGCGGAACGAATCAAGGAGTTGCGCCAGATATCCGGTATCCCGGTCGAACAGCTTGCGGCGGAGTTCAGGATTGAGCCGGACCTGTATCAGAAGTATGAAGCGGGATCGGCCGATATCCCGGTCAGCCTGCTCTATGAACTGTCGCAGAAGTTCCATGTCGAGCTGACGACGCTCTTGACCGGAGGAGAGCCGCGCCTCCACGGTTATTGCCTGGTCAGGAACCAGACCGGGCCGTCGGCGGACAGGCGCAAAGATTACAAATACCAGGACCTGGCTTTCAACTTCGCAAATAAGAAAGCCGAAGTCTTTCTCGTCACGGTCGATCCTAAGCCGGCCGGGGCCGAGGTCCATTATAACGCCCACCCCGGGCAGGAATTCACGTATATGCTCGAGGGTGACATGAAGATCGTCCTTGACGGCCATGAGCTGGAGCTGCACCAGGGGGATTCCCTTTATTTCAATTCCGGCATGAAGCATGCCATGATCGCATTGCACGGAAAACCTGCGCGGTTTCTGGCATTCATACTATAAACAGGAGCCGCGCGACAAAGGATATCATATGCTAGAAAAATTCGCCAAAAGCAAGTTCGATTCATATGAGGAGTTCGTGAAGGGCTTCAAAATAAAGGTCCCTCATAATTTCAATTTTGCATACGACGTCGCAGCGGAGTTCGCCCGCACCGAACCGGGCAAGACCGCGCTGGTCTGGTGCAACGATAAAGGCAAAGAGGCGTCTTTCACTTTCGGCCAGCTCGAGGAACGCGTGAACCGGACGGCGAACCTACTGGCGGAGTTGGGCATTTCCAAAGGCGACCCGGTAATGCTCATGCTAAAACGCCGTTATGAATACTGGTTCTGCCTCCTGGCGCTTCATAAACTGGGAGCGATCGCCATCCCCGCGACGCACCTGCTCAAGACAAAGGACATCATATACCGCAATAATGCCGCCGATATCAAAATGATCATCTGCGTCAATGAGCCGGAAATCCTCGACCAGGTTGACCTTGCCCGCAAAGAATCCCGGACTCTGGCCCACCGTATGGTCGTCGGCGGCGCATACAGGGACTGGATCAACTATGATGAACGGGAGGCGCGGCAGCCCGCACGTTTCGATCGGCTGACCGGCGCAAAGGCGGCAAAGAATTCTGACATCATGCTTCTGTATTTCACCTCCGGAACCACCGGCATGCCCAAGATGGTCCAGCACAACTTCACCTATCCGCTCGGCCACATCATCACCGCGAAATTCTGGCAGAACGTCAGGGACAACGGCCTGCATCTGACCGTTGCGGACACGGGCTGGGCAAAGGCCGCCTGGGGCAAGATCTACGGCCAGTGGCTTGCCGGCACTGCGGTATTCGTGTACGACTACGATAAGTTCGTGCCCAGGAACCTGCTCGAGGTGATCTCGCGCCACGGCGTCACATCCTTCTGCGCGCCTCCGACCATATTCAGATACCTCATCAAGGAGGATCTGACAAAATACGATTTCAGCAAGCTCGAGTATTGCGCCGTGGCCGGCGAGCCGTTGAACCCCGAAGTGTATAATCAGTGGCTCAAGATGACCGGGCTGAGGCTCATGGAAGGATACGGCCAGACCGAAACGGTCGTCCAGATCGCCACGTATCCGTGGATCGAGCCGCGCCCGGGCTCTATGGGAAAACCATCCCCCACGTACGATATCGACCTCATCAACGACAAAGGCGATTCCTGCCAGGCCGGAGAAGAGGGACAGATTGTCATCAGGACGGGAAAGAAAAAACCCGCCGGAATGTTCGACGGGTATTACCGCGACGCGGCGCTGACCAGAAGCGTCTGGCGCGACGGGCTTTACTATACCGGGGATATGGCCTGGCGCGATGAAGACGGTTATTTCTGGTTCGTCGGCAGGGCTGACGACGTCATCAAGAGTTCCGGCTACCGTATCGGCCCGTTCGAGGTCGAATCGGCGCTCCTGGAACATCCGGCTGTGCTTGAATGCGCGATCACCGCAGTGCCGGACCCTGACCGGGGACAGATCGTGAAAGCGACGGTTGTCCTCACCAAAAATTATTCCGCGTCTGACGCGCTCGTGACGGAGTTACAGGAACACGTCAAGAAGGTTACCGCGCCCTATAAATATCCCAGGATTATTGAGTTTGTAAAGGAATTGCCCAAGACCATCAGCGGAAAGATCCGCCGGGTAGAGATCAGGGAAAGCGATAAAAACAGCCTGCAGTAAACCTTCCTCACCAAAGGTTTTCTTCGAGCCACGCGTCAACGGCTGCAGCCCGCGGAGCCGGTTTTGAAACCATACCCTCAGGCTCCTCATAAGCCGAAGACGGTTCATCCGGATTGATGCTGTCAACATTGACGGGCGCCGCCTTCCTGCCGAGCGTACCGGCGTGCGCGATGTATGCGACGTCGGAGCCGGTCATCCTGCCCGTGCCGAACGCCCCAGCGGTTTCGCATCCGCAAAGAAAAACCCCAGTTGCTATAATCATGTAGATTGCATCACGCACCCTCACGCGTCCTCCTTGCATCAAGATATATCATGCGGCCGGAAAAAGCAGCATGTTGTCGAGGCCGAAATCCAGCCCCGTTTCCCACACGCCTTCCCGGACTTGAGCGCACCAGGCGACATGTGCCTGTTTGCGTATCCGCCGCTTCGGGGAAAAAGGCAGGTCAAAAAGGAGGGTCAGCGTGTCGTTGACGCCGAATGGCTCATACCCAATAATGGCGGCGCCCCGCGCGGAAAGATTCTCCATGAGGACCTCGACCGGCTGCTCCAGAACTCGCCGCACCCATGCGGTCGAATTTGTTTCATACCGGTTGTACATGCGTCTGCCTGCAGGTATGTTCGCCATATGCATGCCGCGGCCGCCTGGCTGTCAAAGGATCTCCAGCGCAAAGGCTATGCGGAGTTCCCGATAAAATTTGCGATCTCTCCCCGGTCCTGCGTATCGACTTTCTTGAACACGATCCCCAGGCGGTATTCGTTGTTGGACAGGGCGTGATGGTACTTGACCTCTCCGATGATATCCATCGGGCCGTAAAAACTCACGTCTTCGCTGTCAACCTTAAACAGCGTGAACTTCATGGTCAAAAGCGAGCCTTCTGGGATGTCGTGGTTGGTGAGAATCGAAAGCCCCCCTTCGCTCAGGTCAATCATGGTAGCCCTAATCTCCTGGTTTTCAATCTGCATGCGCGTCTTCGAGGTTTTATCGACGCGGAACACGATTGCAAGATTCACCCGGAGTCGCTTGAACGCGCGCCGCTCCTGGCCAGGCCCCGCATTCATTGACATGTTCCCCTCCCTGCCTTAATCTTTAAGAAGCTTCTCCAATAATTTTTTCGACGTGGTTGAAACGTTCTTTTCAAGCTGGATGACTGCCGCTTCCCGCTGCTCCAGATCCCGGCGCGCCTGCTGCAGCTGGCGTTCAGCCGCTTCGAGCTTATGTGACAGGTTCTGCACCTGCGTTTCTAGTATTTCTATATCGTTCCTGCTTCCAGCCATCCTGCGGGCATAATCCAGATATCCTACCGAAGCCGCGACGCCCAGAAGAAACACGATAAGCCCTAGCCAGATGACGCAGGTCTTCCAGAACGTGACCTGGCGGACCATCTGCGCGTATTTGCTCTTATACGCCACGACGAGCTGCTTGTAATCAGCCAGGGCGTAGATGATATCCGACTTGTCTTTCTGCCTCATAGGTCAATTATACTATAATTTGGCGGTTTTGAGCGCTTTTTTTGTCGGCTACGCCTATTTCATGAGAGCCAGCGTTTCGGCCCTCGTCTTCTCGTTCTTCTGGAACACCCCGCGCACCGCCGAGGTAACGGTCATGGTCCCTGGTTTTTTCACGCCCCGCATTGACATGCATAAATGCTCGGCCTCAATGACGACCATGCATCCCCGAGGGGCAAGCTTTGACATGATGATATCCGCGATCTGGGTAGTCAGCCGTTCCTGGACCTGCGGGCGGCGGGAGAGTATGTCAACGACGCGCGCCAGCTTGCTCAATCCCGTGACCCTGCCGTTCCTGGGGATATAGGCAATGTTCGCCTTGCCGATGAACGGCAGTAGATGGTGCTCGCAAACGCTGTACAAAGGGATGCCCTTCAACAGGACGATCTCCTCGTGTTTCTGGTCCAGGACCACCTCGAGCTCCCGCGCCGGGTCCCTGCCGATCCCCTCGAATATCTCCTCGTACATCTCCGCCACCCGGCGCGGGGTAGCGCGCAGGTCCTTCTGGTCAGGGTCGGCACCGATCGCCTTTAGGATATCCCTGACGGCCTTTTCGATCTTTCTGGTGTCCATGATATGCTCCTATTTTCCGATACAGAAACGGCTGAATATAGAATCAAGCAGGTCTTCGGAGAACCTCCTGCCTAATAGCCCGTCGAACGAGCCCAGAGCTTCCTTGATATGCTGGGCAGTCAATTCTGCCGACACGCCATTATCCAGCGAAATCCGCAACCGGGCAATACTTTTCTGCGCATCCCTGAGCGCCCTTATATGGCGCATATTGCTGACCAGAAGCGGTTCCCTGAAATCCGCGTTTCCTCCGAGAACGAATGAAGCGATCTCGTCTTCGAGCTTATCGATGTTCTTCATCCTGCGGGCGCTTACCTCGACCACGGAAGAAAACAGGGCGGCTATGTCATCGCACCGGAGGCGCCGCGCAAGGTCAATCTTGTTGATCACAGCGATCGTCTTTGCCTTGCCGGCAAGACGGAACAGGCCCCGCGTACCGCTGTCCAGGGGCCTGGTTCCGTCGAGCACGAGCAGGATAAGGTCCGCCTGGCGCATGCATTCCCTGGCCCTGGCAACGGCCTTGCGCTCGACGAGGTCCCTGGGTTCAAGCAGCCCGGCGGTATCCATAATGCGGATCGGGATACCCTTGATATCTATAAAATCCTCGATCACGTCGCGGGTCGTCCCGGCCACAGGGGTGACAATGGAACGCTCCTTTTGGAGCAGGGCGTTCAAAAGCGAGGATTTGCCTACGTTCGGCCTGCCACAGATAACCGTCCGGACGCCTTCGCGCATGATACTGCCGTGCCTGGCCCGCGCCAGTATACTGCCCAGCTCGGCATCCAGGGAATCCGCCTCTTTTTTCAGACGGGCCGTGTCAGCCGGTTCGAGATCCTCATCCGGGAAATCAATGTTCGCTTCTAACACCGCAAGCATTTCTAACAAACGCTTCCGCATAACGGATATGCGGCGGGATAGCATGCCCCGCAGCTGCCCGACCCCGGCGGCCAGGGCAGCATCGGTCTTGGCGCTGATGACATCAAGAACCGCTTCTGCCTGAGCAAGGTCTATCCGCCCGTTCAAAAAAGCCCTGCGGGTGAATTCGCCCGGTTCGGCGATGCGGCAACCCGCCTCAAGCAGCAGTTCAAGCACCCTGCGCATGGCCACGATGCCTCCGTGGCAATTTATCTCGACAACGTCTTCGCGCGTGAACGTGCGTGGAGCGCGCATCACAGTCACGAGGACTTCGTCGACGATTCTCCCTTGCGGACCCGGATCAGCCTGTGACGCCGGCTTCGGCTGGACGATCCAGCCGTACCGGATCGTATGAGTTGGTTGGTTCTCAAGCCTTGTTTTGTCCGCGGCACGGAATACCGACTCCGCGATCTCGATCGCCCGATTGCCGCTCATGCGCACGATGCCGATCCCGGCTTCTCCGGGAGCAGTGGCAATAGCCGCTATAGTTTCTTCGTCATGATGTTTCATTTTGAACAGAACCTGCCTGAGAACAAAAGCTTCCTGGCCTCTCCGACAATGAATAATGACCCGGCAATAACTATCGTGTCGTCCGCGCCGGCGCAGGCAAAGGCCTTCACGACCGCCGACGGCACGCTCCGGATCTCGATGATCTCCACGGACGATCCCTGTTGCCTGACACGCTCCGCGATATCCGACGTACTGCGCGCGCGGGGGTTATCTGCCCGGGTGACGATGCACCGTTGCGCAAGGGGAGCGAGATGCCTGCATATATTTGTCGCGTCTTTATCTTTTGAGATGCCCAGGACAAGGATGATCTTTTTCCCTGGGATAAAATCCCGTATTGTCTTGGCAAGCGCCGCAGCCGATGCTTCATTATGCGCTCCGTCAAGGATCACGCACGGGCGGCGGCGGACGATCTCGAAGCGTCCCGGCCAGCGCGCCCGGTGCAATCCGCGTTGAACTGCCGCGTGCATGCGCCCCGGAGCCGAATCCTGCGCGGCCCCGGCAACGAGCCCCACGGCAACAGCCGCATTGATCAACTGATGTTCTCCGAGCAAAGGCAGACGGATGTGTTCCCATGAGCCGGACATGCCCGAGATATTGAAGATCTGCGTTTCGTTGCGCACAGTTTCAAGCTGATACCGTATGTCAATGCCTACCTGAACCAGGCGGCATCCGTTTGCCTCGCACTTCGAACGCAGGACCTGCTCGACAACGTGCTCCTGCGGAGCGCTGACGACCAGCCCTGTCGCAGTCCCTGCCTTGATGATGCCTGCCTTCTCGTGGGCGATCTCACAAAGCGTCTCGCCCAGTTTGTCCATGTGGTCGAAGCTGATCGACGTGATTCCTACGATATGCGGCTTGACGGCGTTGGTCGCATCAAGCCTGCCTCCTAGCCCTGTTTCCAGGACCGCGAAATCAACAGCCCGATCCTTAAAATACTGAAATGCGAACGCCGTATATACCTCAAAGAAAGACAGAGGGCCGTAAGGATTCTGCCGGCCGTACGCGGTTATCTCGGGCCGCAGCCTGTCGGCGAGCCGCGAGAGCTCTTGCCGGCTTATCATTCCTTCAAAATCAGCGTTACCTGCCCTGCGGACAGCCCTGCCCGCAGGCTCCAAGACCCGCAGCCGCTCGCGTACGTCGGAGAGGTGTGGCGAGGTATACAGACCGACGCGATAACCCATATGGCGCAGTATCGAGGCGCAGAACGCGCACACGGAACCCTTGCCCTTGGTCCCGGCGACGTGGATAAACCTGGTCTTCGCGTGAGGATCTCCGATGCGCGACAGGAAACTCTCGATACGCGCCAACTTAAAGGAGTCTTTATAGCGGAATCGCGGTTTTCGCTCGTAATTGATGAACGATCCGAGGTATGTGAGCGTATCCTGGTAGGGCATAGGAACCAGCAGGGTCTTCAGGGCTCAATGGCGGAAATGGCGGATCCCGGTGAATACCATGGCGATCCTGTGCTTATCACAGGCCTTGATGATATCCTCGTCGGCGATCGAACCGCCGGGCTGTATGATCGCCTTGACCCCTATCTTCGCTGCCTGTTCGATCGCGTCCTCTTTCGGGAAAAACGCGTCGGAGGCAAGGCATGAGTTCTTCGCGAGCCTTCCGGCCTTGCGCTGGGTGATGAAAACCGAATCGACCCGCGACATCTGGCCCGCTCCGATGCCGACGGTGCGCGTGCCGCGGACCAGAATGATGGCGTTCGATTTGACATGCTTGGCGACCTTCCAGGCAAAAAGTAGCGAAGCCATGTCTTTTGCGGAAGGTTTCTTTTTAGTCACAACCTTGAGTTTTGACTCGTCAAGCGTAAGGCTGTCGTCATCCTGGACCAGCAGGCCGCCCGAGACCCGTTTGTAATCCAGCTGCTCGACTTTGCGCGTCAACTGCGCCAATTCCAGAAGCCTGACGTTCTTTTTTTCCTTTAACAGTGCCAGCGCCTCCGGCGCGAATGACGGCGTAACTATACATTCAAGAAAACCGCATTTAGCGATGGCGGCTGCCAGTTTCCCGTCAACGGGCCGGTTTATGCTGACGATTCCGCCGAACGCCGACAGTTTGTCGCAGCTCCAGGCCTGAGTGAAGGCCTTCATGATATCGTCGTTCTGAGCTACGCCGCACGGGTTGTTGTGCTTCACGAACACGGTGGCCGGTTTTTCGAATTCCCTGACAATGTTGACCGCGGCGTTAACGTCAAGGATATTGTTGAAAGACAGTTCTTTGCCCCAGAGCTGCTTCAACGCCGCCACTCCGGCAATGTCCCTGGCATCGCGGTAGAACGCCGCTGCCTGATGAGGGTTCTCTCCGTAACGGAGATCCTGCACCTTGATAAACTGCATGGACATCTCGGATCCGAATTTTTCCCCGTGAGAAGCGGTTCCGTGCTGGCCGCTCAGATACCGGTATATCGCCTGGTCATAATGGCTTGTGGTCCTGAAAACCTCCTGGCCCAGAATACGCGCGGTCTCCTCGGAGATTGAGCCTTTGTTCCGCTTCAATTCCTCTATGACGCCGTGATACTGATTGGGATTACAGAGGACCACGACCGACTGATGGTTTTTCGCCGCGGAACGCAGCATTGACGGCCCACCTATATCGATGTTCTCGATCGCCTGCTCCCGCGTCACTGCTGGGTTGGCAACCGTCTTCTCGAACGGATAGAGGTTCACGACGACCATATCGATCATCCCGATCCGATGCTCCTTGAGGGTCGCCATATGCTGTTTGTTCTGCCGCAAGGCGAGCAGCCCTGCGTGTATCTTCGGATGCAGGGTCTTGACGCGCCCGTCTAGCATTTCGGGAAAACCCGTATAATCCGACACCTCGGTAACCATGATGCCCTGTTCCTTGAGCGCCCTGGCGGTGCCGCCCGTGGATAATATTTCTACCCCGAATTCGGCCAATTCCCGGCAGAGCTCAACAATCCCGGTTTTATCGGATACACTTACCAGCGCGCGTTTGATTGTAATCATCGGATCTCCCTTTCAGGTATGAATGCGTTCTGCGGTCATTTATTGGTCCGGATGACGAGATAATCCCCGTCCTGAACGGGGTAGTCCTTCATTTCAAGCCGGACATGGTTGTTTGATTTCGCCTTCGAAAGGCTACCGTCTGCGATCAGGTCCTTAAAAGACACGACCTCCGCGCGGATAAAACCTTTCTGTATGTCCGTATGGATCGCGCCCGCGGCGTCCCAGGCGGTGGAACCCTTTTTCAGGGACCAGGCGTGCGAATCCTTGTCTCCGGCGGTAAAAAAACTGATGTACCCGAAATGCGCATATGCCTCTGACAACAGCTTATCCTTGTTTTCCAGGTCCGCTGCCTGCGCCAGGTATACAGGCCGCATCGACAGAAGCGAATATCCAGAAACCAGCTCGCGCTCTTCCGCGGTCAGGGCCACGTCGCACACGAGCTCCTCACGGTCGAGCTGATCCTTGAATCTTAGAAGAACCGCCCTTTCCGCGTCGAGCGGATTGCGCGACAGCCGCGTTTCGACGAATTCCATATCCGCCACCACCAGATCCAGTTTCCTGTCAGCTGGGCATATGATGCCGTCGCATTCAAAAAGCTTGCCTTCGTCGGACACGATATCAATCTGGATATACACTTCTTTGGCGGAATTGAACATGGCCTTCAATTGCCTGATCCTTGGATCAGGGAGATTGGCCTTGCCCTGCGTCAACGCATTGATTCCTACGATGCCTATCTTCACGTTTACTCCTCTTCCTCTTTATGATGCTCCTGGAATGCCTGGATGATCGGAGCGGCGATCTTATTGGGCACGGTCTCGTAATGCGAAAACTTCATGGTATAGCTGCCCTTGCCCTGCGTCATGGACCGAAGATCGCTGGCGTAGGTGAACATCTCCGAAAGCGGCACGCTCGCTTTGAGAGCCTGCACCCTGCCCTTCTGCTCCATACCAATGGTCCTGCCGCGGCGCGAGTTCAGGTCGCCGGATACCGCTCCCATGTATTCCTCGGGTATATAAACCTCGATCTCCATGATCGGCTCAAGCAAAACCGGGCCCGCCGCAAGCACCGCCTTGCGCAGCGCAATGCCGCCTGCACGCTGGAAGGCCGCGTCGGACGAATCAACGTCGTGGTATGAACCGTCGAACAATATCGCCTGGACATCCACGACAGGGAAACCCGCGATCACGCCTTGCGCCATCGCGGCGCGGATGCCCTTTTCCACCGAAGGGATGAAATTGCGAGGGATGGCTCCTCCGACGATCTTGTCCACGAATTCAAATCCCTTGCCGTGCTCTAGCGGCCTGAGCTCAATCCAGGCGTCGCCGTACTGCCCGCGCCCTCCTGATTGGCGCTTGAATTTGCCCTGGACCTTAGCAGTCTTCGTGATGGACTCCTTATACGGGACCTTCGGTTTCCCCAGCTCCACGTCCACGTTGAACCGCTTCTTGAGCCTGCCGATCATGACATGCAGGTGCAGGTCGCCCATGCCGGAAATTATCATTTCCTTTGTTTCCGGATCGACCTTTTCGTGGAACGTCGGGTCTTCGGCGACGAGCTTTGCGAGCGCCTGAGAGATCTTTTCTTCGTCCTGGCGCGTCTTGGGCTTCACGGATGCGGACATCATGGCCTCGGGGAATTCCATGGGCTTGAACAGCACGGGATGGGCCTGTTCCGCCAGGGTATCGTTGGTCCAGGTGTTCTTAAGTTTAGGGATGGCGACGATATCCCCGGGCCCGGCGCTCTCGACCGCGCGCTGCTCCTTGCCCTGAAGCAGATAGAGATGGCCGAACCGTTCTGTATTCTTCTGCGTTACGTTATAGAAAGTCGTGTTTGCCTGGAGTTTCCCGGAAAAAACCCGGGCGATGCTTAACTGGCCGACGTACGGATCAAATATGCTTTTGAAAACAAATGCGCTGAATGGTTTGTTTTCGAAAGGTTCCACTGTGCCTTCCTCGATCAGCATATGCGGATGCTCCGCCGGAGAGGAAAGGTCCTCTTTGATCGCCTTTAGCAATTCGTCAATACCGTCGTCGGTCAGGGCCGAGCCGAATATGATAGGGAACACCTTGGCATTGTTCACCGCCTGATGAAGCCCCGCCTTGATCTCATCGATCGTGAGCTTCCCATTGGCGAGATACTTCTCAAGCAAAGAATCGTCGCTCTCGGCCACTTCTTCCATCAACGACTCAAGCGAGGTCGTATCGAGAATAACGGCGCTGCGGGAGAGTGCCGAACGTATCTCGGCGACTATTTTATCTTTATCAATGCCTTCCTTATCCGCTTTATTGACGAAAATAAGGCGGGGCATGCCGATCTCTTCAAGCATCTGCCAGACGCGTTCGGTGCCGACTTCGACCCCGGAGCTGGCGTCAATCACTACCACCGCGTTATCGACTGCCCGCAGGGCCGCGATCACCTCTCCGTGAAAATCGGCAAAACCGGGCGTATCCACCATCTGTATCCTGATATCCTGGTAATCGCAAAACATGAAGCCGGCATTAATCGATGATTTGCGCTCGATCTCGTCCCAATTATAATCGCTGACGGTATTGCCTTCCGCGGTCGTGCCTTTGCGGGTAGTTGCCTTGCAGCGAAAGAGGATCGCTTCGGTCAGGCTGGTTTTGCCTGACTGGGCGTGCCCAAGGAAAACTATGCTCCTTTTATTGGTGGCTTCCATGATAATGCTCCTTTTGTGGGGAAAAACGGGATTTTATCAGGGCTCAATCATGAAGATCGAGAGCCGGTTAGGCGTATATTCATTATAAAAGACAAGCCGGGCAAGGTCAAGAAAAACATGGGGACGGCCTCTTTTCTAGAACCGTCCCAATGTTTTTAGTCAGGGGCTGGTTATTCGAGGTAGGTAAAAACTTTATTTTCGTAATTACGCAGGACATATTTGCCCTTTGCCTGCGATAATATATAATTGGGAGCGACCGGGATCTTGCCGCCTCCGCCCGGAGCGTCGATTACATACGTCGGCACGCCGTAACCCGTAGTGTGGCCGCGCATTTTTTCCATAATATTGATGCCCACGCTGACAGGGGTGCGGAAATGCTGGGTGCCGCGTGCCGGGTCGCATTGATAAATATAATAAGGCCGGACCCTCATTTTTAGCAACTCATGCATTAGCCTGCGCATGGTCGAAGGCCGGTCATTGATGCCTTTTAAAAGGACCGTCTGGCTCCCAAGCGGGATCCCCGCGTCAACCAACATGTCGCAGGCATTGCGCGTGCGGCGCGTGATCTCCTTGGGATGGTTGAAATGAAGGCTCATCCAGATGGGCGCATGTTTCTTGAGCATCGCAACGAGCCCTTCGGTGATGCGTTGCGGCAGCGTCACGGGAACGCGGGTTCCAATCCTCAGGAACTCCAGATGGGAAATGGCGCGCAGCCTCCCCAGGAGCATGTCCAGGACGTCGTCTTCGAGCGTCAGCGGATCGCCGCCCGATATCAGGACATCCCTTATCTTCTTGTTCGACTGGATGTATTCGATCGCCTTGTCCCAGCGGTTGACGGAATTATCGTGTTTTTCCTCCTGCCCCACCATGCGGCGCCTCGTGCAATGGCGGCAGTACATGGCGCACGATTCGGTGGCAAGAAGCAAAACCCTGTCCGGATACCGGTGAACCAGGTGCGGAGCCGGGGAATGGCTGTCCTCCCCGCAGGGATCCGCCATCTCATAGGGGCTGACCTTGAATTCGTCGGCGGTCGGAATTGCCTGGCGCCTGATTGGGCACATCGGATCTTCGGGATCCAGCAGCGTTGCCCAGTACGGAGTAACGGCCATTGCCATGCGGCCGCGGGCGCTTTTCAACCCATCCTCTTCTGCCTGGGTCAGCGAGACGACCTGGCTGATCTGGTCGAGCTTGGTGATACGGTTCCGCATCTGCCAACGCCAGTCTTCCCAGTCCAGAGGGTTGACGTCCCTGTAAAGGCTGATCTGCTGATAATCCCTGATGCGTTTCGCGGAACGGGCCGTTGCCAGAGATTCGCTAAGCGTCTTTTGCTGCTCGGTCGCAAGCGTATTAGCCATGATTTATCTTCCTCCTTTGGAAGGCGCTCAACAATACAGACTCGATCAGGTCGTCGTATTGCATTCCCGCGGCATAAGCCATTTTCGGGAAGTTAGATTCCTTCGGGTCCAGGCCGGGAAGCGGATTAATCTCCAAGACATAGGGGACATTATGCGCGTCAAGCCTGATGTCCGTCCGCGATATATCATAACATCCAATGGCGCGATGCGTACGCAGCGCCGTATCCTTCACGAGCCGTTCCGTCGAACTGTCAAGGCGCGCCGGGCAATAAAAAGTCGGCGTCAACCCCTGGGCGCGGTCGCCCTGAAATTCCTTCATGCGCCAGGAATAAAAAAATTCTCCGCTGTCCCTCGCGGTCGAAAAATCTATCTCCAGCACCGGCAGGACCGTCGCCTTGCCGTTCTCGAGGATGCCGACCGTAAGCTCCTTCCCCTCGATGAACTCTTCGACTAGGACTTCCTGCCTGTAGAGCCGGATGAGCTCCTTCACCCTTGAGCGTAATTCCTGCGGCCCTGTTATGAAGTTCTCGCGCCTGATTCCCTTCGCAGACCCTTCCAGATTCGGTTTCACTATGAGGGGAAACCGGAGCTGAGGATCTAATGCCTCGTCCCCTGTTTCAAAAACCTGGAACGCCGGGGTCGGGATATTCTCCGCTCTTAATATCCTCTTGGTCATGGCCTTGTTCAAGGCAAGAGCCAGAGCGAACGCGTTCGATCCGGTGTACGGAATATCAAGGCACTCCAGAAGAGCCGGGACCTCTGATTCCCTGAAGCGGCTCCGGTGACCTTCGGCGATATTGAACACCATGTCAACCCTGTTCTTTGTAAAATAAGACACCAGGGCTGGCTGGTCAGCATCCACCGAATGCACGGTATGGCCGCGGCGGCCGAGCGCCGCGGCGATGGCGTCGATGGTCTTTGCCGAATCGCATTCCGAGAAATAGTCCTCGGGCTTTGTCGCGTCTTCTTTTTTCAGGTTATATGTCAGGGCCACGTTCATTTCAGGCCGTACCTTTTGATCGCGCACTCCAGGATCCGGGTGATCATCCGCGGATACGGGATGCCTTGATACCGGGAAATGACGGAAAACACGTCCTCGGTCGATAACGACGGAAGGGGGTTTATCTCCAGCACATACGGCATCCCTTTCTCGTCGACGCGAATATCAACCCTGCCGAAATCCCGGCATTCGATCGCCCTGTATGCCGCGGCGGACACGTCAATGATGCGTTTTAAAAGTTCGGGCTTGACCGGCGCGGGAACGATGTATTCCACCGCGTCCGGCCGGTTGATATGGCCGAACGTGTAAAATTTATCCTTAAGGTCGAGCGCGCCGTCGATCTTGATCTGGACGACCGGCAGGACTTCGGGCTCATCCGTGCCGAGGATCGCGACGGTGAACTCCGTGCCCCTGATAAACTCCTCGACAAGGGCCGGCTGGCGGTATTTCGTCACGATCAGCTCGACCTGCCTTTTCAGCTCAGCCGCCGTGGTAACGCGCGACGCATTTGATAAGCCTTTTGAGGACCCTTCGCAGCGAGGTTTCACAAACAAAGGGAACTTCATTGAAGACGGGATTGTGTCTATCCGGTCTGGAGATCCTATCTCTACGAATTTCGGGGTGGGGATGCCTTCGGAAACGAAGATTTTTTTAGCGATGATCTTATCCAGGGAAACCGCTAGGGTGAGAGCGTCGGATCCGACGCACGGGATGCCAGCCATCTCCAGGAGGATCGGGACCTGAGATTCGCGGTTCCTTCCGGACAGGCCCTCGGAGATATTGAAAACGATATCGACCTTCAGGTCATTGAGCCTGGATAACAGAGAGGAAACATTGCCGATCCTTTCGACCTCATAACCGCTTTGGGCAAAGGCATCGGCGATAACATCGATGGTCTCGGGGTGGTCGAATTCGGCATTCGCATCGAGCGGATCGTTCGGTTTGAACGCGTAGTCGGTCTTCAGGTCGTATGTCAGGCCAACTTTCATTCTATGATACCTCGGGCAAAAAATAAAAGGCCCTGAACACGCCCAGAGCCTTCATTGCATGCCTGTTCTTCCAACGGTTATGCGTCCCTCCTGAAAAATTTTTCATTTTTTTACAGGTACAGTATCTTTTTTATCATACCTGCGGCATTTGTCAAGCCTTTTCTCTCGTCGGAAAACGGGACTCCAGGATTATTTTACGCAGCAGGATTATCCAACGTTACCGCTCCCCAGGATGCCATGGTATCCTTGATGACGAAAAGCGCGCCCCGCACGCCGCGGACCGACCGCGCAAACCGCACGGCGCGCTCCAGGTCTTTTGCGCCGGCAATGCGGTTGCCCGCTGCGGTCGCCACCGCATCCGCGAGCGCCGCGTTCCCGGCTATGATGACCGCCGCATCCGCTTTGCCGAACGACAGCGAATGGCCTACGGTGCCGGATGACGTACAAACGCCGCACGGCATGAATTCCGGCTCAAGCCTCAATTTAAGCCGGCCGCTCAAGACCGAGGAGCCGGCAAACAGGCCGACGGTCACCGCGGTACGGGTGTTCAGATATATGTCCCCGCCGTTCTCAATGATGATATCGCGGCAGCCCCGGCCAATCAGGTCCTCGCCCAGCCTCTGGGCGATCGCGCCGGCGACCGCTGCCATCGGGCCCACATCCGCCTTACGGCCCGCGGCGGCCATATCCCTGACGATAGGAGCAGCGCGGCTCTCGACCGTAACAGGCTCCAGACTGTTCAGGAATCTCTCATCTCTGGCTATGTATGCCTTGATCTGGTTCCGGTATGACCGTATGCGTTCCATGCAATAGTCCCGTTCGACCGGCTGGTCCGAATAGATAAGAATATCCGTTTCCTCGATAACAACCCTTCTTTTCAGCAGCCTGCCGGTTATCCAGCTACGGTAAAACCGCCTCTGATAGCGAGGTGTCTTCATCTAAGCTCCTGTTTCGACGCCGCAGCCGGCAAGATCGCGTTTTAACTGCCCGATGCCTGCAAAGACGAATCCCTCGATGCCCAGCGCCCTGGCGGCGGCGACCATGTCGGGCCGATCGTCCGTATAGAACGTTTCACAGGCAGGGACACCGAGCCTGTCAAGGACAGTCCGGTAGATCCTCTCATCAGGTTTTACAAGGCCCATCTCGCATGAGGCAAAAAGATGGTGGAACCTGTCGAATACCGGAAGGCGCTCTTTCAGATAGGCGTAATGAAGCGCGTTTATATTTGAAAGCATCGCCAGTGTGTACTTCGGCCGCAGGACCGCTAAAAGATCATACACGGCGGCATTGGACTCGGTCATGTAAAAAATATTGTTCCATATCGCAACGAACTGATCGAAGGGGATGTCGAGGTCAATACGCTGCTGCACATCCGCGAAAAAAACCTCGGGGGAAATATCGCCCTGTTCGAACGAACGGATTAGGGGGGAATTAAAAAAAAGCTCGTAGATCTGTTCGGGGGACTTGCCTGTGAGAAGCGCGATTTTGCGGCCGGCGGTCATATGGTCGAAATCAACCAGCACCTTGCCGAGGTCAAAGATAATCGCGTGAATGGCCGCCACTTAGTTATTGCTTTCCTTGTTCTTCTTGAACAGGTCCAGGAACCGGTCTTCGTAATCCTTGTAAACGTTCCATTTGTCCAGTTCCGTCTTCAGTTCATGCGCCCTGGAGATGTCCGTTTTGGCGCGCGAAAAAAGCTCTTCGATCTTCTGCTGGACGGATAACGGCAGTTTCGTCAACTGGCTGAGCGATTTGCGGATCTTGTCTATCTCGTCCTCGCCGATAGGGCCGGGCGCCGGGCCGAGCTTCAGGTATTCCAGGAGGTTGTTGATCTGGATCTCCAGCTGCGCCGCCTGCGCGCGCAGACTGGACAGATCCGCGGTGAGGCCCGTGATGCGACCGAGCGCCTCCAGGACCGCGCACGACGCCTTCGGATTCTCGATCTGGATCGTGTACAGCGGAATCTCTCCGAGCAGGCAGAACCCGTCGAGCCCTGCGCGTTTTGCCATGCCGAGAAACAGGCCGTTCAACCCGCTGATATGTCCGTCATTGAGCGTCTGCACGTTATATTTAACCAACTCCTTCTTGATCGTTTCCGAAGTAGCGGTAAACCAGACATTCGGCGGCTGGTTATGATCGATGGCCTGAGGCATGGCGGCAAAGCTGATGACCCGGTCGGCCTTATACCTTTTGGCGACCGTAATGATCAATCTGCAATATTCATCCGCCCTTGCAAGATCGGGCTGCGCGTCCGCGATGAAAATGATAACGTCCTGCGACCCGCCCTTGCCTTTATGGAAATAGAATCGATTGCCGGGCCATTCGGGAAGACTGATGATGCCGTCGCGGACATGGCTTTCCATCAGATAAAAAAATTCCTGCGCGGGGATGCGGGCGAACACTTCGGCCTTAAGCTTCTCCGCCAGGTAACCCGCCGCCTTGTACGCAACCTCTCCCATGCCCGGCCAGGCGACGACGAACAGAGGGTTCTTGAGTTTAGGGTTTTTGTTGAATTTTATCCGGTCCATATATTCCTTCGTCTTATGCTGTATATTATATAGCGGATATACGTTTTGGTTAACTAAATTTATAATCGGCGAGGAACCGTTCCAGCACAGCGGCGCCCCTGCATAATCCGCTGATCTGTACATATTCATCGGCCATATGCGCAGTTCCCCCGCATCCGAACCCCGTCGCGACAGCGGGTACGCCTTTGTCTTGGAAGAACGTGATCACGGTCGCGCCTTCAGAACCGGCGATGCGGGCACGCAGGCCGCAGGCCTTCATGGCTTTTGCCAGGCCGGCAACAAGGGCATGGTTCGCGGGCAGACGATATGGCTTCTGCATATCGTCGATATGCACCTTGAACGAACGGCTGTGCCGGGCAGCGATCCGTTTCAATGCGGATACGATGCACCGCGGGTCCATGCCGGGAAGGAATCTGAAATCGAGCTCAAAAACGCATCTGCCAGCGACGACATTCACCTTGTCGCCGCCCCGGATGGTCCCGATGTTCATGGTCGGAGGGCGCAAATACCTGTCTTTCCCGGCATAGGCGCGGGACAACCGGTCCATGAAGGCCCGCATCTCCGTCAGCATGACAATCGAGCGGTCTATGGCGTTGATACCTCGCCACGGATATGCGCCATGGGCTTTTTTACCCTCGATAGTGACGGTAACATGAATCAGCCCTTTCTGGGTGATGATGACATCGAAATCGTCCGCGTCAAGGACTACAGCCGCATCGACCTTGAGCAGGCCTGTGCGCACAAGCGGCAGAAGGCCGCATACAGAACCGCTTTCCTCGTCTGCCGTGGCAGCGAACACAAGGTCATAATACAAAGGCACGCGGTCCTCTCGCAGGCTGTGCATCGCCTCAAGAGCAACCGCGAGATTGCCTTTGCAATCGGTCGCGCCCAAACCGTATATCCTGTCCCCCCGGACCTCGGCCCCGAAAGGATCATGGCGCCAACCCTGACCCGCGGGCACCGTGTCAAGATGCGGAGTGATAAGCAATGACTTCCGTCCCCGGCCTGCCGGAACGCCTTTTATGCTGGCAATGACGTTCGGGCGGCCCTTCCGGAATGAATGCATCCGCGCGGGAATATCCGCCTCTCTAAGATAATCGCGGACCCACAGCGCAATCCTCTGTTCGTTTCCCGACGGGTTCTCGGAGTTGATCCTGATCAGGGAACGAAGCGTTTTAATGAGGCGGTCTCTTCTTATCATATTCGTGGATGCGGAACGCGTCAGGATTCGTACCGGATCGCGGCGGTGAACGTCACGCTTGTCTGCTTCAGTTCTGCGGGGAACGGGGGCAGCGGGGAAAGATCTTCGATGGACCTGACGGCATTCTCGTCAAGGAATGAGTTTCCGGAACCGGCGACGACCGTCACGCCGGATATCATGCCGTCGGAGAAAACCGTGAACTCGACGACAACCTCCTTGGATTCTCCCCTGCGCGTTCCCGTTATGAACTCCGGGAATTTTTTATGCGACTCGATCAGCCTGCCGATATCGTAATAATATTTCTGCACAGGGTCCTGCGGCGGCAGGGCATCCGTTTTTTTCGGGTCACGGTCGAGGCTCACCGCCATCTTCTGCAAACGGTCAAACGCGGAATCCTGCAGGATGCGCGGAGTGATAAGGATAATGACTTCCTTATTTTGGACGCTGGTTACCTTGTGTTGGAACAGTGCCGGGCCGATCAAGGGGATATGGCCGAGAATGGGCCACTTGTTCGTCGATTCGCTTTTCTGCTCCTGAATGAGGCCGCCGATCGCGATCGTCTGGCCGTCGTCAACCCGCAGCGTGGTCAATGCGGTGCGCTTGGTAATGACGGGTAATCCTTCGGCGCTTTGAGCCGTCACTTCGCTGACTTCCGGAGCGATCTTGACCGTGATCTGTTTTTTATCGTCAAGGTACGGCGTAATCCGCAATATAACTCCGGACGAAATGGACTGCAGCGTGCTGTATCTGTTGCCCTGGGAGCCGACTTCGATGGTCGCGTATTCTTCTGTGCCTACGCTCAACTCCGCCTGTTTGCCCTCCAGCGTAGCCACACGGGGATTGGCCTTGACCTTGGCCTTGCCTCTGGCGACCATGGTATTGATACGCGCGATCACATCATTGCTCAAGGTGCCTGATATGGTCGTCGTTTTAGCCGCCGACGTGCCGGAAACTTTCGAATATGTGGCTTCGTTCGCCGGCATATTAATATTAAAACCTGTCGAATACATGGGCCCCCACGCGATGCCCAGGGCGGTAGAGTCGATTTCGGAAATCTCAATAACAAGGGCCTCGATCATGACCTGCCGCGGCGGCCGATCCAGCGTCGCCAGATCTTTTTTCAAGCGGGCGACTACTTCAGGCGCGGCAGTTATGGTAATGGTATTAATGTCCTCGTTGACATGGATGTAGGGCGAGTAAAATTCCGAGATAAGGCTTTGAAGCTCTTTTGCCTTTAAATAGCTGGGCTGAAAAAAGTCCGTGACCGAGAGCTTATTGAACGACGGGCTGTTGGGCGTGCACAGGCCAACCAGGTAATACCCTTCTGGCATCTCCCTGAAGGAATAGTTGCCCGACGAAAGCACCAGCCGCAGCGCATCTTCCAGCGGGACCCCCCACAGTTCGATGGAAATGGAGCCCTGCACGGTTTCATCAGGGACTATCTTGACGCCGGTCTGAGCCGAGATATCCCTTAGCACTTCGCGGATATCGGTCTCAAAAAATGAGTTGTTGACCGTTGGCACCGGGCGCTTGAACTCATCCTCTTCCATGAGAAATGCGTCAAGCTCGCCGGCAAAAACAGGCGCGCGAAGGATCAGCAAAACACCGCATAAAGCAATAAGGTTAAGTTTTAGGGATTTCAATGTTTATTCCTACCTGAACGGGGTCCAGGGACTCGACAGCTCCGTCCCCGGACACGCATGTCGGCACCATGATTATCGAGATCTGCAACGTCTCTTCCGGGGCATCCGACGGAACTGTCGCGGTCAGCACTATCTTGGATTCTGCGCCGCTGGGGATTTGTATCTGCTCCGGCGCAAGAGAAAACCATTCTTTAATCGGATTCCCCCGGTCGAATGCCGCGGTTATTCTAACCTCCGCAGCGCTCTGGTTCCGCACGGCAAAGGCCGCAGTGCGAAAACCTCCGCGCGGAATCTTAAGATTCAACGATGCGGGCACCGCCTCTATCGCCGCAACGCTGACAGCCGGCTTTTCGGGCAACGCAGACTGCGATTTCGAGCTAGTCACTATGAAGGGCATTTCGGTTTCAAGCGTTGCCATGCCTCCGTACCGGAACGTTGCGCGGGCGATATACTCGCCTGCGGGAAGGGCACGGTCATATAAGGCGATGAATTCGCGAGTGTGGCCGGGCAAGACCGTACCGGTACCGACGTTGAAATCGACCTCTCCTTTTCTCCTGCGGTCCGGTGTAAGAATGACCAGTTTTCCGGTCGCGGCGATATGGATATTGCCGAGATTATGGATCGAAGCCAGGAAGGTCAGGCCTCTGGGCACGGATTCCATGTCCTCAAAGAGCGTTTGCAAAAAAAAATCGTCTATGCGGGCAGTTCTCTCGATTCTGCCGCCGGTCACCGTGGCCTTGACGAGGGATGCGATGCGCCACCGGATATTCCCGCCCGGCTGATGCGGCGCATCCTCAGCGCTCAATTCGCAGGCGACCGCGCTGTAGTATCCACCGGCAGTTGCCTGCGCCGGTATTGTGATCTTGCCGATGATTTTTTTCGTCTGCCCCGGTTCGACGACGACGGTCTTCGGCTCGACAGAGATCCATTTACTGCAGGAATAAGGGGTCGTTGCAGGATCGCGGAACTCGGTCGTGCCGTCCCTGGTCATATCCACATCAACGGGACTGATCGTGAAGCTCAGCGAACGCTCACGATTCTCGTTGATCAGTTCGAACCAAAACAACTTGGTCCCGCCGCGGCTGAGGCTTATCTCAGACACCGGCGGGCTGATCTTGAAATTCACCTGGGCATAACACGGCAAATCACAGAACGGGAAAAGAAAGATGCCTGCGGCTGCAAGAATCTTCAGCCTGATAATGATCTTAACTCGCATTGGTTGTTATTCTTACATAAAACGATTTGTTTGTCAATACAGAAACAAAGGCCCCCGTGATTTTTAATCCGGGGGCCTCGAATGCATTGCGCTTGCTGACAGGATATTACAGCTGTTCGGAAAATGTCACGGTGAACTGATCGGCGTAGTCGCCGGTCGGCAGCTGGTCGTCAACAACAATCTTGTTCCACAATGTGCTAATCGTTCTTGATGCAAGTTTGTGGCTGCCGTTAAAATCAGCCGCCCTTTTATATTGCGGCTCAAGGGCGGTCGGACATACTTGGCTTAAAGCGTTTGCGTCATACACGACGACAGGCTCCCAGTTAGCGGCTATGCCGTAGTAGGTATTGATTTTTTCCCGCCTCCGCTCGCAAGATCGGCTGCGCCGGCGACGCTCATGATCACATCATGGCCGTTCTGACTGCCGACATAAATGTTG
>Ga0116184_10000678_pt1 | contig 37296 bp, 24 predicted proteins | sample AD_JPNNA5_MetaG_FD_89886 | JGI IMG/M metagenome (GOLD analysis project Ga0116184, IMG submission 89886) | Active sludge microbial communities of municipal wastewater-treating anaerobic digesters from Japan - AD_JPNNA5_MetaG | ecosystem: Engineered > Bioreactor > Anaerobic > Digestate | place... | reverse complement strand
CGATTCGCTCTACTTCGGCCAGAGCCAGCTCCTCTGCCAGACCACTGTACGTCTCCGGCTTCCAGCCGGAAACCAGGCCACGCTCCTCGTCTCCGAGCGCAGCCACCAGCTCCTCCCATCCAGATGCACTTCCGCGGACCATCGACTGCACTCCGGCAAAGGCCTCTGGCTGACCCCGAGAGCGCCGCCAGAGTTGAAGCGCCTCGGACAGCACCTCTGGGTGAGCCCTCACTTCCCTGAGCAGCGCCTCCTCATCTGGCTCCACGCGGGCCAGTCCCTCGGCCAGTGCCTCCGTCGCAACCAGGCTGTGCCCCAGGGCCACACCGATATTGCGCTTGGCCGTCTTGTCCGACAGGTCCCGCTGCAATCGGGAAAGAGAGAGCTTGTCAGAGAGCGCCTCCAGCAGGGCGCTACTCATCTGGAGGTTGCCTTCGGCGCCCTCAAAGTGAATGGGATTCACCTTGTGCGGCATGGTCGAAGACCCAACTTCCCCCGGCACTGCTTTCAGACGCAGTGTCCCCAGCGCCGCGTAGAGCCAGACGTTCTGCGCCAGGTCGAGCCAGACGTTGTTCAACTGCCGCACCCGGTCGAGGAACAGCACCAGGTAGCTAGATGGGTCGATCTGCGTTGTGATCGGGCTTGGCTCAAGACCCATTTCAGCGATGAATGACCTGGCGAACCGCTGCCAATCAAGCTCGGGGAAGAGCAGCGTCTGAGCGTTATAGTTGCCCACCGCGCCGCTCAGCTTGCCGCTCAAGCGCTGCTGTCGCAACTGGCCCAGCCAAAACGCCGCCCGCGAGAGAAAGACCGCCCACTCTTTGCCCATGGTGGTAGGCACCGCCACCTGGCCGTGGGTGCGCGCCAGCATGACCACCCTGGCATCTCGGCGGATCATGCCGCAGAGGATTCGCACCAGTTCCAATGAGGAGGGCACGATCACCTCTGATGCCGCCCTCGCCAGCAGTCGGCCGTAGGCCAGACTGTCCGTGTCCTCGCTGGTCAACCCCCAGTGGATCCACGACGAATGTTGCTCCCAGACCGTGCCTCTGGCGTGCTCCCGAATCAGGTACTCCACTGCCTTGACATCGTGTCTGAGCCTGGCCTCAATCTGCTTTGCCCGCTCCAGGTCCACGTCGCCCAGAGCGGCAGCCCAATCCAGGAGCGATGCCTGGTCTGCTGCGTTGGGCAGCTCGAGGCCCAGGAACTCGAGCAACCTGATCCAGTATCGCACCTCCACTACGACGCGTTCGCGAATCAGCGCGCCCTCGGAGAACAGGTCGCGCAGTGGGCCACAGACTCGGGAGTATCGTCCGTCCAGCGGCGACAGGGCCCACAGCGAGGCAGTCTCTTTGCCGGAATCCATGATCACGCTCAAGCTCACTCGTGAGCGACGCGCTCAGCGATCTTGCGGGCGGCGATCACACCAGTCGCTGCCGCGCCGACGATGTTGCCCGACACACCTGCGCCATCGCCCGCGACAAAGACGTTCTCGACCTGCGTCTCGAGGTTGGCATCGATCTTGGGGCGACAGGAGTGGAACTTGACCTCTGGCGCGTAGAGCAACGTAGAGTCAGCGCCGATGCCCGGGATGAGCGCGTCGAGCCGTTCGATTCCCTCAGTGAGATTCACCACCACGCGTGAAGGCAGCGCCATAGCGATGTCACCCGGAGTCACCTCGGTCAGCGTCGGCTCGATGTAGCTCTTGGACAGGCGTCCCCACGTGCTGCGCCGATAACGCCGAAAGTCAGACAGTCTTTGCAGCAGCGGCAGGCCGCCGCCGATGGTGTTGGCCAGCTTGGCGATGCTCTCTCCGTAAGCAATCGTGTTGGTGATTGGTTCCGATAGCCCGATCTTGTTCAGCAGTGCGAAATTGCTGTTGGCCGAGTGGCGATCTTTGTATGCATGGCCGTTCACGCAGTCAAACTGCTTGTAGGGTTCTCGCGTGACAAAGCCATTGGGATTGGTGCAGAAGGTGCGCAACTGGTCGTCGTAGGAGTGCGAGAAGAAAAAGATCGGCGGATCGTAGATGACCTCGCACACACCGTGCAGCACTTCGGCAGGCACCTCCACGCGCACGCCCACCTCGATGGGCTGGTACTGCAACTCGCAGCCCAGACCCGCGAGCAGGTCGGCCAGCCACTGGTTTGCCGAGCGCCCCGGCGCCAGCAGCAGGTAGCGCGCATTCATGGCGACCCCACCCTCAGCCAGCACCGCCACGCCGCCCTCGATGCGCTGTACCTGCTCCACGCGCAGCTCGGTGCGCAGCGTCACACCCTGGGCGGCCAGCCACGCCTCCATGCCGCTGATGTAGCCCGGAAGCCGGTCCGAGCCCAGGTGCTTCTGTTTGACCAGCATCAACATCATGCCCAGCTTGGTCGCTCGCGCCTTGAGCTCGTTCGCCGATTGTGCGTCGCTGGGGTATGTCGGCCCATCCATACCGAACCTGGCAAAGGCCGCTTCGAGATAGTCAATCAACTGGTCCGCTTCGGACAGAGGCAAGAATTCGGTCAGGTCGGTCTTGCCGCGGCGCGCGGTAAAGTTCAGCTTGCCATCGGAGAACAATCCTGCGCCTCCAACCCCGTAGAGCACGTCGTCGTGTGGGTTGCGCCGCGCTGCCAGCTTGCCCCGGTCGATGAGCACGATGTCCTTGATGCCGCGTTCGTGCAGCTCGTAGCAGGCGAACAGCCCGGCCGGTCCTGCCCCGACGACAACCACCTCGTGCCAGTTCTGAGCCATTTTTCCTCCAGGGATATCGTGCATCGACGCTATTGTACGGTATCCGGCACGGTATGGCAATCAGACCGCCGCTCAAGCGCACGGCACTTGTCGCCTCTACACAGAGCGGCTAGAATCGCGTGAGACGCGGCATTCGAGTGCCGTTTATGGGCTCGAACGGCCAGCCCGGGTCCGATCACTGGAGGCGTTAGATGAACAGACCGCTGCCGGAAAGCCAGCTTCAGGGGGCTTGTGGCCTGCACTGCGGTCTGTGCCCGCGTTATCAGTCCTCTTCACCCAGCCGCTGCCCCGGCTGCCAGTTGGGCGAACAACACTCGTACTGCTCTGTATGGCGCTGCGCCGTGCACACCAAGGGGCTGCTGACCTGCGCCAAATGTGCCGAGTATCCCTGCGCCAAGCTCAAGCGCTGCATCGGCGAAGGAGCTGACTCGTTCCTGAGCCACCAACCAGCTTTCCCCAACCTGGAGCGCATCCGTGCCAACGGCCTGGAAAGTCACCTGGCAGAGGTTCGCGAGAGGCGCGAGCTCCTCGAGGAGCTGCTCGCCCGCTACAACGATGGCCGCTCGATGAGCTTTTACTGCGCGGCAGCGGCACTTCTCTCGCCAGAGAGGCTACGCCAGGCCCTGCAGAAAGTCGATGGGACCGTCTCCCAGGGGCGGGTCAATACAGAGGACATCAAAGCCACCGCCAGGGAAATGCGATCGACGTTGCAGGAATTCGCAACACAGGATGGGAGCAGTCTGGCCCTGCGCAAGGGCAAGGCGGGGGACGGTCCCTGAGAAGGGGTGAGCAGGGCCAGGGCGACGATAGGCGGGCGCGAGACTGGGAGGCCAACAATGTCATTTCGGTTCCAGGTGATGAACGAGCAATCGGCTCGCGCGGTGCTCTCCTGGGTCTACCCACCACCGTACCTCATCTACAACGAGGACCCGTTACGAATGGAGCAGGTCGTGCAGGAATTGCTGCGGCCTGACTATCACTACTACACACTCGCCGAGGGCCGCGATTCACTTGTTGCCTACTGCTGCTGTGGCCTGGACGCCAGGGTTGGCGGGGGCGACTATGACGACAACTCGCTTGATCTGGGGCTGATGGTGCGCCCGGACCTGAATGGTTTGGGACGAGGGGGCGAGTACGCTGGAGCGGTGCTGCAGTTCGCCCGGCGGCACTTTCCGCAGCGCCGTTGGCGAGTGACCATCGCCGAGTTCAACCAGCGAGCGCAACGCGTTTGGAGCAAGCTGGGCTTTGTACGGGTGCAAACCTTTGCGCGGCAGGGAGACGGAACGGCTTTCGGGGTATGGGTCTTGGCCGGTGCCAACCAGGCCGATGAGCCCCAACCCAGGGGCTCGTGGAAGCAGGCCGGCCCGCGCATCACACGGCCGACGAATCGGATCTAGCATGGGTCATCGGTGATGGCGTGTGACTAGCGTTCCCAGTAGTAATAGTCCAGGGGACCGACCATCCGAAAGCCCAGCTTGAGGTAGAGCTCATAGCCCGCCGCGGACGATTCGAGCACGGCGGTCGTTTGGCCTTGCGCCTGCGCTGCCGACAGTGCATGGCTGGCCATCGCTGCGCCAACCCCCCGTCCCCGCGCTTCGGGCACCGTCGCCAGGTACCGCAGCGCGGCCACCCCGGCTCCCACGAACAGCGACGAGATCCCAGCAGGCGAGCCCCGCACGTACCCAACCCAGTGGCGGAGCGCTCCGCCATAGCCGGCCCCGCGCAGGAGCTCGGCGATGCTCTCCTGCCAGGACTCGGGAAGGCCGAAGCCAGCGACCATGGTACAGGTCCACTCACGCAGCAGCTCGTCGTCGAGAACCTCGCGGATCTCCAGCCCGGGGCTGGCACGGTTCGCCAGAGGCGCAGCCGTCAGGTCGAGCATCATCGCCGGGGTAGTCCATTCCGGGCGGAATCCGAACCGCCGCAGGTGTGGCTCCCAGTCCCTCGTGCTCACCGACGGATCAACCCACCAGCTCGCGGAAGTGAGCCCGGCCGAACGGAAATAGCCCAGCGAGTCGGCAATCAACGCCCGTTCGTCCGCAGCGGGTGGCCTCGATACCAGTACACCATTGAGCCAGGAGTGAGGGACGGCGCAACTCCACCGCGCAACACCGGCACTGGACGCCGAGGTCATGGCCGGAGATGACTGCAGGAAGCGGAGGTAGGCCAGGAAATTGGCCTTGACTGTAGCGACCGACCACGACACAGCGGTGGCCCGTTCGTTCGTCGGTCGTTCCTTCTGTGACACAGAGCTCATCGCACACTCCGGGGTGCCGCGTGATGCCCAAGTATACGTTAGGCACACTCTCCGGTCAAGAACCCGTGTGGCATCCGTCGCCTGCGCAGCGCGTTTTGCCAAACGCTTCGACCCTTACTATTATGGCGGCGGACGCAATTCGTCGCCAGAGAGGTCCAGGCCCAGATTGCTCGTCGCCGGTCTACAGTAATCTGCCAAAAAGCGGAGCAGGCCACGGAGCTCCTGGAGCGAAAGGACAGCGCAGAGCATGGTTCGTTCGATCATTGCCAAGACCCTGCTCGGCTCGGTGCGACAGCCAGAGCCCTGGTTCGGGCTCAAGTACAATATGAACCTGTACCGCGGCTGTCAGCACGGCTGCATCTACTGCGACACGAGGAGCGAGTGCTACGGGATCGACAACCTGGAAGATGTGGCAGTCAAGACCAATGCGCTGGGGCTGCTGGATGCCGAACTGGCCCGCAAGCGGGTCAAGGGCGTGATCGGCTTTGGCTCGATGAACGACTGCTATCAGCCCATCGAAGCGCACCTCAGGATGACTCGTCAGGCGCTGGAGATCATCTGCCGCCGCGGCTTTCCCGTCCACATCTTGACCAAGAGCGACCTGGTGCTCCGGGACCTTGATCTGCTCCAGCAGATCAGCCGAACCTATGCCGCGGTGAGCTTTACCGTCACCACGGCCGATGAGGCGCTCGCTGCCAGGGTTGAACCGAACGCTCCCTCGCCCACCCGCCGATTGGCCGCGATGAAGCAGTGTGCTCAGGGCGGCCTGTTGACGGGCGCAATGATGATGCCGGTTCTGCCCTTCATCGAAGACACGCTGGAAAACATGCTGGGTGTTGTTCGCGGTGTCCATCAGGCCGGGGGCAGGTACATCGTGGCAGCATTTGGCATGACCCTGCGCGACCGCCAGCGAGAATACTACTATCACCAGCTTGACCAGTTGTTTCCCGGCCTGCGGGAGAAGTACGTTCGTACCTTTGGCGGAAGCTACTCCGCCGGAGCAACGAACGCGCCCGGCCTTGAGGCAGCGTTTCAGGACGAGTGCGCTCGCCTGGGAATCGCCACGCGTATTCCGCTCTATCAGCCGCAGGCTGCAGCCCAGGCCAGACTGCTTTGATCCAGGGCGACCCTCGCACGGTCAGCAGCATGGCCCGTGCGGCGTGTCGCAGGCACACCAACGAACGGAGGAGAGAACATGCCCGTCAATCTGCCGGTTGTCTTACCCTTGTTGCCAAGGAGCACTGCCGCAGAGGCAGCGGCGTCGGTCGGCCAGATTCTCCAGGCCCTGCACGATTCGTTCCCAGCGGGTGATCAACGCCAGCTCTTTCTTTCGCTCGTCTCCGAGAGACTGTACGCGCTGCGACGTGGGCCGACTGTCGAGCCGACCTGGGTCTACTTCTCGCACCTGATTGTGGGTGAGTGCTTCCTTGACCCACAGGGCCGGGCGCTGCGCAAGACCGCGCCACAGGAACAGCACTGCGCCGACGGCTCCTTTGCTCCGCCGTTCGTTGCGGTGGACCTGCACACCGGGGAACCGATCTTTGTGCGCGCCAATGCCCGAGTTCGCCGCATCGACGAGCCATCTGACTTGACTTGAGGCGATATGTGCGCTATCGTAACCACGATTCGCACCTAGACTGAAGGAGGGCAACGATGGCGTTCTCGATCAACAGCAAGCTCGGCGACCTGATAGCGAACGAACAGGCAAAAGCGGTCCTTGAGAAGCATCTGCCCGGTATGTCCACTCATCCGCAGTTGGCCATGGCCAAGGGCATGACCCTCAAGATGATTGCCGCCTTTCCGCAGGCCGGCCTGTCCCCCGACAAGCTCAAGGCCATTGACGAAGATCTGCAAAAGATCGCCTAGCGCCAGAAGACGAAACCTCCGGGACGTAACCATCCCGAAGGTTTCTCTTTGTCTGATCGTCGGATGGCGTAGGCCTAAGGCGACCAGAAGTTCTTGGTAATGATCGGAATGGTCAGCCTCTGCGCCAGACCAGGGACCGGGGTCAGCGTCCTAGTTGGTGTTGCGCCCGGGCCGGGCCCCGCGCCCATGCCGGGCCAGTAGCCGGACCGCAGCCGGTAGGCGGGGCTGCTGGTATCGCCGATTACCGCCTGGCCGATGGTACTATTCAGCCGATAACCGGCGGACGTCACTGTTCCTCCCCCTGAGGCAATCACCCAGCGCGGCAGCAGCTCTGGCAATTCCAGAGCCACCACGACCAGGCCGCCAAGGAGCAGCAGGCAGAGCACGGCCAGCAGGAGCCTCAATCGCTTGCGCATGACCTTCCTCCTTTCTGTCGCCAGCGCATCGTGAAGCACTCTCTGCACCGGCTAATGATGCTCGAGCTCCAGGCTGATGCCGCCGATCTGAACCCAGTTGATGTCGTCAGCAAACCTGATGTTGAGATACAAACCCAGTGCACCCTGAGTGGCGCTGAGCTGACTGTTGGCGGCAGCGGTGTTGAGCGTGTAGGATGTGGAACTGTTGCTGGTGCGGTCGGTCGTATCGATGACTAGGGTGACGCCCGAGTCGGCGGAGGTCTGCTTGAGGAGGTAGGTACTATCAATGTACCCCTTGCTGCCGTCACGACAGCGGTAGTACACCGTCACCTTGGAGAGTGTGACTGGTTGCCCGTAGAGCACGCTGGGAATGGTTACTGGGTAGTACACGCTCTTGCTGCCACCAGCAGCCGCGCCGCTCCAGATTCGGGCAGCCCCATTTGTCTGTAGATCCCAGTGGGTTGTGTCATCAGCCAGGTTCCTCACGAGGCTGGTGCCGCTGATCCAGAGGACGGTGGTGGCAGTGCTCTGGATCGAGCCATAGGCGGCGACCGCAGGAGACCCGAACGCAGTCACCCCGGCTCCCGAGCTACCGTAGGCTACAAACGCTCCTCCCTGGCCAATGTTCGAAACCGTGAGGGTGGTGCTGTAGGTGCCCGTTGTGCCGTTGCCCTTGATCGCCGCACCTGGTGCCAGGCTCATGGCGTAGGGCGCACCCTGCAATGGCTGGCGGTCGCCCATGGTCTGCCCGGCCACGACTACCTCCAGCCACAGCGGCTTGTGAAAGTGCGCCGGATTGAGCGGCGTCACGCTGCCCAGCGCAACGCTGAACACGCCATTGTTTACTGCTACGGGGTTCTGCGTCTCCTCCCACACCTTGTTGCCGGCGGTTGCGGCGTCCCACAGCCGGAAGGTCATGCTGCGGTTACCAGCAACCGGGTTTCCCAGGGCGTCAGTCAGATAGCCCTGGTAGCTGATTCTCAGGTTGAGCACAGCGCCGTCGCAACTGGTACTCAGTGCGAGCAGCAAGAGCGCTGCAAACAAGCCGACGACGGTCCATAGCCTGCGGTTATTCATCTTGACCTCTCCCTTTCTCCTCGGTAATACTGCTGGATACAAGACAGCGCAAGTACAGGAACTGTGGCCGCAACGCCCGCTCTCGTTCGTCTGCCTCGCCCCTCGCCTCCTTTCTGAGGTACTTCAGATGACCTGGACGGTCAGTGCGCTGCTATCCGGGGTGATGCGTTCTCAGTCGAACTCGGCATCGCTGTGGAGAAGATTCCGGTCGTTTCTACCGTTGTGGCCGGCGGTGTGGGCGTCACGAATGGCTCAGTCAGAGTGGCAGTCGGAGTGCGGGTCGGGGTAGATGCCGGGAGCCGGACAACGGTGGTCAGCTCCTCGGCTAGAGCCGTGCCTTGATCGCAGGTCATCGTGGCGTTGTTGGACACCAATGACCCTTCGCAGATGCTGTAGCTGTTCAGTGTCAGTGACACGCAGTGCTCGCTGTGCGCAGCCAACGACTTCCAGGTCCACCGGGCCTTCAATGGATTGTCGGGAGGCAGGTAGACACAATCGCGGGGGCTCCAGACATCTTCCAACACGATGTTCGACAGGGCCGCATCGCCGTGGTTGCGCACGCATAGTTCGAGGTGGAGGGCATTTCCGGCGATCACCGGATCCGGTTGATCCCTCATGGTCAGGCTAAAGAGCACCACTGGTGTGCGCGTGACCGTCGGCGTAGGTGTCGGCGGCAGCGCCAGCGTAGTCGTCTCGCTATCACGAGCCGAGCCCTGATCACAGGTGGCCACGGCTTCGGCAACGACCTGCGAGCCCCCGCAGATCACGGACGTGTTCAGCGAGAAACCGACGCAGGCGCGGGAGCTGGGGCCGACAGTACCAATGGTGAAGACGAGCTCGGACGGGTTGTCGGGCGGCACATACGCGCATTGCCGTGGTGTCCACGTGATCCGGACTAGGGCGTTGCTGAGCGGCACCTCCAATTCGTTGACCACGCAGGCCGTGTACCGAATGCGGAACGAGGCCGGCACCGGATCGCTCTCGTCATTCAGCTCGACCCGGAATCTGCTCGCTGCCGGCGCGGGTGTCGCCGTGACATCGGGCACCGGCCGAGTGACCTCAGGCGTCGGCAGAGTAGCAGACGGCAACGGTGTCTGCGTGACGTTGGCAGCGGTCCGAGTTGCTCCAGGCGCAGGTACCGTAGCTGAAGGCACCGATGGAAGCGTGGGACTCGCGCTGCGCTGAGGTGTCTGCGTCGCTATCGGCGCAGCCGTCGGTGAGCTATCCACAACGGGCAGTGCGCTGGGCTCCGGTTGAGGTGGAGGAGCCTGGGTAGGTTCGACCGCCGTTGGCGGCACCGGCGTGGCGGTTGGTTCGGCCACGCGCCGCGTAGGAGTCGGAGTGGGAAGTTCCGCCAGCGCCGTTGGCGTTGGCAGCACCGCAATCAACTGCGCCAGTTCCTGCTGTGCCGCCTGCCCTGTTTGCTGCGCCGCGGCGGCACCAGCCTGCAGCGCTGGCTGAGCCGTCTCGGGAGCGGCCACACACGCCTGAGACAGAGCCTGATGCTGTGCGGCCGTCGAATGGATGACCTGCTCCAGGATCCCCACGGCCAGACCCGGCTCGCTGCTATGAGCTACCGACGTTGCGGCAGAGACGGCCCTTTCCAGTTGCAGGGAGAAACGATCCACCACCGCCTGACCCACCGGCTTGCCGGCAGCGCAGAGCTGCAGCATCTCGCCAGTGCGCTCATTGGCATAGCGCAGATAGAGTTCTGCTCTGCGCACGTCGCCAGGCGTTAGCATCAAGCGAGCATCTTCGACCGCCAGCTTGACCGGGTAGAGCGCCGAACCAGGCAAGCTTGCGGCAGCCACGTTGACCACCCCGGTGCCGGCGCCCAGGAGCAGCGCCAGTACTATCCCGACAGCCACAGCCAGGCGCAAGAAGCGCGGCCACAAACTCCAGCGGAGTGGCCAGCGCCGTGCAGGCGTCGTCTCACTCAGTCTGGCCGCGGTACTCAGAAAGCGAGCCCTGTTGCTGGACGCGGCCCGCGGCACAGGCACCGGGAGGTCACGCAGCAGAGCAGCAGTGGCGGCAGTCTCGAGCAGTGAGGTCAGCTCGCTGCGGAGCTGCGGCGACACCTCGGACAGCTCCGGCCGGGCCAGGTAGCTTCGCAGTGTTCCGCCTGACCGAAGATGAAGCAGGCCATCTCTAAGCAAGGCCGCCAGGTTCGGCTTCATTGCCAGGCCTCGCCCATCACGATCAGATTTCCTCCGGTTGCCCAGGTGGTCTCGAGCCTCTGCAGCAGGCGCCAGAGGATGCCGTGGCGCGAGAGCAGGGCTTGTTCATGATCTGCATCAGGAGACAACTTGGCCCCAACCTGCCCGCGAGCGTCTCCGGTCGCACCGCCGCTGGTATCCGAAGACTCCCTCAGGGCATCACGAAGGGCCGTCAGGGCGCGGTGCTGGAGGGCATCAACGGCGCCTTCGGTCTTTACCATAATCGCAGCGACTTCGGAGCTGTCCATTCCTTCCACGAACTTGAGCATAATCACCTGCTGCTGCGCGGGGGTCAGCTCCAGCAGCGCCCGGCGGACCCGTTCAAGCTTGATGCTCTGCTCGGCCATGTGCGCCAGGTCTGGCTCATACCCTTCCAGCCAGTCAGCCAGCTCCACCTCCTGCGAAGCCCCACGCCGGAATGTGTCCACGACCAGGTTATGCGCAACCCGGTAGAGCCACGCGAGAAGATTGGTGCGGGGGCAGTTCCCCCCTCGCAGTGAGTCCAGGAGCCGCAAGAACACGTTTGCCGTCAGGTCCTCCGACGCATCGACCTGGCCCACGAAGCGGTACACATAGCGATAGATGCGCTCATAGTAGGCATCGTAGACTTGGGCGAGAGCAGCCTGATCGTATTGACGAATGCGGTCAAGCAACGCGGCGTCGTCAGCCAAGAAGCTTCCTCATTCCGTCACACATTTGGACGCTGGATTCGTCCGATACATACGCGGGAAAGGCAACAACCGTTGTGGTCTATGGTAATACACTACGGGGTGCTTGTCAAAACAACCTCCCGCAGCCCTGGGGCCGCGGGAGGCGTCGTGCTAATGAGTGGTCGGAGGCTATTTCACATAGTCGCGGAGCTGCCGGCTCCGGCTTGGATGGCGGAGGCGATTGAGCGCCTCCCGCTCGATCTGGCGGATGCGCTCGCGGGTCAGCCCGAACTTTTCTCCGACTTCCTTCAATGTATAGGACCGGCCGTCCTGCAACCCAAACCGCAGACGCAGGATCCGCGCCTCGCGGGGGCTGAGGGTGGCCAGGACTTGATCCATCTTTTGCGAGAGCAAGTTCTGCGTGACGGTATCGGTGGGGGTGGGGCTTTCCTCGTCTTCGATAAACTCGCCCAGCTCGCTGTCCTCTTCTTCACCCACCGGCTTTTCCAGGGACAGGGGCCGCCGCGATACCTTGAGCAGCCACCGCACCTTGGATGGTTCCACTCCGAGGCGGTTGGCGATCTCGGCTGGCGTGGGTTTCTGCCCACCGTCCTGCTCGAGCTGCTGAGCAGTGCGGTACACCTTGCGAATGCGATCCCCAACGTGCGAAGGAAGGCGAATGATACGCCCCTGCTCAGCGAGGGCGCGCGTGATGCTCTGTCGGATCCACCAGGTGGCATAGGTGCTGAACTTGCAGCCACGTCGGTAGTCGAACTTTTCCACGGCCTTCATCAGGCCCAGATTGCCTTCCTGAATCAGGTCAAGAAAAGGCACTCCCTGACCCATGTAGCGCTTGGCGATGCTCACCACGAGGCGGGTATTGGCCTTGATGAGATGAGCTCGCGCCGCCGCACCGACGTCGGCCTCGCGCAGGTACTTTTCCCTCAGCGCCGGGTTCTGGCCTTCGCGGTCGAGCTTGCGGTGCGCCGCTTTGCCGCGCTCTAGCTGCTTGGCCAGTCGAATCTCCTCTTCGGCCTTGAGCAGTGGAACGCTGGCCATCTCCTTGAGGTACAGACTGATCGTGTCGTCGCTGGAGATGCCGCTCAGGTCAAAGACTTCTTCTTCCGGCTCGGCCTCCAGCTCGCTGGCATCGGGCTCCTTTGGCTCAGGCTTGTCTTCCTCTTCCTCCGCCTCCTCGGAGATGATCTCGATGCCCTCGTTGTACAGGTAGGTCAGCAGATCCTCCAGTTGCGGAAGGTTCTTCTCCGCCTCAGGGAAGTACTCGAGCACGTCCTCCACGGTCAGGTAGCCCTGCTCTTCGGCTTTCTCGATCAGCTCTCGCGCCGGGTCGGTGGTCTTGACTTTTTCCTTCAGTTCGGCTTCACTCATTCTCTCACCTTTGTTGGTGCAAAAGGGGACACCTTGCCGGTGTCCCCCGCGCTTGATCTCGACTGTTGCACCTCTGGAGTCTGGGAAAGCCACTGTGATTCTCCCGCCCTCCGAGCTTGGCACCATTATAGCATCTTTCCTTCCCTATGTCAATGTTTTTGAGGCGATTTCCCTCATAAACATAACAAGGGGTGCGTGGCTGTTATGTCATGCCGCGCACCCCTTGCTCGAACCGACAGCTACTTCCTGGTGGTTACTTTGATGGTCTTGGGCTTGGCTTGTTCGGCCTTGGGAATGGTCAGCGTCAGCACTCCATTCTCAAAACAAGCCTCAGCCTTGTCCGACTGCAGATTCGCTGGCAACTGGACCGACCGCTGGAAAGTACCGTAGCGACGCTCCTGCCGCAGGTAGTTGGCCTTCTCGACCTTTTCCTCGCTCTTGGTCTCGCCCTTGATGGTCAGGATGTCGTCGCTGAGAGTAATGTCCACCTCCTCGGGCTTGACGCCAGGCAGGCTGGTCTTGATGACCAGCGCCTCGTTCGTCTCGTAGACGTCGAGTGCCAGCGTATCGCCGTTCCACAGGGCGGGGAATCCGCGACGGGTCACGAAACTGTCCTCAAAGAGGCGATCCATCGCATCCCGCAGGGACACCATATCGCTCACTGGTTGCCACTTGATCAGGCTTGCCATTGTGCACCTCCTTGCCGGTGATTACATACTCATGTTATGCGCTTGCTGTTAGAACAGCATTTGAAGAGCGTTAGAGAAACGATAGACGCGCTATCGGCAAGGCCGTTCCCAAAGCGGCGGAACTGGAAGCGAGAGCGGTGTGTCTGGCTGCCGGCTACCAGCGGCGAATCATCGGCAGCAGCAAGAGCCAGCGGCGCTGCAGCGTCGGGGATACCGTGGGCGTGGCTATTGGGGTAGCGGTGGCGGAAGCGCTCGGGCTGGCCGTGGGGGTGGGCGTCGGCTCCGGCGCGAGGGCCAGGTTACGCACGGGGTTGGCCCGCAATTCGGCCACAGCAACCTCGAACTCGATGCGCTGATACCCCGCACCGCTCGCGCTCAGGGTGAGGGTCGCGCACTGGTTGAGGTACAGGCCAGGCAGCAGCAACTCGTAACTCCCATCGGCCTCTGCCCAGGTGATGTAGCCGCGCGGCAAGCACAGCACGGCTCGGACCTCCGCCCCGGGAACACCGGCGACCGGCCCTGGCACAGCGGCCAGCACCTGGCCGGTGAGCAACAGATCTCCAGGCGGGGTTGTCGTGGCTGTGGGGGTCACTGTCGGCAGTGGGGTAGGGCTGGCCGTCGCTGACGGTGTCGGGCTGGGTGTCCAGGTTGGCGTCTGGCTGGGTGTGACGGTAGGCGTCTGGGTTGTGGTTGGCACTGGCGTCGACGTCAGCGTCAGAGTCGGCATTTCTGTTGCCGTCGCGGTAGCAGTAGGGCTCGGTGTGGCCGTGGTGGTCGCTGTCGCACTGGGAGTTGCGGTGCTGCTCGGCGTCGCGGTCAAAGTATGGGCAGTTGTGGCCGTCGGCGAGCTCGTGGCAATCGGCGTCAACGTCCAAGTGGGCGACGGGGTGCGAGTGGGTGTACCGCTCAGGGTTGGTGTCGCCGAAGGCGTCAGGGTGCTGGTTGGCAGGCTGGTGGCCGTGTCGGTGGGCGTGGGGGTCACCGTGATCGTGTGGGAAGGCGTGGGCGTGGGGGTTGGCGTGGCCGTCTCGGTCGGGGTAACGGTAGGGGTCACGGTCGGCGAGCCCCGATAAAAAGTCACTCCCAGCCGCGGGCGCAGCTCCTTGTACTCCCACCGGCACTGTGACGACGAGCCGACCCACGCCTGGCGCTCCATCGGCGACAGACCCACCAGCGCCATACCCAGATTGGTTGCGGGATCAGAGATCCAGCGCTGCACCAGCGCCACCAGGCCGAGAGATGACCACGTCTGCCAGCCAGTCTCGCTCATCAGGGCGACCGCGGCAGGATCCTGTTCACGGTCCAGCGCCCCATCGCCTCCGGGCAAAGCCCATTGGTTCAACGCCGAGGCGAGCCACCAGGTGGCCTCATTCTCTGCCCACGGACGGTTCATCGCAAAGAGGCCAATTCGTGTGTTGATCCCTGCGTACTGCCGGTAATGCACATTGAGTTGCAGCGTCGCCGCGACGACCGTGCAGTCGCTGGGAATATGCCCGGCCAGCTCGAACCGCAGCAGCGCCTTCTTGCGGCCATCATAGTTCAGACGCAGCTCTACCTTCTGTCCATGCCCTTCCGCAGCAGCATCCGTATCGAGGTAGGTATCCGTCACGCCCCGGTAACCAGCATCGGGGCTGACCTCCTGCTGGAACCAGTAGGTAAGCTCCGGCCCGTAAGGGATGGCGGTGGGCAGACCCGTAGGCGTCGCTGTGGGGCTGGCCGTTGCCGTGGGAGTGCTCGTGGGAGGCACCCAGCCGGGCGGCGTCTCGGTGATGGTAGGAGTCAGCGTAGGCGTCGGAGAGCTGGTTGGGGTCGGCGTAACGGTGAAGGTCGGAGTGATCGTGGGCGTCCGGGTGTCGGTCGGCGTGTGAGTAGGCGTAGCGCTCTCTGTCGGCGTCGGGCTGTGGGTCGGCGTTGGCGTCGGAGTGTAGGAGTGAACCGGAGTCAGAGTGCGCGTTGGGGAAGCACTCGGGCTCGCCGTTGGAGTTGGGGAGGAAGTCGGCGTGTGACTCAGAGTGGCAGTCGGCGTCGCTGACCGCGTTGCCGTCGCGGTGGAGGTGGGCGTGGCGCTGGGTGCGCCCGGCGCAGTTGCAGTAGGCGTATTAGCGCCGCTGCCAACCGTGATGGTGCCGTCGACCCGCGTTGGCCACAAAGGAGCACCATCGCGCGTCGCACCTTTCGCGTAGCAGAGGTGCAGCGGTGTGGTGCCTGAAGCAAGTCCCTGAAAGGTAATGGTGACGAAGCGTCCGCTTCCGGTGAATCCCGTGGCCGGGTTCAGATCAGTGACGGCGTACCAGTACCATTTGTGATCAGGTATCACAGAACACGGGCAGTACTCTGGGTAAGGGTCAACCACCGCGTTGTAGAGTACGTTGTGGAAAACAGGGTGCAGGACCTCCCACAACAGCGTAGCATTCTCTGATGGGATCTTGACGATGCTGCTGTCATAACAGAGGCGAAAGTCGATTCCGTAGAGGTCGGTCACTTCGGAGATCCACACATCCACACTCACCGTCCCTCCCACCGCAATGCTGGCAGAGGAGGGCGAAACGGAGAGGGTCCCCGCACCCATCGCCAGAGAGGCACCTGCATCCACGCTGCCCGGCAGCATCCTGGGCCCGGGCGGCCCTGGTTCTGGCCTGGCCAGGGTGGGGCACGCGAAAGCCAACCCCAGGGCACAGGCCAGCACGAGCGCCGGGAGCACTGACATAGGCCGGCGGCCGGCCCCGCGGCGAGCGAAGCAGGTCCTGGCATTGGAGTGGATCATGCTGCCCTCTCTCATCGGTTGGTATGTCAGCTTCGACTAGAGTCGGGGCCGGGCAAGACCTCGTACGAACCCGCGCACAGTAGGCGCCGGGGATTCGCCCGGGGTAAAGCATAGCTGGTAGGCCGGGACCTCGAGCAGCAGCTCTTCGCAAAGGCCCAGCAGGGGGCTAACCAGCTTTTCGTTGTACCAGGGAATGGACGCCACCTGAAGCAAACGGCGGAGCGCCTCCTGCGGCGACATCGGCACAATGTGGTTCTCTGCTCCGTGGGCGAGAAACAGCAGCGCAGCCAGAGGGGCACCGAGATTGTGCGCCACGCCCGCCTCCCCCGGCCAGGGAGTCCCGTAAGCATGAAAACCATTGGCCAGCCGGCGCACAACGACACGGTCGTCGCTGAGCAGTAGCACGTTCTCCTCACCCTGCAGAACTCGGGCCAGCGTTGTCTTGCCTGCGCCCGAGCGCCCGGGAAACACCACCGCCACATCGTCCACCACCGCTCCGGCAGCATGAACCAGCAAGCCGCCACTGCCTGCGAGCAGATAGACCAGCAGGATCTGGTCCAGCGGATAGCAGACGGGGTTCAAAATGGCCGGGCCGCCTGGCACTTGCTGCAGCATCTCGCTGCTGCCGTAGATGGAAACCCTTCGCGCGTCCTCCGCAAAGCGCGCCACCCAGAGCGGCTGGTCTGGTTGAGAGGAGCGAAACTCGAGCTGATAGAAAATGCTGTCGCGGTAGAGAGACCAGGAGCGGTCGCCAAAGATCCTGTCCAGTCTGCCGGCTGGTGGAGCCTCACCGAGTTCGAGCTCCACAGCCACATCAGGGCTCCTTGCCGGAGCCGCTCCCTGGCCGACAAAAGCCCGGTAGGGCCCGGGCTCACTGGACAGGTGCAGCGGGAGCGAGCTGCAAATCCGGAAAGAAACCCCCGCTATGCTCAGATTCAGTTCTGAGGCCAGCAGATGGGTCACCGCGCCTGTCCTAGGTAGACTCCTCATAGCATGGAGTGGCCAGCCCGCAGCCATAGGGCTGCGAGCCTCCCACCTCGACAACGGGTGACTGCGCGCTGGTTATCGTCTTGCAGCCAATGCCCAGCACTTCGCCGCCATAGAGCTTGATCGGCGTCAGGCGGGGCTTGGTGTAGGGCCGCCTCTCGACCGGTCTCTCTGTCGTTGGGTCCATCATCGTATCCTCCCCGGGTCGCCGTACAGTGCATCATAGCGCAGATTGCCAATGGCGCAGAGATACTGCGAAGGAACTTCCTCATTGCCATTCTCGGCGCGGCTAAACGGTGGGCAGAGGCTGCACAGAACCCTCCTCTGACACCGGTTGCAATAGAAAAACGGGCTGGCACGCCTCTCTCTGATTTGAGCGATCACTCCGTTCCAGCCATCGACAAAGCTGCCTCCGTTCAGGTCGTACTCATAGTTCCGCGACATGACGCAAGGGTGCAGCCGACCACAGGCATCGATGTGAAAGCTGGTGAGGCCCGCGCCGCAATTATACAGCCGATCGGACACAGGCATATCCCGACGCAGCTCATAGTATTCGCGCCACTCGGCCAGTGCCCCCTCACCCTCCATCTCGAGGCGTACTACGTCCTTCGGCGGCACCCGCAGCGCCAGCGGGCTTCGGTCACCGTTCCAGCGCGGAAAGATGGCCGCGTCGTAGCGAAAGCCCAGCCCCATCTGCCTGGCCAGGTCCCGGATCGCGGTGTACTCACGAACGTTGGCCGTCATCAGCACTGTCTTGAGGTTCAACTTGACCCGGCGCTCCGCCAGCCGCCGCACTCCATTCAGACACCGCTGAAACGACCCCGGCACCTGAGTGATGCGTTCGTAGGTGCGTGCCGTCGCGCCGTACAGGGTAACCTCAACCACCTGCGGAGGCAGCTCGGCCAGCAGGTCCGCAATGGGTTCGCTCAGCAAAGTGCCGTTCGTGAACAGAGAGACCAGCAGCCCCGCGCTGCGAGCGTGCCGGTACACCTGCTCGAAATCGGGCCGGAGCAGCGGCTCGCCCCCCGTAATCAGCAGGGTCAGGCAGCCGGCGGCGGTGACCTGGTCGATGACCGACAGGACCTGCGCCGTGCTCATCTCCGCACGCTCTGCGTGCCTCTTGCCGCGATGTGGGCCGAGGTAGCAGTGAATGCAGTCCAGGTTGCAGCGATGCGTCAAATCCAGCGTCCCGCACAGCGGCACCCGGTTCTCCCCGACCTTGCGGTTGAACCTGACCAGGAACTCTTGCTCGTCGGTCAGGGGCATCTGAGGACAGGTCATCCTGCGCTCCAGGCAGAGTTGGTCAGTCTATTTGACTCTCAAGGCCGGATCGCCCAGCAGGTTGTAAATGTCCACCAGCGACAACTCCTCGCCCTGTGCCGCATAGCTATGCAGTGCCTCAAGGAGCGCATCGCCCAGCACCCGCTGCGCCGAGCCGTACAACGCGCGCACAAAGAGCTCGTCGAGCGCCCTGGCCCGGCCATTGATGGACCAGCCGGTAGGTGCCCAGACCGCCACTGCTCCCCCACCGCTGTGACGCACGAGGTTCTCTGCCAGTGAGTCATACCCCGGTATCGCGAATTGGCCGGCAGCGCAGGTCATCAGCGCGGCCACGGGCATGCGCTCCGCATTGTCCAGCCCGGCTACATCCTGGCTGGTCAGCAGGCCTTCCGCGGCGAGACGGTCCAGACCAGCATGACCCAGGTAGTTGACCAACCCCGCGCCGCTGTGGAGCGCCGCCAGCAACTGTGCCCGCGCCTGACTCAACGTGACCTCACCCAGGGCTATGGTCGTCGCTTCAGAACCAGCAGGCAAAGCCAATCCGACAGCACGGCTGTCGGCCGCAAAGTCACCACCGTCATCGGCGTTGTCGGCCAGCAGGACAACTCGGTCTGACCAACCGGCGCCAGTCCCGGCCTCATAGGCAATGATACGCGCCACCGCCGCGTCCATCTCCACCGACGTCACGACCGGCAGCCGACCCACGGCCATCTCGGGAACACCATCGTCGTCCACATCGGCGAAGCGGTTGTCCGCCGCGTACAGGCCGCGTGCGGTGCTGACCATCCACACCGGGATGAGGTTACCGCCCAACCCGAGGTTGTCCTTATAGTCATAGTTCCCTTCGCCGGCCAGAAGCACATAGGATGGGCGCTGCTGCCAGTGTTCGTACGCGTACCGCAAAAAGGCCCTGATCGCGCCGGGGCTGGCCAGGCCATGGTTGAACTCGTCATAGATGTCGGCAAGCCTCACCACCAGCGCAGACAGCCCGCCCTTGCGCCGATAGGCCGCCAGCGCCTCGGCACTGTGCGCGAGCTGGTCCGGCGCGATGATCACATAGTCGGCGCCGTTGGCCGGATTCTTCAGGTTCGAGGGCTCGTCCAGGAACACGCTCTCCGGCGTCAGCGCACGATCGGGCGTCAAGACCAGGTAGACCGAGTCGGCTGACTCTGGCTCGAACACGGCCTGGTATGCTCCTCCGGACTTGACTACCTTGACGGCCTGCACCTGTTTGGGCTGCAACGGATCGGTGATGTCGAACACCCAGATCGTCGGACGGGTAAAGCCATCGACCCGCACCAGCTCATTCCCGTCGGCACGCAGTTCGAGCACGTTGTCCCTGGCCCGGTAGCGGCGCGGGTAGGCCAGGTCGAACGAATCGACGTAGAACGCGCTGTAAGGCACGCCCTGGTCGAGAACCGACCGCACCACGAGCGTGTTGCCCTCTTCCACCAGCCAGCCGGCATCGAAAGCCAGCTCGAGCGCTAGCGCATCCTGACCATTCCACCGACCCTCTCCCAGCTCGTGCCCGTTCAGCACGGCCACAACATGGTGATCCTTCTCCGCCGGCGTGTCAGAGGAGCCCAGCAGGTGCAGGGTCAGGGAACCGCTGCCGGCAACCGCGCCCGCGGCAGGAAAAGCATAGCTGACCGAGTCGCGCCCCGCCTCCCCGGCCCACAGCGTAGCCCACATCCAGTAATCGGCGGTTGGGTCCACAAAGGCGGCGGGAATGGCCAGGCGGTCCTCTTCGAGGTGCACCGTCTGCACGAAGGAGCCGGTGGTCTCACCGGCCTTGGGCACCTTGCCGCGAACGGTGCTCATCGTGCGGGCCTCCCCCCGGCTCAACCAGTAGACATTGTCAGCAGTGTAGATGCTGTCCAGACCCTGACCGTAGAAATAGATGCCGGAACGGTTCGGCGCCAGCAGGAAGGGTACGTCCTGACCCTGGTTGGTCAGCGCGAGGGCCTCGCTGCGCAGCCACGCCTCTATCTGGGCTGCGGTCGTCCCCATCGCCGTCGCGATGCGTGCCGCCGACAGGTAGTACAGGCCCGCATCGCGCACCACAACCTTGAGCGTACCTCCGGACGCGGCCGCCGAGCCTGTTCCCTCGGCGATGCGCTTGCCTGCCGCCGGTGCCTCCAAACGCTGCCTGACCTGCGCGGCTTCTGCCAGCGCGGCCGCCCCGCGGGCTCCCTGCTCCGCCGAGACCGGGTGCGGCTCGGCCCGGTACCACCCGGCCAACTCTTGCCCGGACCCGACGGCGGAAACCGCATAGGGACCATAGGTAATGCTTCCACCGAGGGGCTCCACTTCAACCACCTGGTACGAGTAGCTGCCGCCCGCGGCCGCACCCGGGTCCACCACCCGGTAGCTCGCGCCGCGCTCGCTGCCCACTGCCGGAATGAGGCGCTCGTTCACGGTGACGTACTCGCCGCTGGCCGCGTCAAGGCGCTGCAGCTCAAAGCCCAGCGTGCCAGCCTCAACGGCCGTCTCCCAGCCCACCACGACGCTGTCGCCCGCCACATAGGCCCGGACATCGTGCACGCTGGCCACGGTGGGATAGGCCACCAACCCCGCGTCAATGTACAGGATCGGCGTTGGCGAGCTGAGCGTAAAGGCCACGGTGCGTCCGGTCGTACGGTTCGCATCGGAGTTGACCGTGCCGGTGAGGCCCAGCCCGTCAAAGTTGTAGCGCGTAAAGATATAGTTGGCCGGCTTGACGAACTCGACCATGTACGTTCCGGCGGGCATGTTGGTCAGCTCAAAGGAGCCATCGGAGGCGGTCTGGGTAGTGATGGGGTTCCCTCCCCCATCGAGCACAGGGTTGCCGCTGCCATCAAGTAGCTTGACTGTCACATTGGCCACGCCTGGCTCACCATCGTCCTGAAAGCCGTTCTTGTTCAGGTCGTTCCAGACCATGTTGCCGAGCCGGCCGTAGGCCACTGTGATTGTGCCGTCGACGGCTGTGCTGTGCAGGTCAATACCGTCTCTGTCCGAAGCCTTAACGTAACAGAAATGCAGGTCCGAAGTGCCGATTGCATCGCCCCGGAATGTCAGAACGGCAAGTCGCCCGCTGCCGGTGAAAGGCGTAGCGGGGTTGGTATTCGTGACCACGTAGAAGTACCACTTGTGACTGCTGATCACGGAGCAGGGGCAGAACGATGAATCGGGATCCATGATGGCGTTGAATTGCGCGTTGTGCCAGGTCTTGTGAAAAACCTCCCACACCAGGGTGCCTGCGTCAGCGGGAACGCTGACTAGCCCGCTGTTGTAACACAGTCTCACGTCCGCGCCGTAGATACTCACCACGTCGTCAATGCGCAGAGCTACATCTGTGGTGCTGCCAAGCAGCACGCTGGCAGCCGCCGGCGCAGTTGAGATAGTTCCCGAGTCCAGCATCGACGCGGCCACCATTCCTGATGGTGAATCATCCACTGCAGGCCCCACCAGGGTAGAGGTAGCCGCGTGGTCAGCGGCGGCGGTGAACAGTGCACCTGGCATTACGGCAATGGTCACCGCAAGGGCAATCAGAAGCAACTGTAAGGCTCTGCCCAACGACCGACTTGAGAACTGAAAACTACTCGCCAGCTTGTTCATTTTTGGTCCCCCTGCTTCTATCCCGCTCAATAGGAATCGCGCGCTTGCCAGAGCCGCACGTCACGTCAACCGATTGCCAACTGACCTCGCCTTCGACCCGCAGGAGACGCGCCGTAAGCGAGTACCTCTTGCCGACCTACTTGACCAGCGGCAGGTATGCCACATAGTGCGAACCCGGCCTCACCTCGAGCTCCACGCTGTTCGTGGCCGGCCACATAGCATCACCATCTCGAGTCGAACCCTTGGCATACGAGAACGAGAGTGATGTTTTGCCGGTAGTCACGCCGGTCAGCAGAATGACGCAGACTCTCCCTGTTCCTGAGAAGGCTGCCGCCGGGTTCGTGTTCGTCACGGCGTACCACAGCGTGCCGCCAACGTTGTCCGCTTCGTTCTTGATCAAGAAGTGAAATGTCGGGTGAAACAAGTCCCAGGCCGGTGTCGCCTTCCCAGAATCGATCCGAAGCACCTCAGGGTCGTAGGATACCCTCACATCCAGGCCGTAGTAGTCCGACCCGTTGTCAAGCCAGAGCTCTACGGAGACTGCTCGACCTACTTCCACGGTCGGTGATGACGGCGACAGTCGTAGAGTACCTGGTGTACTGACTGCCGACCTGCCTTCTCCCGCAGAGGCAAACGGCACAGCTAAAAAGCCCAAGCACAGAGCCAACAAAAGCACCAACGCGGCAATGGCACCTCGCGGTCCGCCCAAGGTGCCTCGGTTCGCCAACCGGTTCGCCGGACCAGGTTGCGCTGGCCGCCTAAGTGTGCTCACGGCCACGGAACAGGGCTCGTGCGCCAGTAGTTGCCGCCAAGGATGGTGAGGTCGCCAAGATCCACCCAGCCGTCCGCGTTGATGTCGGCACGTTCGGTCAGCGGGTTTACTGCAGTGTAGTACTTCCCACCGAGGATGGTCAAGTCGGACACGTCGACCAGGTCGTCATTGTCCAGGTCCCCCCCGAGCAGCCGGACTGTCGGCAGGGTGATGGTTCCCACACCCGGAGTAAGCGTGCGCCAGGTGTCCAGGTAGCGCCCCATCTTGAGCACCACCTTGTGTTCAATGCCCGAGCAGACACGCAAAGTGTACCACCCGCTCGAATCCGAGATGTCCGTCGTGCTGGCCGGCACAGTGGATGCCTCCACCAGACTCCAATTGGTTCGACCCTGCAGCTCCACCCGCCCCTGAATCGTGGCAATGGGCGTCAGTGTGACCGACTGTCCTATCCCCTCCCCGTACATGGGGTCCCCGTCGATGGTCGAAGCCTTGACTCCTTCTACACCCACCGTAGTCACCCTGACCTCGACCAGATCGTCAGGCTGGGCAAAACAGATCCACGCCACTTCGCCAAAGCCCGTCTTTGGCAGATCAGGATTGGTCTGCGTTGCCGCAAAGCGCACTGTCCCGGCCACGTTGTCGAATGTGGCCGACCAACCAGGAGGCGTCCACCCGGCGTGGATGAACCCATTGCTGAACCCAGCCGATGTTACCGTGAGGTCCGCCGGAAGGAAGGTGACCACGAACTGGTAGCCGTACAGGTTCTGGCCAGTTAAGATCGCTGTTGCCCTAATGCAGCCAGATCCGTCCCACCCATCCCCACACTCGCCGCTGAGTCCAATCGAAGTCACCACCGGGACCACGACCAAATAGTTCTGTGTTGCCGGTGATAGGTTCTCGCCCTGCCCTTCGGAGTTGGCGATTCTGGCGTTCTGCACCGTCACCGGCGTGTACAACGGGAGAGCAGCACTCCAGATGCCGCGGAAGGCAACCCTGGCAACGACGCCGGAGCCGGTCACTGGCAGTGTTGGGAAGAGCTGAGTGGCAGCGAAACGGACTGTGCCCGCAAGCGGGTCGATCGTGCCATTCCAGGCCCCCGGTATCGACTGGGCCTTGACAAAGTCGTTGACAAATTCGCCGCTCACGGCCTCCAGAACGAACGGGTCATAGGCTACTTCGAGCTGATAGCCGTAGATATCTGTTCCAGTGAGCACGATCTCTACCCAGGTGACCGGATCGCCGACGTTAATCTGGCGCGGCTCAGGCCGGCCAAAGCCCACTGATTCACCCTGGGCCACCGCCTTGATCGAGCCCCAGGCGAGCATGCACAGGCCCATCGCCACGCCGGCCGTCGCCAGCAGTCGGGCAATCCGCAAGCGGCATTGGTTCATGTTTTCACCTCAGGCCTTGCCTTCTGCGGCTGTTACGCATAGCAATGACCGCTACACCAAGCCCCAGGGCAAAGAGCGCCGCGTAGACGATCAGCCAGGCCGTGATGCCCCGTCCAGCGGGCTCTGTCGGAGTCTCTGTGGGCGCCGCGGGCGCGGACGTCGCAGCCACTATGGTGATCGGGCCAGCAGTCGATGCGGTGGCGCTTGGCGCGGGCGGTATGGCAGTCGCGGCCGCCGCGGTAGATGCTGGTACTGTAGCCGTGGGCACCACCGGGACCGACGTCGCCGGGGCTGTGGCGGTCCCCTTTGCCACCACGGTTGGAGCAGTTACTGAGGTACTGGTACTTGCGGCTGTTGGCGGCGGGCCCAGGGTTGCCGTGGCCGCAGGCAGCGCGGTCGGGCGCGGCTGAGACGTCGCCGTGAGCGTGGCAGGCGGCGCGGTTGGTACGACAGTGGGCGTTGGCGGTGCCTCCTGCGCAGCAACCACGCGGATCTCCCCATCCTCCACCGATGCCGGGATGAGATCTCCGGACCTCGAGGCCAGCTTCTGGTAGGTAATGCTCAGAGGGCTGCTCGCACCCGCGACCACACCGCGGAAGGTCACCGTGAAAACCACTCCGCTGCCAGTCACCGCTTCGCTCGGGTTCAACTGGGTTAGCGCGAACCAGACGGTTCCCGCCTCGTTGTCCGCCAGATTACGTACCACAAAGTCGGGTTTGAGCAGGTCACCACCGCGCGTTTGCAGGCCCTCGGACGAGGCATCGGCATCTACCACCTGCACCGCTGCCGGGTCGAACTTGAGCCGGATGTCCAGCCCGTAGAGACCTTCGACGTTCTCGATGCGCATCTGAATTGCAGTAGTGGTCCCTTCACCAACCGTTGCCGCTGCCGGCACAAGATGAACCAGAGCAGCGCTCTGGGCGCGAGTTGTCGCCGTATGCAGCAACAACAAGGCGACGCACTCGAGCGCAGTCCAATATCTACTACTCGATTGCGTTGTCAGCGTCATTCCCTGTCTGTTCCTCCTGCAGGATCCGCCGCGGGATGGGGCGGCAACGCTGGCGCCCCATCCCAGTTGACTGCCGCTCTGGCGCCGGTCGGGTGATCAGCGCCAGAGCTCACAACTCTACCAGGGTACCGGGCTGGACTTGCCGTAGTTGCCGCCCATCAGCACCAGGTCCAAGATATCCACCACACCATCTGCGTTGATATCAGCCTGCTTGTCCAGGTCCTCCAATGGAACCGTGCCGAAGCGTGCGCCGATGAACGAGGCATCGAGCACGTCAATGGTGTCGTCCTCAACTGCGTCGCCGCCGAGCAGCTTCACCTTCTTCAGAACCAGAGTGCCTCCCTTGACCTCGTAAGTCGCGTAGGCATCCAGGTACCGTGCCATCTCGATTCTCACCTGATAGGTGTCGTACACCATGCTGCTCAGGGCATAGTTGCCCCAGGAGTTGGTGGTGACGGGGCCGTAGCTGTTCCCGTACAGAGTACCAGGACCAGCGGTCACCACTGCACCCGAGTCATTATCGCGGCCCTGGAGGTCCACAATGCCGCTCAACGCGGTCGGCCCCTGGATCTTGACCTCGCCATCCACCGCGGAATCCACAAAGATGTGGATCCCGCCCTTCGCGCCCATCTTGACGCTGCTGTCAACGACCGTGATCGGAGTGGCTACCTCGTTCCCGGTGATGTCCGGAGTATCGAAGACCAATGTCAGGATGTTGTCGGCGACCGCATCGTACTCGGCGTCCGGATCGGCCCGGTTGCAGTAGAAGGAAATCCGACCCGAGCCGTTCGCCGTGTCCTTGTCGGTGACGACGCAGGTGCGCCCAAATCCTGCAGTCATGAACGCACCGATCGCTGGATTCTCCGCGAGCTGAAGCACCGTCTCGTCGAACTCGATGTCGAACTGCAGCCCGTACAGGTGGTGTACGTCCATCTTGATGTACACCGTCGCCTGCTCGGTCTCTGCAACCGACTGCGTGGCCGGCGAAACGTAGAGCTTGCCGAACACCCAGGGGTTGTAGGTCACGTTCGGGCCGACTCCGTCGCCGTTGGTCCCGTCCGGGCCGGCCACGTCGCCCCACTCGTTGTAGGTGACGTCCACGTTGGTGCTACCGGCGCTGGTCACGCCGACTCCCCCGTTGGCGCGGAAGGCATTGCCATAGATGTCAACCGTTCCGCCGGGCGTTGCGTCGAACTGGACGCCGTCGCCGCCGTTACCGTGGATGTAGTTATCCACGAGCTTGAGGCCGGTGATGGCTCCGAGGAACTGCAGGCCGTCATCGCTCCAGTTGGTGATCTCGCAGTCGCGGATCCACAGCCGTTCGACCCCGCCCTTGACCACGATGCCTACGCCGCTCCCCGTGCCGCCGCCGTCGATCTTGCCGGGGCCCTCCAGTGTCACATCGTTGGCCGATATGGTGAACGCCGGTGAGCCTTGCCCGACCGTGCAGCCGTTGAGCTTGAGCTTCGTCCCGTCCTTCTCGAGTTTGAGGCCGCCGCTATATGTTCCGCTTTCGAACATCACGGTCTTGCCGGCTGCGCAGTCGAGGATCGCCTGCGCTTCGGCCTGGCTGGCACCTTCCGGGATGATGAGCTCGCCGCCCGGACCTTCCGAGGCCTCCGCGGTCATCGCTTCGTCGGCCCACCAGGGGCTGTAGTCGACGTCGGCCGAAACGGCGTCACCGCTGCCAGGACCTTTGCCCGACGGTCCGCACGCGCTGCCCCACCAGTTCTTCTCGGCATCCACCACGGTTCCGGTGTTGTTGGTCATGCCATACAGACTGTTGCCCGCGATCTTGTTGTCGTGCGCGATCAAGGTGAGGAGCTGCGTTGATGTCTGGATGCGCTCAACCGCGACCCCTACCACATAGCCGCTGATCGAGTTGCCCTTGCGTAGAATCAGGTAGGATGGGTTCTTGTCAGGGCCGAACAGGTACTGATTGGCCATGTAGATGCCGGTACCATCTCCCGTGTCTTTCGCAGCACTGGAGACGCTGGTGAGAGTGTTCCCTTCCATGATCAGCGGGTGAGCCGCAGTACCGTTGCCAAAGACCATCACTCCTATGCCGTACTTGGTAGAGTGCACGATGTTGTTCCTGGCCAGGAACCCATTGTCATACGACCATCCCAAGAGCATACCTACCGCCTGGATGCCATCGTCGGCACAAGACACCCCGGAAGAGAGAGTGATGTCGTTGCCTTCGACCAGGGAACTGGAGTTGGCCAGCCGCGTGTAGATCCCCACCGCTCCCGCGAACTGCTCGAATCCGTTGTCGCTAATAGTGTTGTTCTTGATCTCGACCTGCCGCCCCGCCGAGTCGCTGTTGTTGAACTGGATCGCTCGCGGCTGTCCTTCGTATTCACCCGTTCCAGGGTTATACCCCCAGCAGCCGACAAAGTTCCCGACGCTGGTAAGGACGTTTCCATTGACTTTGCATAGGCCTGCCGGAGTCGAGGCGTCCAGTGCCAACACGATACCCTGGAAGGCTCGATGCACTTCGTTGCCCAGAACCTCACTCTGACCAGCGACGTACATGCCGTGGTTGAACGCCACATACTCCACTCGCGAGTTCTCAATGACCGTTCCTGACACTGTCGTTGGGTACACCGAGATCCCTCGGCGATAGGGGTACTTGATCGTCACAGCATCGACGTGTAGGTTGTTCCAGGAACCGCCCCCACCACCAGGGTACGAAGCGTCCGCGCTCACGATTCCAGCACGGTAGTTGTTCTTACCTCGCGTCAGGTCCAGATTGCCCTGGCCGTCCAGGGTCAAGTTGGTGATCGTCACATTGTGCGCCTTGATAATGAACCCGTTCTGGGCGCTGCTGCCAAAAGCGTTGTCGACGTTCGCGTCTTCGGCCGCCGGAACAATCACCACGCCGGTGCGGGATTCGCCCTGTACGGTCATTGACTCGTCCACCAGCAGGTTGGACTCTTTGTACAGGCCATTGGCGACGTTGAGCGTACTGCCCGACACCAGATTGATGCCTTCCTGAATGCGGCCGACGGTCCCCGTCTGCGGGCTGTCATCGTCAACCCAGAGAGTGGAAAAGTCACCCTGGAAGCCGGGAGTGCCAGGAGCCGTGTCCGTTCCGCTGGCCAGCCACGGGGTGTAGTCGACATTCGCGCTTACCGCTGCCGCAACTCCGGCGATGTCGGCCGTGCCCAACCAGTTGCCTGACGCATTCACATTCGGCGTCCATTGGTAGGTCACACCCGAGTAGACGTACGGTCCTGTCGAAATCCCGAGCACGGTCTGCCCGCTGAAGCTGTTGGCCTTGCCGGTGGCGCCACCGATGGTGATGTTCTTGCCAACGCTGTTCGATTCCTTGAGCTCCAGCGCCAGTGCGACTGCGCCGCCGGTGACGATGTTGTTCTGGATCACGACATTGTCGGCGTTCCGGTAGATGTCGATGCCCCAGAACCCTGCGTCGCCCGAGATGCTGTTGCCCTCGATGAGGACTCCATTGGGGTAGCCCGACGCCGGATTGCTGTACTCCAAGATCACGATCCCTGCCTCTTCAGTACCCCCTCGAGCAGCTACCCCGGTGATGGTATTGTTACGTATGGTCGTGTTCTGCGAGTTGGTGTTGACTTCGATTGAGGAGTAGACGCAGTTGTCGACGGTGTTGTCGCGGATCACGTTGTTCCGCGCGGCGTACCCGTTGTTGGCGCGCCCGCCTACGCTGATCCCGACCTCGCAATCGCTGACATCGTTCTCGTAGATGCTTACGTTGTCTGCGTCCGTCAGCATTACACAGGCACCGGACCAGATCGTGCCCGCTCCAGTCGCTCCGGAAACCGTGTTCCCACTGATTGAGCCAGTAGCCCTGTAGTTGAGCTCAATGCCGTTGGTTACGTACGGTCCATAATACACAGCCGAGACGTTGTTGCCGGTCAGATGGGCGACAGGCGTGCCCAGGTTGCCGGCCACGAGAATTCCCACCCTCCCGAACTCGGTGATGCTATTGCCGCTGAGGGTCACGTTGCTGTTGTCGCCGCGCACTTCGACGCCCAACGTGAACTGCTTGTTGTCACTGAACAGCATTTTGTCGATGGTCATGCCAGACAGTGTGCCGACCACATTGCGCAGAAGCACGCCATCCGCAAAGTTGTTGGAATCCGCGCCAGTCCAGGCGTTACGGCCATCGATGCGAAAGCCCGAGATGGTCACGTTGACCGTCCCACTGCCCTGGATGACATAGGCAGTAGCGGCAGAAGCGCCGTCGCCGCCGGTGATGCTGCCACCGTACGCCAGCAGGATGGGCCTGAAGCTCTTGGCCGTGCCTTCGTCAGGCAACTTGTAGTAGACGTCACCAGTAGGCTTCTGGATCACCGCGCCGGGGGCGCCAGTGAGAGTGAGGTTCTTGTTGATCACCACGTACTCGACGTAGGTGCCGGCTGCGGCTGTAATGGTGTCTCCCGAAATCGCCGCATTGACTGCCGCCTGAATGGTCTGATAGTACGTATTCTGCGTCACGTTGTGTACCGGCCAGTGGTAGTCGCAATCCGAGAAATCAGCACTGCACCACGGGCTCCAGTCTACCGGGCCACTTATCTTGGGCGCGATCTCCGAGAAGATGACCGTGCCCCAGTAGTTGTTTTCGGCATCGACCGTTTGCAGAACCAGCGCCGTCACATTCAGGGCAAGCCCAGTGTTCCCACTAATCGTGTTGTGATCGAGGCTCACTCGCTCGGTATTCAGGACGTGCTTGTCAATCTGGACTCCCACCCCGTTCCCGGTGATCGTGTTGTTTGTGATGGCGAGGTCCTGCCCCTTGATGTTGATGCCCATCACCGAGCAGCCGGAAATCGAGTTGCCCGATATTCCCACGAAAGTCGTCGTCCCCCAGATGTTGATGCCTTTGGAGCAGTTCGACAACCTGTTATCAGACACCGTCAATCGCGTCAGGTTGCTCCCCCCCAGACAGTTGCTACCCGTGAACGCGCCTACGGTGTTATCGTGGACGGTGCAGTCCGTGCAGTTCGCGAGATAGATACCCTGGGCGCCTGCTACCGGGCTGGTGCCAGGCGAGATGGAGTTGCCAGAGAGACTCACAAACGTGGCGACGTTCGGCTGCACGGTTATGCCCGTCTGGTTGGCAATAATCCTGTTGTCTTTGACTAGGAGGTGGTCGTTGCCCTTGAACAGCACGGAGTAGTAGCCATCGATGATGTTGTTGCTGATGGTTACATAGTCGTCCCAGATGCGAAGTACTGAGGTGTCTGCCGTGGGGTTCGTCCTGTCGCCATTGAGAGTGAACCCATCGATGGTCACGTTCGTAACACCAGCGGGGATTTCAATCAGCACATCCGGGTTAGGAGTGCTCAGCCCGCTCTCGGTGATGATAGACTCGTTGGCCGGCACAGTGCGGGCGCCACTCGGCGTGGGACTCACGCCAAACTGCGCTCCTTGCAGAATGAGGGACTTGCTGATCGTCAACCGCTCGCTGTATGTCCCCGCGGCGACGTGGATTGTGTCGCCCGCTACGGCCGCATTGATCGCCAATTGAATAGTGGCAAAGTGCGTCACCCCCCAGCCCGGCGTGTTACTATCGTAGCTGGGGTCTACCCAGCGCTCCGTGCTTTGGGCCAGTGCAGGCGTGGCGAAACACAGCCACAGGCACGCCAGCAGCACTGCCAACAGAACCCTACGCCTCGTCTGACTCATCTCCTATCCCTCCTGATGTAGTTATGGGGGTGGGTTGCGTGATGTTCACTCGCCGGCGCATTCCCGTGTGAAACCTGGTGTACAGGCGGGTGGGGCGTCGATGAACCCCTCTGTGCTGCTTTGTCGAACGTCGTGTGTTTGTCCCCGGTCCACCTCCGCTCACGCGCTCGGCGTGGCTTGTGCCGCCCCCCCGTCGCGGGACGAGAGGTGCGCCGGTGCGCCTCCCGCACACCCCTCGTCCGCTCGACAGGGAGGACGCTCTGGTCACGCCGCCAGGTCAGTTGTCTGCCCCCGCGGCAATCCCCGGGCGTGCCACGCCAGAATACTCATCGCCCGGCAGACGCCTCTGCCTGAGCTACAAAAGCAAGGCCCAGGCCGGACGCAACGCCGCCCCAGGGGTCAGCATCCCGTGCGAGGGAGCGCTGGCCCAGTCCCAGAGTCGTCAAGCGCGTCCCAGACTGATTCCAGTGTAGCATACTATTGTAACATTGGAGTTAATTTTCCGGCGAGAAAGGTAAATAATGTATGTGGAAACCGTTTGTTTTTGGCCATTTCAGTTATGCGCAGTTAGTTGAAATGGGCCTGCTGCCCCGGAGCGCTCCGCCCGCCAACAAAAAGGACCCTCCCGCCCTGCAACTGCAGACGAGAGGGTCCATCGCTCTCACGACCGCCTAGTGGTAGTGCACCGTCAGCCTGGGACGCAGAGCCGCGTCGGCGTACTGGCCGCTGGCCAGGATCAGCGAGTTGGTGCTGCCGTCGCCCCGCAGCAGCACGCCATAGTTGGCCGTTGTTCCGTCCACCCAGGCCTGCACCAGGTCGGTCAGGTGGAAGGAATACCAGCGATTCGGGCCGCGCGTCATCAGGCTGTCGGTCCGTTCGCCGGCCCTGTCTCCGGGCGTGCCATTCCCGCCAGCCACTGCCCAGGGCACGCCGGCCAGAGCCAGATTCCAGCTCGCCTCGCCCTCGGCCCAGGGCGTTCGCACGGCGTAGGCGCTCAGGTTTAGGTCGGCCCCGCTCCAGCCGATAGCGTACAGGTCCAGCGTCGCCTCTTCGATCACCGCCCCCGCGGGAATGGCCGAGAGGTCAAAGGCCACCAGGCTCGCATTGGTCTGTTTGTAGCCCACTTTGAGCAACGGGTCGGCGCCATAGTTGGCCCCGGGAGCGTAGCGGTAAAGATAGGTATCGCGGCTGCCTTCCTGCAGCGCGACCCGGTGGGTGACATAGCCCGGGTAGCCCGGCACCGGCCGAACATAGACGGCATAGTCCACCGCCACCGACACGGCTGAGCCGGGATCCAGCGGACCAGAGAACCCGGCCAGGTCGGCCGCCGAGTTCATGCCCTGGCTGTTGCTCACCAGTCCGCCCAGCGCGGAACCGCCATAGCCCGCCGGCCCCCAGGATGCACCTGGTGCGGCGGCGGAGCCAGGTACGTACTCGTCAAAGCTCACGTTCGCCGCGTCGTTGTAGACGGTGGGACTCGTCGGCGGCAGGCCATAGGCTCGCCCGGGGAACCCGCCAGCCGCGCGGTCGAACCAGGGATCGGAGAACTGGATACCGCTGCCGTCGGCCAGCAGGCAGCAGGCCGCCACCCAGTGCCCGCCCACGCGCACCCACGACTCGCCCTGCTTCTGCCAGAATCCCAGTAGCAGCAGCGGCACGCCATTCTGCTTGACCGCTCTGTTCAGCATGGTGCTCAGCAAAGGCGCTTTGAGCGTCTCCACCTGGAACGCGGCGGAGGCGCCCTGCCTGGCCAGGTACTTGCCCAGGCCATCCACCAGCGCCTCCAGAGACACGCCGCCAGCGCTCACGCCCATCCTTGCCGCGAGGTCCTCGATGAGCGGCGGCACGTTGGCCGGTGAGTGATCCGCGTTGCCGCCGTATCCCGTGACCAGCGCGTACTTGGTGCCCAGCACACTCTCCGCCTGCGCATCCAGGTACCACAGCACGTCTGCGGCCGCGGCAGGGCCAGAGTGCGTCCAGCCCGAGCCGGTCCAGCCGTTCTGCTGCATGCCAAAATCGGGCAGCCCGTGCGGCGCATAGTCGCTGTAGCCGGGCCGCGGGCAGGTGCCAGGGCCCGTGTCTGGAACCGGGGTTGGTTTGGGGCAGTTGTTGACCCTGGTGGTTTGCGACGCGCTCAGCGCCAGGGTAAAGCTTTCCCCGGCCTCTGGCTCATTCCCCTCATCGTCTGGCTCCCCTCCGGGTTGAGGCTGCAGATCGTGCACCAGGAAAGCGTCGACGGTGTTGGTCACATCCCCGACCAGCGTCGACAGCGTGCCCACCTCCAGGTGCAGTGACAGCATCGTGTCGCCCGGCACATCTACCTTCCAGGTAACCAGTGGGTCACCGTAGGCACCAATGCCTCCCGTATCCGCCGACACAAAATACGTACCTGCCGGCAGCGTGTCGGTAACCATGACGTCGTGCAGCGTCACCAGACCCGAATTCACCAGCGAGATGGTGTAACGGATGCGCCAGCCGCTGCACACCGGGTCGGCCAGGTCGGTCTTGGTCAGCCCCAGGCACACCTCGCTTACTATCGGTTCGGGCACTGTAACCGCCGCCCAACTGCCGACCGCATCAAACACGTAGAGTGTCGGCGAGTACACACCCGGCTCAAAGATGTGGCTGGTGGACATGAACGAGCTTTCCTGCTGCAGGTTGGTGCGAGTGCCGTCTTTCCACCGCCAGCGGAACAGGTACGGGGGAATGCCGCCAGTCACGCTGCCCTCGAAAGACACCTCGAGCGGCCAACAGCCGCTGGCGGGTTGCGCGGTGATGCTGGCCTCCAGCTCGTGGCCCAGCAGTTTGAACAGCATGGCCCGTCGGAACTGGTCGCGCGACTCGATGTCCAGCAGCCAGCCCACGTTGAACGGGAACAGCAGTTGATTGCCCTGCTTCTTGACGCGCTCGCCGGGCTGCGGCCAGACGATGGCATCGCGCATCCATCTCAGGCCACCTTTGCTATCGTCCAGTCCTTCGGCATCGATGCGGTCATACTGAGGGTCGAAATTGAGCGCCGTCAGCAACGCGTCGCGGGCCGTCACCGCCGACGCGCGTCCCTGGGCGAGGTCGCCGCAGTTAAAGGCGCCGGTCGGGTCGCTGCACTCGCACTGGGCGTTGCCGTCGCTGGCCAGGTTCACCACCTGGCGCAGCGATTCGTCCCAGCCGGTGAGATGGTAGTAGAGCGTAACGGGGATCCAGTCGAGGTAGACCGTCGTGCCCTCACTGGCGACCGCGCGCACCCGCACGCGCAGGCGGTTGATCTCCTCCGCCGTCCAGCTGTGGCCCCAGGTGTTCGTCGGCCCGCCAAGATAGAACACGCGCTCGCTGCCAGCCAGCGGGCCGGCCGAGTAACCGGTGGAGGTCCAGGTTGTCCCGTTATCCCAGGAGAGCTCGACCGCGACCGAGCCGGTGCGCTGCGCTCCGGCGGTACGCCAGGCATCGAGGCGCACCTCGATGCCTTCCACTACCAGTGCATCGGGCAGATCCAGGTTGTAGCCCCGGAACTGATGCCTCTGTCCGTGGACGGCACTGGCGGCGCCGCTGCCGTCATAAAAGGCATAGACCCCGTCGGCCCAGGCGCCACTCTCGTTGTTCGGTCGGTTCGTGTCGCTGACCGTGGCTCCGGACCAAAGGTCCCTGAGGCGATAGAAAGCGCAGGCCATCGGAGTACCATAGCCAAAGTTGCCCAGCATCTCGATGTTGTTGATACGGGAGCGGACCTCGGAATAGTTGCCGCTCGTGATGGCCACGGGGCCCACTTCGCGCCGCGAAACGTGATGGCCGAACTGGATGACCGTGAGCTCGACCGAACCGTCTTTAGGAAAGTTGGCGTCGTTGATGGCCAGGCGCAGACCGTTGATGGCGAGCTGCCAGTCGTCAATCGAGCGCGAGCCGTCGAGCAGGACCGCAAGCTGCGTGGTAACGCCGTCCGCCGCCTCGGGCTGTGCACCGGTCGGCGCCGCGGCCGACACAGCCAGAGCAAGTCCGGTCGCCAGGACCGCCAGAACGGAGAGCGAGAAGAGGATCAACCACAGTGCAGAGTAGCAACGCGGTCTTGCCATGTGCAACCTCCCGGGCCCGGCTCGAGGCCGGCGGAATGGCGAACACTACTATTGTAAGTGCAAACGCGCGAGGTGTCAAACTGAGGTACAAGAGAGTGTGGAAAAACCGCCTGAGGAGCACGAACACAGTCAGGGCATGCTGTTCGAGCGGGATTAGGTTCGTAGTACAGGCTTCAGCCTGTCCGGATGGGGAGCGCTGAAGCGCCTCTTCGCAGTAGCTCAGAGACCTACGGCAACTACGAGCCTGTCGTTCGCGCTCCCTGGGCAGTTATTCCACACTCTCGGTACAACGTTATCACCAATGCGACCTGATGTTAACCAGAAATTCACCATTCATACACTATCGCTTGGCGGGTTGGCCTGGCGACAATGGCACAATGCAGGCGCTGCCAGCGCTGGCAGATACTGGCGGTGCGCCTGGAGGTTGCACATGAACGTTCGCGGAAGGTATCCCCTGTGGGCAGCAGTGCTGGCGGTGGTCCTGCTGGCAGCAATGCTGCCTCGGCCGGCCCTATCGGCCGGGCCCCTCTACAGCTCGCCACTCAAGCGCTTTGGCGCCGGGCTCAAGCCAGACCACGGCGAGATCACGGACTATGACGTCGGGGCGCTGCGCCTCGGCTGGTACTCGGACTGGAAGGCGCGGCGCGCTCCTTTGCGGCCGGGCGGCATCGACTATGCCCAGCTCGTCTACATCGAAGACGGCGCGATTGGCGCTTCACTCGACTCACTCGCCGAGTTTGCGGCGGCGAACCCCGGCTCGCTATGGATGGTCGGCAACGAACCCGAGTCCGACGTTCAGGGTCGCAACACCCCCCAGCAATATGCGCAGGCCTACCGCACGGTCTATATGGCTATCAAGAGCGGTGACCCCACCGCTCAAGTGGCCGTGGGCGGGGTGGTACAGCCCACCCCCTTGCGCTTGCAGTGGCTGGATCAGGTGCTGGCCAGCTACCAGCAGTTGTACGGAGCACCGATGCCGGTCGATGTCTGGAACATCCACGCCTACATCCTGCAGGAGGTGCAGGGTTCCTGGGGCGCGGGCATCCCGGTTGGCATCAGTGCCTCGCAGGGCATGGTCTACGACCTGCAGGAGAACGACAGCCTGGCCGTGTTCCGCCAGCACATTGTGAACTTTCGCACCTGGATGAAGCAGCGCGGTCAGCAGAACAAGCCGCTGGTCATCAGCGAATACGGCGTGCTCATGCCGCCAGAGCACGGCTTTACGCCCGAGCGCGTCAATGCCTTTATGTGGGACAGCTTTGACTATTTGCTGAGCGCCAAAGACAGCGCACTGGGCTATGCGGCCGACGAGTACCGCCTCGTGCAACGCTGGATGTGGTACAGCATCAACGATGCGCCCTATGACGTCGAGACCGGGGCCGGCTACAACGGCCAGCTCTTTGACTGCCGCTACGCCACTTACCCCGGTGTGATGACGCTGATGGGCCTCAACTTCAAAACGTATACCGATGCCCTGGCAGCAGGCCTGCCTCCGCCTACGCGCACGCCCACCCCCACGGTCACGCGCACGCCGACAGCGGCCGCCACCGAGACGCCGCTCCTGGCCGCTACCGAGACGCCAGCCCCGACGGGCGTCCCGCCAGGCAGCCTGACCTACCGCATCCTGCAAAACGGCTTCCAGGGCTATGAAGGCACGACGGACACCTACATCTACCAGTACGCCCCGACCGCGAACTATGACGGCAGCGACCAGTTGCGGGTTGGCAGCAAGCAGATCTTTGCCACGCTGCTCCGCTTTGATCTGGCCCAGATTCCCGCCGACTCGAGCGTGGTGGCGGCGTGGATTGACTTGTTTGCCAGCGGCTGGGGTGGCTCCGCCGCAACCATCTCGGCCTATCGCGTTCTGCGCGGCGTGACCCACAGCGAGGCCACGTGGAACCTGGCCGCCAGTGCCAGCCCGTGGGTGTTGCCTGGTGCCAACAGTGTAGGCACAGACCGCGGTGGCCAGCCAGAGAGCTCGTTCGACGCAACCACCGTGTTGCGCTGGTACACTTTCGACGTGACCTCCCTGGCACAGCAATGGGTTGAGGGTTCGCTGGCCAACAACGGGGTGCTGCTGCGCGGTGCCGTGCCCACATCGGCCGCGGTCTTTCACTTTGCCAGCGCCAACCACGGCAACGCCGCCCTCCGGCCGAGGCTGGTCATCGCCTACATCCCTGGCAGCGGCTCTGCACCGGAGCCTACGCCCACGGAGGCGCCGACCGCCACACCGCCACCCACCGCAACGCCAACCGACACCACCGCGCCTACCGCCAGCCCCACTGCGACCAGCACCAACACGCCCGCGAGCACCCTGACGCCCCTTCCGACGGCCACGCCAACCCTGACCGTGCCGCCGGCTACAGCAACGCCCACAGCCACCTCAACCGCCACACCGGCGACCCCGCCCACCACCACCGCCACGCCTGCACCCACCGCGTCGCCTACCGTTGCGCCAACGG